>SDBT01016482.1_pt1 | contig 11694 bp, 10 predicted proteins | sample 2277101 | NCBI WGS metagenome assembly SDBT01 (sample SAMN10404973, study PRJNA504765) | marine sediment metagenome | isolation source: marine sediment core GS10_PC15, 103 cmbsf | place: Arctic Ocean: Southern Knipovich Ridge | collected 2010
GGCCGGAGCAATCGCGCTCCCATATTTTTTTTCGGAGGCCGGCGCAGGATTCCCGTCCATCGGTCACCAGATCTCGCATCTGAGCGGAAATCTCCCCGGAGGCAGCGTGGCCATTTTCGGTTTTCCGCTTCGCCTGTTGGATCTACTCGCGGGTCAGTTCGGTCTACTTACACCGCTGGTAGCGATCATTGTGGGCGCGCAGCTCGCCGGATATCGCAAACTGGATCCTGTTCGCCGGATCATCCTGGCCGGGCTCTTTATTCCCAGCCTGGCCACCATGGCAGCGGCTGTCTTTACCCATCCCGAGCAGAACTGGGCTTCGCTGGGACACCCTCTCGCGGCGGTCGCCGTCGTCTCCATGATCCGCAAACGGCGCATGCTCCTGGTTGCAACCATCGGTCTCGCGGCGGTCCTCACCGTTGTCATCCATGTTCACGCTGCCCGTCCGTTCCTTCCGCTCCCCTCCATGAAAGATCCCGTCTCCCGCATGCACGGCTGGGACGACCTGCTCTCAAAGCTGCCTGACACAAACGGCGTAGATGCGATCGTTTGCGACAATTACGGTCTCGCCGCCGAGACCAGGTGGGAGGCCCGCGACGGCGCCATCGATATCCCGATCGCCAGCACGGATCGACCTCACGGCATCCCGGCCGGAAAATGGTTGATCCTCGATCAGGTGGGTGAGTGGGGAGACGCGAAACCCAAACCCCGGTGCGACCACATCACACACCTCGAAGACATCATCCTTCACCGATATGACGACAAACCTGTTCGGACCATACGTGTTTTCACCGGTCAAAATTGTCTGTAGGGGCGGCTCGTCACACACAACATGTAGATTATTTTTTCTGGAAGTACTTGACGCCCTTTATATTGTTGAAATCGGAATCTTGTGTCCATATGGCGGCATCAAATTCCCTTGCTGTAGCCAAAATAATACTGTCAGCCATCGGCAGGTTATATTCCAGGCTGATTTTTGAAGCTGAAAGTGCCAGTGTGGATGTCAGATCCACAACCTTGCCTTTCCGCATTGCGGCAGCAGTGTGTAAAGCGGCATTCTCTCCGGATTCTCGAAGCACCACCTTGAAGACTTCATAGATGGTTACGGTCGGGACAACAAGAGATTCCGTATCACTCAGGGGTTTGTGGAAGTGCTTTGCACCCGGCTCATCTGCAAAGTACGCAAGCCAGCCGGAGGAATCAACTATGTTCATACCCTGTCCTTCTCTCTTTTAAAATCTGTATTGATACCTTTAAGAAATCCACGCAGTTCCTTGATGTCGCGTTCAGGGATGAGTTCGATCCGTCCTTCATATTCCACAACCTGCATCTTCTGGCCGGGACGAAGCTTCAGGGTCTCTCTTACGGATTTAGGGATAACGACTTGATACTTTGGTGAAACAGTCACAGTCTGCATGACAAAATCTCCATCGATGCTTCCTTGTAATACGTTATCACCATCGATGCGGTTTGTCAATGGTGTTGGTGACACCCGAGGGAATAAACATGTTAGTGTTTCTCGTTCTTCAATAAGCCAAAGGGACAAACCGTGATAGGAGACAAACTCGTAATCACCGAATACCATCTGTCCAACGGCCGGAAGATCGCGCGGGCGTGCATCGATCTGATAAAAAAAACGGATGGGATCTTCACCATAGCGGTGGCCGGGGAGTCGGGTTCGGGAAAATCCGAGACCGCCGCCACTACCGCGCAGGAGTTGGAGAAGATTGGTAAAAGAGTACTGATCCTGGGACAGGATGACTATTTCGCGCTGCCTCCGAAATCCAACTCCGCTCGCAGACTCGAGGGAATCGGCTGGGTTGGACCCGGCGAAGTCCGCCTGGATCTCCTCGACGAACACCTCGCGGCCGCGAAACGCGGCGACACATCGATCACCAAACCGCTGGTTCATTTCGAGGAGAACATGATCGACGAGGAGATCGTTTCTCTGGAGGGCGTAAACGTGGTGATCGCGGAGGGGACCTACACCTCGATCTTGAAGAAGATCGATTTCAGGGCGTTCATCGACCGGACTTATCACGACACCCTTAAACACAGGAAGGAGCGCGCCCGTGACCAGGTAGAGGGCGAGTTCATCGATCGGGTTCTGGAGATCGAGCACGAGATCATAAGCGCTCACAAGGCCCGCGCCGATATCGTGCTACCTCCTTGAGATCTGAAAAGAGGGAAACTTGGTAAAACGACGATCAGTCATCCAGGTGTCCGCCGGCGCCATGCTCGGCTCCGCGTTGACCGCCTTGCTGTTCGTGCTGTGCTCCGAGCCCTGTTCCACGATTGTGGAGGACATGGACGACACCGAGACATCAGACGGCAGAACACCGCGAACCGCCGTCGCCCGACCCGGATCGAAAACAACCGACCGTGATCTCACCGGGGATTGCGTCCTGTCCGGCTCGGTGATCGGCCCGGATGGACAACCGGCACGGAAGGCCCTTGTCCGCGTAAGGCTTCTCGACGAACCGTGGGTGAGCGCGGATCTCGACCTGGAAACCGAAACGGACGACAAGGGCCTCTTTACATTCGAAGGGCTTACAAGGAACGCGAAATACCAACTCTGGGCATGGTCGCGCGGAAACGCCGTCACGGACTACGAGGATGCCCAATGCGGCGCCAAGACCCACCTCATGCTGGAAAAAGGCGCCACCCTCTCCGTCAAATTCGTAGATCTCAAGGGCAAGCCCGTCGGCCCGGTGGACGTGATGCTCGCCGGAAGCTCCCTGTGGCCCGCGCGCCGCGCCATGACCGACGACTTGGGAGAGTTGACCATCGAGGGTCTCGCGCCGGGCCTGATCATGATCCACGGCAGGACCCACGACGCCCGGTCGGCCTATACCTCGCAGGAGCCTCTGGAGATGCAGGCGGGCAAAGAGATCGAGATCACCCTCAGCCTTCAAAGTGCGACCCCGGCCAGGGTGATCGTGACCGATGAGACAAACAGGCAGCCCATACCGGGCGCGGCGGTTCTCGTGGGACCGGACACGGCGTCCCTGCTACATCGAGTATTTCGGACCGGGGAAGACGGAACGGCGATCCTGCCCGGCCTTGCCACCGACGATAACGTGGCGTGGATCGTCGCGAACGGATACGTGAGATCCGAACCCAAGCCCGTTGCCCCGGGTGCGGAGGTCTCCTTCGTTCTCAATGAAGGCGGAGTGATCACGGGCGTGGTCCAGACGAGCGACGGCACACCGGTGGCGGGCGCGAGCATCCTGGCCGACATGGAGATGGGGGGGGCGCTTACGGCCATGCCCGGCGGGTCTTCCAGGAGGTTCTCCTTTAACCTGCTCAACGCTGCCGCCGAAGGTTGGCCCGCAATGACTGCGGCGCCGGACGATAGCGTCACTCTGGCCGGGCCCGCCAACTTGCCGCTCCCGGCCATACAATCGAAGGGGGACTCCGCTTCGGGCAAAGGCAGGTGGCGACCGACTGACAAACAGGGACACTTCGAGCTGAACGGTCTGCCCGCCGGCCGAATAGTCCTCACAGTCGATCACAAGGAGTTCGTGACCGGCGACAAGACAACCGTCACCATGGAGCCCGGCGCACGGATATCCGGCGTAACCATCACCGTCAGGCGCGGCGTCGTCGCCAGGGTCAGAGTTCTGAACGAGGCCGGCTATCCCATCAGAAACGCCCTGGTAACCGTCTACGACCGGGACGAAAACGATATCGCGTCCCTCCCGACCCGCACAGACGGTTATGCCGAGTTCGGCGGGCTTCCGAGGAGTTTCCGCATCGAGGCGAGCGCGGACGGCATGATCCCCGCCACGGCCCGGATCAAGGGGAGGCTCGGGTACGAGATGGAGGTAAACATCACCCTGCCACCGGCGGACAAGGCCATTCGCGGGCGGGTGATCGACAAGGACGGTTACGGGATGGCGGACGTATCCATCACTGCCAAATCAATAACCAGGGGGCTGGTCCAGGTGATACAGTGCAACACGGGGACCGACGGCTCCTTCACCCTGGAAAATGTCGGGAAGGGAAGCTACCACCTGGCCGCCGAGAAGGATGGGAAGATCCTGGCACAGGTGGGGAACGTCGCGGGCGACAATGAGATCACACTGGTGGCCGGCGCGCACACAGGCAGCCACGCCCGGCCCGATATCGCTGTCCCCGAAATTCCGGCAGAAACTCTGGAGGATCCCTTCGAGTCGCCGTACGGCGAAAACCTGGGCATGATAGCCATTACCAGCATCGAAGATAACCTCGGATCCGTAAACTCAGAATACGGTCAGGCTGACAGGCTCGTGGTCACCGGCCCTCCATCCGGCAAGGGCGGTTTACCCATTACCCTGCGCGGCTCCAAGGGCAAGGTTTTCGTAAAATCGGTCCAGCCCGGTACGCTGGTGGCGGGTGCGGGCCTGGCCGCGGGAGATCGGATCATCGCCGTGGACAACGTCAAGATAACCGGACCCGCCCAGGCACGAAAAGCCATCGCGGGAAAGATCGGATCCGTGATCGTGATCGAAGTGGTGCATAACGACGAGCACCTGAGCATCGTCATCCAGCGCGTCCGTGTTTACTAGCTTGGGAGTGCTGGAGCTGAACTGCCGAATTTTCACCAACCAAGTCGGCTTTCCTGTTCTATAATGGTGTGGCGCGCAAATAGTCATAAAGGAGAACAGAAAAATGAAAAATGCATCGATGATTATTCTACTGGCTGTGTTGCTCGGTTTGTGGGGATGTGATGATTCCGGGGGAGGAGGCAACTCCGATACCGACACTGACACCGATGCGGATACCGACACGGACACAGACGCCGACACCGATTCCGACACCGATACCGACACGGATACTGATACTGACACCGACACGGATACCGACACCGATACCGACACTGATACAGACACGGACACGGATACTGACACCAGTACCGATACAAGCGCCAATATCGATGATTGCACCGACGTTTCCGATTGCTTCGCTCTAACCTGGAATGTGTACACTCAGGGATACTGGTTCTGTAACGCCGGAACGTGCGAACCGGTGAGCAATATGTGTGGTTCCTCCGTGCCTTCGCCCTGCTGCGGTGACGGAACCTGCGATTCGCTGTTCGATACTTGGAAAGGCGAGAACGCGGGCGCGTGCTCCTCCGATTGTCCATGACCCCGGTCCCGCGCTCTTCCTAGCACCCATAAGGGGAAAAAAAGCTCTCATCCCCCGCTCATCATGTGGATCACATCGATCCGATCCTCGTCGGATATTGTTGTCTTTTCGTAAGAGTCGCGGTTCACGAGCTTGCCGTTTATCCGAACGATCAGGAGCGGAAAAACGAACCCCCGGTTCTTGAGCATGTCGAAAACCGTAAGGCCGATGTTGTATTCTACATTTTCTCCATTAATCGTGATCATGGCGGTGACCTTACGATAGCACGATTGACGGCATTACTACTTGGAGGTTTCAGATGGCGGCCGCGAGGACCGACAGCAGGGATGCGGGAGAAATAGTGGAAATGACCCCGCAATCGCAGGAAAACGCGCCGGTGTACGCGTCGGAGAACTCGCACACGTCCCCGATGCCGTCCCCGTCATCATCGGCCTGGTCCTGGTTGGCGACCGACGGACAGTTGTCGCAGGCATCCCCGAAGCCGTCGTCGTCCACGTCCTCCTGGTATTCGTTCTCTATTTCGGGGCAGTTGTCGCACACGTCGCCCACTTCGTCGTCGTCCTTGTCCTTCTGCTCGAGATTTTCCACGTCCGGACAGTTGTCGCACGCGTCGCCCACCTCGTCCAAATCCAGGTCCAGCTGATCGTCGTTCTTCACGGTCGGGCAGTTGTCGCACTCGTCGGCGAATTCGTCCTCGTCCGACCAGTGGTACTCGTTTGCGGATACCTTGGGGCAGGGATCGCACAAATCACCAAAGATATCATCGTCCTCGTTGTCCTGCTCGAAGTTTGCGTCCTGTGGGCAGTTGTCGCAGGAGTTCACGATCCCGTCGTCGTCATCGTCGGGCTCGCCCTCGAAAAGCGGCTCGCCGAAGGGGCAAGTATCACAAGCATCCCCGGTGCCGTCCGAGTCCTCGTCTTCCTGGCCTTCATTGGATATTGAGGGGCAGTTATCGCAGACGTTGCCCACCTCGTCGCTGTCCATGTCCGCCTGATCCTGATTGGAGATATTGGGGCAGTTGTCGCACTCGTTCCCAAACTCGTCATCGTCGTTGTTCTCCTGCAACCAGTTGGAAACGGTCTCGCAGTTGTCGCAGATGTCCGCTATTTCATCGCCGTCATAGTCCGAGTCCATGCCGTCCTCGGCGACGCCGTATTCCCAGGGGCAGTTGTCGCACTCGTCACCCACGTAATCTCCATCCTGGTCGTCCTGGGTGGGGTTGTGTTCCTCCTCGCAGTTGTCACATGCGTCGCCGACGTAATCCCCGTCCCAGTCCGGCGGGTAGGTGCACTGATATGCCCACTCGATCGAGTTGCCGCTCAGAAACGCCCACACGGCGCAGTCACCCACGATCCCGCAGTCGGCGCCGCCCATGATGCATGAGTCAAAAACATACTCGGGGTAGAAGCTGCAGGCATCGCAGGGATCTCCCCAGATGTCAGAGTCGGAGTTGCTCTGATTCGAGGCCGTCGTATTCGGGCAGTTATCGAAGGGCCCCGGATCTCCCACCAAGAACCCATCCCCGTCGTAATCCCCCACTGTGAAGCACATGCAATCGCCCATCGAGCAATTGTAAGTAATCGCGCTGCTGTTTATCATGCCGTTGTACAGGAGCAGCTTGTCACACGGCACCAGCTCGCCGACACTGCAGTTCGTCATCGTGCCGATGGTGTAGCAATGATCATAGTGCAGCTCGACGCAGCAGTTCCCCTCCGCGTTCGCGGGGACGCCGTTGCCGTTCATGTCCTGGTTGACAGCCACGGCCGCATTGCACATGGCGTCCGTTGTGTCCCCCGGAAATGAAGCCACGTAGCAGCACGGATCCGTACCGTTCAGGATCCCGTCGTTGTCCTGATCGGCCCAGGCATACGTCGTAGTCAGGCAGGGCTCTGCGAGGACGACCCCCGGCAAGGTCAAGACAGTGGCGAATATTATGGTTTTAAATACATTCATGGGTTGCCATCTTTCGCTGTAGTGAATTTCATATACTATTAGTCGCCATTACCCGGGGATTTTACCAATAACATTATTATCCTGTGTTCGCCGAAAATGCTCCCCCGATGATTAATGCAATAATTTCAATTACGTATACATCTATTCTTTATCTAATATCGTAAACTCGACTCTCCTGTTGATGGCCCTTCCCTCCTCCGTCTGGTTGGACGCCTTGGGCATGGTCAGGCCATACCCCTCGAACGCCAGCCGCGCCGAATCGACGCCCTTGCCGATGAGATAGTCCTCCACCGCCTTTGCTCTCTGTTTCGACAGGTCCATGTTGTATTCTGCTGTGCCTTCGTTGTCCGTGTGCCCCTCCACCCGAACCTTCTTGATGTAAGAGTTGCTGACAAGAGCTTCCGCCAGCGCGTCGAGGATGGGATAGCTGACCTTGTTGACAACTACCTTGTTGAAGTCGAAGTAAATCTTGCTCGAGAGCAAGAGCTGGGTGTCCGTGATCTTCACCGTGGGCTTGCCCGGGCCCTCCTCCGGACACCCGTCCTCGTCTTCGTAGTCATCCTTGTCCTCGGGGATCATCGGGCAACTATCCAGCTGATCCGGCACACCGTCGCCGTCGTTGTCCCAGTCCGGACAACCATCGTCGTCCTGGTAACCGTCCAGGTCCTCGGCGGAATTCGGGCAGTCGTCGATCTCGTCGAGCAGCCCGTCCTGATCGTTGTCCGGATCCATGCAGTTGTCGTTGTCCTCGAATCCGTCGAAGTCCTCGGGCCCCGTCTGGCAGCTTCGCTTCAGCGAATCGTAAGCCAGCCCGAAGAAAATCCTGAACGCGGGCGTCCCCACCGCCGTGGAGATGCCGCCTCCGGCGCCGGCGCTGAATATCAGGTCTTTTTGTGTGCGGTATTTCACCCCGGCGAGGGCCTCCATGGGCGTCTCCACCAGGGAGTGGAAGCCAATCCCCACCTCCCCGTTCGTCTCGACCGCCAGGCGCAATCCCCCCGGTTCCATAAAATCCTTCAGGTCAAAGGCCGCCGCCGCGTTCCAGGTCACCGCGTAGTTCTGCTCGTAGTCGGCCAGCGTGCCGAAGGGCCGCAGCAGGAACCCCCCGTTGAAGGCGATGAGGACCGGACCCATGGTCAGGTCCGCCAGGATCTTCGGTTCAACCGTGGGGCCCACATATCCGAGCAGGTCCATGCCTGACGAAAGGTAATGACCCAGAGGAGCGGTCGCAGTGAGGCCAAGCCCCCCCTGAAACGCGCCTGCGTCCACCAGCCTCGCCTTCAGATCGAGGCGCGGGTCGCCGAGCCCCGCCCGCTGAATGCTTCCGTCCGGTTCGCCCCCCTCCCCCGTCTGAAAAATGATTACGGGAACCGCGAGGCCGATCTCAAAAAGATCCCACAACCCCAGAGCGAACATCAGGTCCAGGTTTAGGCGCGTGTTTACCGGATAGGCGATTTCGTCGGTTTCACCGGTCAGCTCCACCAATCTCTCCCGCCTGACAAGCCTGTGGCTGTAGAAAGCCAGACCGCTCGCCGACCACTCCAGGTGCTTCTTGGGCTCGACCAGGGTCAGTTCGAAGATCGAGTTGGTGCTCGACGAGGGTTTGAAGGTGTCCACCGACAGCCCTTCGCCGTTTTGTTGAGCCTCGACATTCCCAATCCTTGCCGTAAAGCTCACAATGAATACAATGAAGAAAAAGCTCGACCACCTGAAAAATGAGTTTGTCAACATGATTTCATTTCTAAAAGTAATTACTTCCAGTGCAAGGTTTTTATTATTGTACAACTTTTTCATAGGTCTTTGCATTTTTGGATCGCAAATGATCGCTTCTATGTTTCTGTGCACGGGCTGCGGAGCGGCTTCGTCCGGCGCAGAACATCAGGCCGATATCAACATTGTCGCCGAAGAAATCAACATGGTTCGAGGCAACGAGAAGCTGCCGCCCCTGATCATTGATCCGTTTCTCAGCCGAACAGCCGCCGACCGCGCTGCCGCTGCGTTGTCCGCCGATGGTGGGTTGTCGGAGGAGACCCCCCTGCCAAGGATCATCAAGTCGGGCTGCTACGCCCGGTTCGCCCTCTCACACGGAGCGAGGGGCTCCACTGTGGACAAGGCGACGAAGAATCTCATCGCCGACCCTCTTGGAATCAGCAAGATCACGCACTCGGGGGTCACCCACATGGGGATAGGAATTGCCCAGAATCGGGGCGAACGGATCGTGATCCTTGACCTTGCCAGGGTGATGGAGCCCATCAATCCCGATGAGGCCCACGCCGAGATCGTTTCCATGGCGGCCCGCAAGCGCGACCTCAACAACGTTCCCCCATTGAAAGTGGACGAGAACCTGGACCTGGCGGCAATGGACATGGCCAAACGATTCATGGCCGGGGAGGAGACCAGCGATCGTCTCATCGAAATAGCTCAGGCGGACATCGAATCGAAGAAATTCGCGCTGGGCAGGGTGACCATCTTCTTCCAGGTGTCCGATGACCAAAGCTCCGTGATCCTACCCGAGCGCACGAGCGACCCCGCCCTCGCCTTCATCGGCATCGGCGTCGCCCAGGGAAACCACCCGGATCACGAAACCGGATCCATCGCGGTGACCCTCTTCCTCGCGGAGCCCCAGACCGCCCACGCCGCCACCCGGAAGATCACCGACCTGCCCCCAGCGAAGGCCGTTCCACTGGGAAAATCCCAGTCCAGGGGCACCATCCTGGATCAGGCGTGGCTGGCCACCCTGGTCGGGAAGCACGCGTCGGCCGCGAAGTTCTTCGAGAAGGCGTACAGGACCTCCAAAAAGCCCATATTGCTATACGAGGCCGCGCGGGCCCACGCTCGAAACGACAAGCTCGACAAGTCTCTCAAGCTGATGCGCAAGTACGCCAAGCTCGTAGAGGGCGAGGATCTGGCCTCGGCAGAGGAGAAGATCCGACTGCTGGAGGCGGGCAAGAGCATATTTTCACAGAGCCGGGCCGCGAAGATGTCCCACGAGGCGAGACGGTTCTTCGTGATGGGACAGCGCCTCTTTGAGCGCGGGGAATGGGAGGGGGCCATCGACGCCTTCCAGCAGGCGTTCGCCTACGCACGACATCCGGATATTTTATACAACATCGGGCTCGCGCACCTGAAGGCCGGCAGGCTCGGCACCGCCATGGACTTCTTCGCCGAATACCAGCGCGTCGTTCCCGAGGCGCAGAACGTCGATCAGGCCAAGCAGCTCTTCGGTCTCGGGGTGGAGCTGTACAACGTGGGCCAGTTCGAGGCCGCGTCCAAGCGCTTCGCCATGGCGTACAGTTTCCTGCCGATCCCGGATCTCGTCTACAACCTTGCCCTTTGCTACAAGGCCATGGGCCAGAAGGCCGAAGCCGTCAAACTCCTCCGCGAATTCCTCGACTCCGGACCCTCCGAATCGGACGCCGCCGCCATCCGCGAGATGATCAAGGAGATATCGCCTTAGTCTTGGGGGCTGCCGCAAGAGGGGCGCTTTTCAAGTGGACAATGGGCGCTGTGGCGCTGTTCAAGTGGACAACATGGACGTTATGGACGAGGTGGACGCTCCAATCAATACCGAATCACTCAAGTTGCAGTCCATTCTGTCCACTGTCCATTCTGTCCACAACGTCCATGTTGTCCACAGTCCCTTCCGTCCACCGCACCCTAACTCGTACAGCGGTATTTGTTCTTGTTGATGTCGGCCTGGAGTTTGCCCGCCTTGTTGGCAAACGGGCTGGATTTGTATCTGGAGGTGACGGCGTCAAGCAGGATCCGCGCGTCGTTGCAAACCCCGAGCTTGTAGAATGCGCCCGCCATTTCGTAGAGCACCTCCGGGGTCAACGGGCTCTTGGGATATTTGTCGGTGAAACGACGCAGGGCGCCCAGCGCCTTGGCCCATCTCTTCTGCTCCAGATAGGATTTTCCGATCATGAGCTGGGCGTCGTCGGCCTTGCCGTCATTGGGATATCGCTGGAGATACAGCTTGGCCAGTGAGCGAACCTCCCCGTATCTCCCGGCGGCGAGGGAGTCCCGGATCATGGAGAAGTGATCCTTTGCCTTTGCGGGGACCTTGGACTCGTCCACCGGCAGATCCAGCCCTGCGGCGAGGGCGAACTCGTTGACCTTTCGGTCGGTATTGTCCACTCGCGTGCCGATGAGCCCGATCTCGTGCTCGATCTCGGCGAGCGACCCGTCCACCGCCCTCATACTATCCTTCAGCGCCTCCATCTCCGCGCCGAAATCCGCAGAGTTGCGAGCGAGGATACGCGTGGCCCGAGTGAGGGTTTCCTCCAGGTTGACAACCTCGGTGCGGGCGCGCTCGATCATCTCGGTGAGACGCTGACGCTCCTCGCCGGTCTCGCTTTCCACCTGGGCCAATCTGTCCTTCAGATGCTGGACATCCTGTTTGAGGGTCTCGCCTTCTTCCCTGTTGGTCCACAGAAAACAACCATTCAAAGACAACGTTATGAGAATGATTACCGCCGGCGAAGTTCTTCTCATGGCAGGCTACTCGAAATCCACACGGCGATCCTCCCGGCGCCCGTCCTCTCCCACTCCGACGGCCTCCTCCTCGCCCTTGGAGATCACGCGCATCTTCGATCTCTCGAACCCGAGCGC
>SDBT01016483.1_pt1 | contig 11693 bp, 13 predicted proteins | sample 2277101 | NCBI WGS metagenome assembly SDBT01 (sample SAMN10404973, study PRJNA504765) | marine sediment metagenome | isolation source: marine sediment core GS10_PC15, 103 cmbsf | place: Arctic Ocean: Southern Knipovich Ridge | collected 2010
TCTCCAAGCCTCTTGGCTCAATTCTAACAGTGCCTTACTGTCCTTGTCGATCCGCGCGCTTATGTTTTTGTTTTCCGCTAACTCGTATTTCGTGACGTTACTCATTTCCTGTTCACCAGGTCTAAAGCCAATAATAGCGAGAACACCATTATCAATTTCTTTTGTCACCAACCGCTCGAACATCGAGGGGTCAATCTGACGAATACGAATATTTTTCTCTGTCTCCTCTATTTTATTTGTCTTAAAATCATGTTCCGCCGCCCAACGTAAGGCCTCCTCGATAATAAAAAGGTTTTTATCGAATAATAGGCTTTGCACTTCGGAAAGTTGAGTTGTTTCCTCCAAACCAACGTTTATCTCTCTCTCGTCCTCTTGTTCCTCTTCAATGAAATCAGGTAACTTATAGGTTTTATGGACGAATTTTAGCAGCTTGTCACTTGGTTGAATTAAGCCATTAATTTTTAGGGTCGCCAGTACCTCAGAGAATTCTTTACCCATTTTCTCCGATATTCCAGACACGGAAAGGACCGGATACTTATCTCGTTTGCCTAATTTGGCGTTAACTAAGGGGACAATCAGCTTGCGGTTGACCGTGTCAATAATCAAATCACTATAAAACTCTATCCCGTTCAAAAACAAATCACTAAGGTCGGCCCCCAAAGCGTATGCCCCACCACCACTTTGCCCCATACCAAGCTCAAGGAAATTCGCGAGGAAACTTTTAGTCATGCCCACGTTTTCCTGGTCTATGGCCATCGCCACTTTGTCAGCGTCATGAGTGACTTTAAGAGTATCAATAGAAAACCCTTCTGGTGTGATCAAATAATTTTGCTGGTGAGAGACGAAGCTTTGTAATATCTCTCGAAAAACTTTATCCTCATTGGAATCGACTTTTCCCGCCGGTATAGTGCCAATGGGCACACCAGTAGCGGCCCTCTCTATACCTATCATTTGGGCTTTTCTTAAAAATTGCTTTCGTTTCCAATTCCCATATATTGGCCTAAAATCACTAATACCCTCATAATTGTCCCCCTCCTTATTGGGGGTCATGACTAAAAGGAACGCCCCATTAATCAACGCGTCCCGTTGTAGATCACTACTAACGATTTGCCGAATGTCCTTGATACTCCCGTCTTGGTTCAGGTTCCATTCGAATATGGTGCGCGGTGACCTCCATCCAAGGTCCTTAATACCAATATAGTCGCCAAATTGAGGATGGTCTATCACGATTTTGTGGACGATCTCAAACATCGAGAACCCAAACTCAACGAAAGACATTGCCTCCTGAATGAATTCAGTCCATGTTTTCATTTTTCCCGTCCGAGAGTTGCCAATGTCCTGAAATAAAACGTGTTGAACAAAATCACGCGCCTTTTTCTCCTCTTCGGAGTCATCGACCGCTTGAATGTCCCAGGAAGCGGATACAATAGGGTTTTTGACCATTCTCGTGAGCATTCTCAATTGGTCGTCTGAACGTCGCATCTCGTCAAATATGTCTGCGGCTTCCATTCCGGTCAGTTCACGAAGATACTCTTCCGCGAATATACCTCCAGAAATGTCCGTACCACTTGAGCCACTTGAGATAAACCGAAATCTCTCGGTCTGTTCGTCCTTTCCTTGACCAGCTATCTTAACACTCATTTTTTACCAAATTTTATCGTCATTATTAAGGCTCACGAAAGGGGAACGCCTTTGTTCAGTATCACGAGTCAACTTGTCATAAATTTTTATCACGGTCAAGACTTGAAACCCTCCACTCAAAGCGTCCACTATGTCGTCATAGCGACCGACCGGAAAGTCCTCTAGCTCATCAAACAACCTATTCTTCCAGTCACCACGGACCACTTTTATATTCCCATGCTCTGCTTGGCTTGATACGGGGGCCACCCTGGTCTCTTTGCTTTTCGTCTCCCTTAATGACTGTACATTATACCCCGCTAGCCGTTTGAGATAGTAGTCAAACTCGAATTTACCCGCTTGTCCTGGGTCAATTGAGAGACCTATAATCGTGTCTTTCCCATCTTGACTAGCTGTATTGAGTATAGACCGTTCAACCTTTGCCGGGCCATAGAAATATGGACCAGCTAAGTCCTCAATATAATAAGTTCCATTGTCGTCTCTTGATATTTTAAGCCCTACCGTTTGGTCGGGGTCGTTCGTTTCCGTTTTCTCAGTGGCCGCTCTGTCCCAAAATCGGACTATGATACGCTTTGACGGCAATTCGTGGACTTCGATTACCTTAAAGTACTCTTGTTTGAAATAGGACCCAGAAGCCGCTTTACTGTTCCAGTTGCCTAGCAGTCTCTCACGCTCTACTTTTTGAAGGGCCATAATATTCGACAAGTAACCAGGGTCTTTTTTCGTGAGGATTGGATTATCGGACAAACTAGCGGGTATAAAAGTAAAGCTCTTAGGCTCGACCATCTCAAGCCCCTCTTTACGTAATCTTCTCCTTAGTGTTTCTTTTTTATCACTCCAAACCAATCTATTATTAATCCTGGCGAAATATCGAATAACACCGCTTCTTTCCTCGATAGCGCGTCCATTCGAGTCAATCCACCAATCAACCAACTCACGGACCCAGCCGTCGGGGTCGGGGTTAGTCGTGGCGCGGACGTAAGGTCTTATTCCTGACACGGAGCGGTTACGACTCAACAAATACCAAAATTGAGTGCTAGTGAAGTGCGGTAACTCATCAAACATCAAGATCGCTATCTGCCCCCCGTCATAACTATAGATATTTTTCTCATGCTGCAGATGACCGAATTTGACGACATAACCGGAGGGGAAAGTCCACCGCAAACCGGTCTGGTTTGGTACGGCTTTTAATGATGGGTAGATAGTATGAGATGTGTCCCAAAGGCCCCCAAGCTGTGTGACTTGGCTAAAGTTACGTCGAAATATCAGACAGTTGACAAGAGGGTTATTGGAGTGCCTACAGGCTTCAAGCAAAAGCCCATAACTTTTTCCTCCTCCAGCTTGCCCGCCATAGATAATAATATCGGCGTTGCTTGATAGGAATTCGGTTTGTGGGCCTATTTGTGGCTGGATCACTTCAATTTTTTTTACAAAAAAGCAATGATTTACTTGACTTTCTAATTTATCTTAAGTATATTAAAAATATAAGCGGGCAAGGTTAGGAATACACCCAACCAAGCGACCGTTTACAATTCAACTAAATGGACGAGTATGATTTATTTAGTTAGAATCGCCACAATAGCGATTATCGTTTTGTTACTTTTAATGGAAGTAGCTAGATAATCACTAAGCGAGGGGCGGGGTAACCCGCTCCATCTAACTAAATAGAATACTCTCCATTTAGCTCATGGTCAAACGAAACATGTCAAGAAAACCACAAACACCATACCCTCCCGAACATGAGAACAGAATAGAGAGACTGAAAAAAATATTTGGCTTTGAGCGAGACATGGATTTCTCTAACCACTTGAAAGTCACTAAAGCAGTCATCACGGCAAGAAAACGAGTTGGTTTTGACAAATCAGTGATTATTATTCTGGATGATCTAATGGATATTATAGAGAACGATCACTCCCAAATTTGATAGTCCCTTCCATTAATTGTCCACAAAAATTGTGGCCCTTCAAATCGATATTTTTTTGACTTCCGAAATCTGTCCGTGATCATCGCCAAGTGTATCCATTGCCAATCCCCCTTTTTTCCTGACCTCGTCTCTATGATACATTGTGATATTAGATTGATGTCAAAGACTCGTTCGTCCTTAATATTCAAAAAGACCCGCTCCAACTGTTCCGGTCCGTGATCACCACGTACAACAAAATCAACAGCCTCAGCATAACGGTGCTGTGAGTGCTTGGCCCCTCTTACCGCTCGATTCAACCAATAGTAACGATAGCCACTAGTCACGACTACGGGACGTTTCACCAAGTCACGAATAGGCTGTAAGAGATGGGCCAGTAAAGTCAAATTGACTCGGTGTTTTCTCGTCACTATTTCCAGGTTTTTTTGTTGGTACTTCTTTTTGTCCGTGAAAGCCAGTTCCTCCAGGGAGAAATTTTTAGTGAGTTGAGTCATTTAATGTTTATTTATTTTTTCAATAGTTCCGCATTTATCACAACGATTCGAGTCCACGTTAAACGGTTCTCCCATCAAACCTTGATACAACGTGTCAAATGGAGTCCATGTATGTTTACAATATCCAATGTCCAACACCCATTTCAGTACATCAGACGCCTGATCAATATCAAATAATTCCAAACCATCAAAATTAGGATCATCTTCGGAAAGGACTAATTATTCTGAAATCTCACAAGTCAAATAATCATAAAGTTTCCTTATTTCAAATTGTGTTTTCATTGCTTCTATTATTTAATATTTCCATAGCTTCTTTAACCACTTTCTCTGATCGCGCGGAATGTGACTCACCGCTTAACACCATCGAATTAAGAAGGCCAATGGCGGTTCTGATTTCCTTTGGGAATTCACGTCTATTTTCTTTGTCTTCTTTTAATAAAGGACCCATAATTTTCTCCCAATTATAAAGTTAGTTTAGTTAGTTTAATCATTTTTTTTCCTTGGTGAGAGTTTTCTTCCCATTAATCAACACGTTCCAGTCATTAGTGAACTCACAATACCGTTGGACAATAACGGAGCAATAACCAGGGTCAATCTCCATTCCGTAGCAAGTACGCCCTGTCTTCTCGGAGGCGATCAACGTCGTCCCGGAACCAAGAAAGGGGTCCGTTACAATCGATTTCTCCAAACTTGAGCTTTTTATGATTCGCTCAATCACTTGGACAGGTTTGGGAGTGGCGTGACCATGTCTTTCCTCCCCCTGGACCCTATCGAATTTCCAAACGTCGGTCATATTATCGTGCGCGCTGTTAAATGGGCTCCTTGTTGAGTAAAAATCTTTTTTAAGGGTCTCATAATCTTTTTTAAGGGTCTCATAATCTTTTTTAAGGGTCTCATAATCTTTTTTAAAAGATTGATTTTCCCCCAATCGTCGAAGCTGTGAATAATGTTTTTCCCCTATGAATTCCCACTGTGATTTTAAGGTCCAATGCCCCAACATCCTACCACTGACCCCTAATTTTGTCCCTATATCATCCAATGATAGGCCCAAGTCATTTTTTAATTTATCCATCTCTTCGTATAAATATTTACGGATAGGTTCCCATTCCTCCCAATAATTATCACCGTTGTTATTAAATCCTTGTTCTCCAATCATAAAAAACAAGCAACGCTCGGAAGCGGTGGGAAACATTCTATGTTGTTCCGAACCCATACCATGACAACTGGATTTGTCCCACACGATCTCATTCCTAAAAGTTATCGTCTCGCTGTCCTTTAAACCTCCTTTGTACCAAAGACGCCATAAGTTCTCCGCGGTCCCCCAAATATACCCGCTAGCGTTGTCCTCAATGAAAAGTCTAAAAGACTTCCACCATCTCATCTGAAATTGGTCTAACTTCTCGCCGTAAAGATTATCGTTAGCGATCCCATCTTTTTCTTTTCCCATTCCGTAAGGTGGGTCAGCGTGTAATAGGACCGCTTTATCGCTGTCCATTAACCTCGCGACATCCGGTCTTTTAGTCGAGTCACCACAAAGTAGCCGGTGGTTTCCAATCTCGACCAAGTCCCCCAGTTTAATTTGAAAAAGAGGACTTTCCTCTTCCGGGACATGATCGTCGTCACTATGGAATTTACGGCCTCCGTCCATATCGAACCCCAACTCCTCCATGTCCTCCGACAACCCTAGTTCCTCGAACCCATCAAGTCCCACCATTTCCTCAAATTGGACCTCCAATCTCTCCATGTCGAATGTGCCATATTCCCTATTGGCGACGTAATTGGCCATTTTCTCTTTGTCTAGGTCCCAATCGACTTCCCGGTAAGAATACCGCTTGCCGTCAAATTCAATATGGCCCATAGCCACGGTGCCTATGTCATCGTGAAAGGGAACTTTATGTATTACCGCGTCAAGGGGAAACACTTTAAGTCTTTGATGACCAGTGATAAGATTACCAGTACGGACATTGTTCACCACTCCACCCAGGTCCCCTAGTCGTTCTAAAGACGACTTTAGTTCCTTTAGCCGTCCGTCCGTTATCTTACGCGGGTTGTAGGTCGCGGGCCGCAAATCGGTATTATTCAACGTTGTCCTCTCTTTGATTTGACGGCAAAATGACCAAGTTACTCTTTTCCCCCTCCGGATCTCCCGGAGTCACGAACTCCAATTGTATACGTTTAGGGACATGGTACGCGTCATTCTCGATCTTTTGTATTTTATCCGCCAATCCTGACAAAATAGCTAGATACCTGAGACCGTCCTCGATTGACAAATTTTTGGACACCATAAGGGCGTGAGTGTCTTTCACCAAATAAGAATAGAGATTGCGAAGTGGGACTATCCTGTTCCGTTGGTTTTTATTGATGTTCGGCAACTCCGTCCGCAACTCCTCGACCATTAAGGCAAACGTCTGTTCTATCTCAGCCTCTTGGCCAACGCGTCCCACTTTTATTTTCGGTTTGGATTCAGTAGTGGCGGTATCTCGCTGGGTTTCTTGGTCATGGACAGGGGCTATCAACTGATTGATTCTCATTAACGCGGCGGCCTCGTCCGCCTTGTCTTTCAGATAACCTTTTTGCCATTGTTGGTTTTTCGCCCTGTTCGACAAAGTGGAGTTAGCTATCCCGTGCAAGGTCTCGATCTCACGGAAGGAAAGACCGTCTTTCTCATAAGACATACGTGACTTTTGCCAGGTCTCGTAACTGTGCTTTGTCTGTTGTTTCGCCATGGTCCCCAATACTTAGCTAAAAGAGTCCTAAAAGGTTATTTGCTCCGCCTTTGGTCCAGGGTCAAATACCTTAACGGTCTTATATTTGAGTGGATTGTCTAATTCATGACGGTCAATATACCAACACATAATCACCTCTAAATAGACACTCATGTCGAAATTTAACGTGTGTATCTTTCCATATTGCGCCTGTTGCCTTCTTCTCTCCTGGGCGTAAAATCGTCTAAATTTATCGGTTACCTCAACGTTCGGATACACGCTAGTGACCCGTCTATTCTCATAACATAAAGTGGGGGCCCTTCCCATTTTACCCGACTCTAAATATTCTTTCATAGCGTTATTGATCATAGCGCTTTGAGTATACCTAATGACTCTATCAATACCAAAAATGCGTTGTAAGCGGACATGATCAAGAGGCAACGCCAAGTCCATTCTTGATTTCAAATCGGGTCGTAAATGAAATTGTATCCTACCTAATTCCCCCTCGACACAAGGGACAGGGCCTAATTTACTTTTTGCCATGAATATATAAGTCCTAAGATAACGAACATCCAGTGATGAATAGTGATCATCTTACCTAACTTAAATAAAAATCGCAATAAAAATAATAAGACGCGTCATCTTACTTTTATTATTTATAACTCTTTAAGCTAATAGGATTTAGAACCTTAAACGATCCATCCACAAGACCTTCCCCAAAAAAGGACCCTCCAAAAACAAAGTCCTATCAACTACCAAAAGAGACAAACTATACGCCAGTATCATGCCACGTGTCCCGAGCTCGGGCCCTTCTCTTATGCTGGGTTATAGGTCGTCCAAGATTTACTGTAATCACAGTCGTCACACCATTCCCGGGAATAATTCTCGTGTCCTATAAAATCACCAGGGTCGTCCTCAACTTTAGAGAAAACGGGATCGCTGTCCCCAGCCGCGTGAATGTTGGTCGATCCACATTTAGGACATTCAGTTTCTTTCAATCTCATAATTATTTTATCTCCTATTTATCATGCCATGTGATTAGCATTTCACTGTCTTCTCTTGTTCGCGCTGTTTCGAGTCCTAAGCCATTTCTTTCTTGCTTTCTTCCCCATCTCACTTCCTTTCTTTCCATTATCACTAAGTGATTTAAGGTTCTCCGCAGTTTCCTCAAATGATTTACCTATACCATGGATCTTTTGTAAACTCTCCGCGAGTTCCTTAAGTGATTGGGCCAATGATTTACCTAGGTCGTCAATCTTTTGTGGTGTCAAACCAAAATTCTCTGGATATCGTACACGGTCCTTAATCATTTTTATCCTCTATTTATCATGCCATAATGTCCATAGGGCCATATAAGCCAAACACTCGCCTCTCTCTCGCTTATCGAGCCTTATATAGACCTCATAGGTTATTCCCATCCTTTCCCCCATCCACTTGAGAAAATCAAGCGGGAAGACAACGGGACCCACTCTCTCATGTTCCCTCGTTTTCCTGTTGAGTTTGTACAGGAGGGCCTTTCCCCTTCGCAAGACAATCAATAATTTTTCCGCGAAGACTTTGGTCTCAAAATCAAACCGAACGTTATTGTCCATCATCGTTTGGCAAAACGCCTCACGAAAATTAATGACAATTTCTCCCTGTCCCGTCCTGGCCAACTCAACCAGGTTATTCACCTTGTCCAACTTAACCAGCTTGTCCGTGGCCAACATCAAGCGGCGATGGCCAACCCTAACGCTTTCACGGCCCCCTCGTTTTCCTTTAACGCGTCGAGAAAATCAGGATACTCAAAGCTCAACTTTGTCTCTACCTCCACTCCCTCACCTACTCGGGAGAACAGGCGCTTAAATTCCAGATAACGGGTGGCGATGTCCTTGCCTTTGTATATCCGAAGAACTTTTTCCTCTCCATGAACACCCATTTTTTTGACAAACGACTTTGTTATCATCCTCGTGGATTCTTTTTCAGCTAATTCTTTCTTGTCCTCCTTCCTCAATTCTTTTTTCTTGATTTGGGAGGGAAGACGCTCAAACGATTTCGCCAACTCGAGGACTTGATATTTCGACCATGAGCATGAGGGCCTTTCTCGATTGGGCCAACAAAACCCTGATGTTAACGCGCTGGCCCGTCCCATAGTGTCCATGCCTTCCCATAAGGAGAAAAACCGGTAGTCGTCGTTTCTCAAAGCTTTAAGTCCCTCTACCTGTCGTCTCGACTGTTCCCTCGCTTGTCTCTCTTTGTCCAGTTCCTCCTGGATGATCACCGGGACCAAATGGGCCAATTTAGGGTTCGCTTGTCTCAATTCCTCGATGTCCTCGATTGAGTCTTTCCGAACCAATAGCATTGGCCGGAACTGTTCCGGTGTCTCGCAAAACAAGTTTATTTTCTTTCTAGGACGTTTAAACTCAGGGTCTTTCTCCTCTAACGCCTGGTAGAACGCTTTTTTCTCGTTGGGGAACTCCGACAGAAACAATTCCGCGTCGCTCCCTAACTCCTTATAAACGTGGACCCTCATATCGACCATCATTTTTTCAAGTGCCTTATAAGCTTGGGCTTTGTCCTTGAATCGCCAACCCATGAGTTTGTCGAAATCTTGCTTGTGAAGATAATTCTTAAAGTTTTTAGGCTTGAGGATGGTCTTGAGATTGAATTTGTCCCAAAACTCAAACTCCTCCAAATAGAGCCAATCAATAGCTTTCTTCGATAAGACGCTTTCTATATGGTTCCAGTTCAATCTCTTACCTTGAAAGACGGCCTCCGAGTTTTTGTCGAGCGCGTCTATATTTCCTATTACCTCCCCTATTCTGTCCTGGTCGTCCGCCCCAATAGGCTTGTTAAAAAATAGCCTATGTTCTGGGCGCGTGTAATCAGGTAAATAATCGCTAATCTTTGTCACTAAAAAATTGTAAGCGTGGATCGTCCCCCAAACCAAGACGTTATCTTTTGCGATGAAATCGTTTTTTTGTCCCTCAAGAGAGGGGGAGAGGGTTTTCTCTTTCTTTCTTTCTTTTTTTAAAATCTCTGTAGTGGTCTTTGTAGTAGTCCCTGTAGAGGTTTGGTTAGATCTGGGCATTCCTTTGGTTAAATCTGGACATTCCTTTGGTTGGATCTGGACAAACCCGCCGATATTGGTTTGGTTGGATCTAGGCAAACCCGCCGGTATTGGTTTGTTTGGATTTGAGCGAACCAATGTCTCTTGGCCTAGCGTAATCATTTTCTCTTTTCGTTTTCTTTCCTTCTCGTTTTGCCTATCGGTCCTCTCTAGGTAGCGATTTTTTAGGATTAGATTATGTTGCCGCATAAACTCCTCTTGGATTATTCGATAGTGCGTCGTTGGGTTCCCAGCGAACTTGAACACTTTAGTCTCTATTAGTCCAAGAGTGACAAGTCTTTCAGCGGCCGTCCTTAATTTTCCTCGGGGCAATCGTATTTCCTCGAACCAGTCTTTATGGTCTTTGACAATCCACAAAAACCCGTCTTTTCGTACTCGGACTTTAAGGGCCCCTTTGTCGTCCCTTCTTGACCAATAGCCGATCCTGGATAGAAGGGCCCCCGCGTTTAGGTCTCCATCAGCCATGTCGATCTCGTATATTTGTAAAAGGATGAAGTCGTCTTCCGCTTTCTTGATATAGGTGTATTGGTCCCAAGTGATATTATTCATTTTCACCCTCTAGGTCAGTGGTTGACTCTAAAGTTCACCTCCAAAATCACCCAATTTTTTAAAAATAGTTATAAGACTTCTTTACGTCCCATATTTTTTAAAACCGCTCAATATAAAAATATTATAGAGGTTAGCCTGTTATGTAATACGTTAGTCTACGCTAGATTACATTAACTCTTTTGTTTTTCTCTTTGAATCCCTGTTTTCACGCGTTATATTTGACGCATGGACAAAGACCTCAGATGGAAAATAGTGTCGTACAAAGCGACTGAGCGACACCACGCGGAATACAAGGAATTCTGCGAACTTACGTGTAAGTCAAATGTGTCCGACGTTACTCGTCTAGCCGTGAGACTCCTGCGGCTTATTTTTCAAGAGGAGAACCCGCTAGTTACCCGTCAGGACATAGAGCGATTTTTAGAGGGACAGGACAGCCTACCCAATAAATATACTGATATCCGAAACAAACGCCGGTTTGACGGTCCATATTAAATCGATTATTTTTTAGATACTCCGTTAGTTATTTATCCATTTTTGACTAAATTTTTAGGCGCGCCTTACCCGTGACGCGTTTAGCGTTTAATTTCTTAATTCCATCCGCGCTTTGTCCCTTTCCGCTGTTAATTTTTTAACGATCTCTTTTAGGGTTTTTATTTCTTTGTTCTTTTCATCAATGATTCTTTTATGTTCTCGCTCTATTTCCTCTTGTATATTATCTACATCATCTGCATCCATACGTATCAATTCCTCCTAATCTAAAGCGTTTTTGAAACTAAATATTACCCCTTTATAGTAAACACAACTTACCCGTTACGCGTTTAGCGCTTGTTTTCGAGAGGACCATCGTTCATTATAAGTGTGTCTACCTGTGTTTATTAGAGCAAGGTAGACACTATGTTGTTATAGAGAAATAACAACAAAAATACCGATAAGACACTATTATATCAAATCATTTTCTTTATTCCACTCCGATGGAGGTAGACCCCCAATCAAAAAATCCACCAATATTTCTTTCTTTTTCAAAGTTTCTGTAGTGGTCTCTGTAGAGGTTTCTTTTTCCGCATCTTCTAAGAAGATGAAATCCAGAATGTCCAGACCTTTTTCTTTGTCCATTTTATTCTCCATACTCCATTTTTGACTAAATTTCTGGACACAACTTACCCGTTACGCGTTTAGCGCTTGTTTTCGAGAGGGTTAGCGTTCATTATAAGTGTGTCTACCTACTCGTCTAAGATAAGGTGGGCACGAGGCAGCCATCGATGAGCAAAGATACGTAG
>SDBT01016484.1_pt1 | contig 11692 bp, 6 predicted proteins | sample 2277101 | NCBI WGS metagenome assembly SDBT01 (sample SAMN10404973, study PRJNA504765) | marine sediment metagenome | isolation source: marine sediment core GS10_PC15, 103 cmbsf | place: Arctic Ocean: Southern Knipovich Ridge | collected 2010
CCTTTGAACGGCTTTACACTGCTCTCTGGCCGGTGGTCACAGATTATATCGCCAGCCTCGACGGTTCGATGGATCTTCATCAACGAGAGGACTTGGTCCAAGAGGCGCTCTTTCGAACGTGGAGCAATCTCGCGCGTTTTCGAGGCGAGGCATCGGCCAAGACGTTCGTTTTCGCCATTGCCAGGAACGTCTTCCTAAAGGAGCTGTCTCGCCGAGGAAAGCTTCCCACCATCCACGTGGCTGACGTGGATGGTTTGGCCGGTACGTACGTCTCTGACACACCGACAGACCGGGAGGACACCGATCTAGTCGAACTTCGCCGCAGTATTGGGCAGGCAGTGGCCAAGCTCCCTCGCTTGCAGCGCGAGGCCTTCCAACTTGTCTGCGGGCGAGAGATCTCCGTCGCGGAGGCCGCCAAGCTGACGGGTTGCTCATATAAGGCCTTTCGGTGGCGTTTGGACGCAGCAAGAAGGAAGCTTCAGGAATCCCTGGGGAGGGCACGAATGTAACCCGGCCTGCTTTGGAGGAGGGGCAACGATCGGGAAACAGCAAAAAAGTCTTTCATGCCAAGTCGTTGCTCTGGCCTGACTTGTCGGTGGAAGTGAAAAAATCCCAAGAAAGCGCCTATCAAATCGGCGATTTTGCTCACTAAGCGAATAGAGGCAAAGAAATCCGCGCCGATCGAACCGTCGGGCTCGACGGGGAGCGATGGGAAAGCATGGAGTCATTTGAGCGAGACAACGAACGGATCACCTGCGAGGAAGCCCAGCTCCTGATGATGCCGGTCTGGGCAAATGATCCTGGCGTCAGCCAAGCCGAGCGGGAGGCATTCGAGGCACACTTGCTCGTCTGTGCCACGTGCGCTGAGGAATACGAGGAAACGAAGTGGCTGATGCCGCTGGTCAAGAAGTATTGGGGGCCGATCAGTGAAGGGACGCGGGAGCTGTTGGAAGAAGGCGACTATTCGGTTGCGGAGCAAGAGGCGACCCCGCCGCGTCGCACCCGGCCCATGACCGTCGAGGAAAGCTGGGAAGACCTGAAGCGTCGAAGCCCCAGCTTGGCCGAGGCCTGCCGGCGCCAGGAAGAAAAGGATAAACGGCATAGGCTGTTCAGGCGGATCGGCACAGCCGCGGCTGCCGCAAGCATCCTGGTAGCCGTGGGCATCGGCTGGATCGTCTTGCAGAACCGCGGCAATAGCCAGCCCGGTCCGGACATTGTGGCGATTGAAACCCCGGACAAGATACTGGCCAACGCCTTCGCCGAGTTGGTTACATCCACAGGCCGACAGAAGTTGGCTCTTGGGCAACCGATCAAGGCTGAGGATCAGCCGCAAGAGATAATGCTCGGCGGTATGCATCGTGTCGTGATGAACCGCAATACAACGGCTACCTTTATGGTCACTCATGCCCCCGCGCCGGAAGGCGATGGCTCCCAGGATGGAGCGGTCCCCTACGAGATTCAACTGGCTCAGGGCGAGCTGTACGTGGAAGTGGTTCCCGGCCATCCGTTCACAGTCAGAACCGACAACGCTTTGCTGACGATCACCGGCACGAAGTTCGATGTCTTTGCCGGGCCCGGTCGAACTGAACTGATTCTTGTCAAAGGCAGCGTCCGATTCAGCCAGGTTGAGGCCTCAGATCAGTGGGTGGACGTAACCGCCGGGCATGCATCAAGCATCGTTGGCCAATCCGTACCGACCGATCCATACAAAGTCGATGCATTGGCTGCAGTGGTTTGGGCACGAAACCTTGCCCTGAACAATGCCCTGGCCCATGTGGAGTTGGACGATAGCTTTCTGGATATGGCTCGCGACGCCTGGATTCAGCCTTCGCCACCCGATCTGGATTCGATTGATTACGACACCTGGTTGGAGCGGAAGCGGGATTGGTTCGCTCGCGAGTTTCCATGGATATTCAAGGCCCAGAAGGTCTTAAGAGAGCAACACGGCATCGAACCCGATTACATCGACCTTCTGATGGTCTCCGGCGACATCTGGCAATTCAATTATCCCCGACCGTTTGATCAGCCAATCCCGATCTTCGACCCAGCGTCAATCAAGCGAATCGCGAAGCATTACGAGATCGAAGACCAGCAATTGCTGAAGGCGGCGCAGGCACCCTCATTGAACCCAGCGACCGCCAAGTCTCAGCCGGCGACAATTGGACTAAGCGGCGTTCGTCGAAGCGAGGTTTACCTGTCAGCCCTAAAGGATTGGCAATCCGCCATCACCTCCTCCGTCAGCAGTCCCGATGGCCTACCGACCGATCTGCTCCTGTTCAACTTCCACGCCGGGGCTTACTTGGCCAATACCCGCACAGCGGCATATCTGTGGATCAAAGAGGGTCCCGAAAAGGCAGAGACACTGTTGGCCGACGAGGATTACCGCTTGGGATATTTGTCGTTATTCGTATCGCGTGAACTCCAGTCCATCAAGCCCTTGACTGAATGTGTGGCCAACCAGATCGCAGTCGCCCACAGGGTGGTTGAGACTACCCAGGAACTTTTCGTTGCCCCCAAGGGCATCGGCTGCGAGGGACAGGTGCAGAGATTAGTAGGACAACTATCAGCTCACACAGATCGATTCGGACGGTTCCGATGGTAAGAAGCGCAAGAGAAATGCGGCGAATTCTGGCGATCAGCATTGTGCCATCAAAAGCTTATCGAAGGACTTGCCGCATGATTACCGTCGGTCGAAGCCCACGGAACACTCAAGCCCTTTCCAAGCTCCTCCAACAGCACTTTGCCGGGCCTGCCTGGTGGAAGCACGTCTGCGGTCTGGTAATGACCATCGCCCTCGGGCATTGCAGCACCATCGAGCGGCTGGCAAGACTGCTTGGCAACTCGACGCACCGAACCAACCACGGAGAATGCCTCTGGCGAAGCGACTGGAGCGAATCGGCTGTTCTCCAGCAACTCGCTCTGGCTACCTTCCGTCGGCTCAAATGCAAGAATGCCGGGAAGTGCTATGTCATCATTGACGATTCGCAAACGCTCAAGCGGGCCAAAGATGGCCGGCGTCGGCAAGCTCCTCCAGCACAGCGCCGGCAAGTACGGCAGAGGCCACACTATTGTAACCGTCTGTCCGTGGTATCGCGGCGTGACCCTCTGGGGAAGCCGACTGAATTGCCGTCCTTGGCGATCCATAATGCCGACTCGCCGAAAGATATTCATCCGACGGTTCTCTTCAACGCGCACTATCTCTGCCCAGTGCTCGCGGATGCCTGCCAATGTCGCGGCTCGCATTGTGTCGGTGTGGGCACGGACACTCCCCACTTCACGATGCGTGGCCAAAAGCACACACTGGCACACTACGGCTGCGATGTGCTTCCCCGCACCGGCCAATGGTGCACAGTGCAGGGCCTGCGGACACACCAACCATATCGGTCTGCCGAACGGCTGGGGTATCTGAATACACTGGGAATGGTAGAAGTGGTCTTTTCCAGCCAGCGGGCGAGAAGACACCGTTGGCGCCGCTTACGGATGACCTGCGGGTCTCGACACACACTGTGGTCAACCGACTATCTGAAGCGATTGGCGCTTCAGTCGCCGATCAACGATGAGACACAGCACTGTGGTCCTGCCGAGTACCGCGTTCTGCGGCACCGGGCTGCGCTCAGACACCTGTACTTGGTCCATTGTGCATATGTCTGCCTCTTCGACCTGGCCCTGAGGGACCAGCGTGTACAAGGCCAGAACAAGACCAACACAGTTCTGCCTTGTCCTCCGGCAAGTCGGCTCAAGACCCGGATGCGTCAGTTGGTCTGGCGGGAGCGGATTGTAGATGTCGTGACACCCAGTCATCACACACCTGTTCTTCGCCACCTAGAACAGCTCATGGCGGCGTGAACGCGGTCAGAATGACATACACACACTGAAGGCTGTTGAAGACAGCATTGCGACATATGCACTCGATAAGTGACATGAGTCTGCAGTGCGCAACTGGCTTACAGTTACCATAAGTGCTTGCCAACAGTATTGACACGATAATGACAGTTTATGAACGCGAACGCACGGTTCGCGTTAAGGACCAACTACGATGACATGTAACTACGGTGTAGTTGTGTTGATGGTGGTCGTGGTACTGAGTGTAGCTGTGTATATTATGATGTCAGATCATGCAACATGTGAACCACACACGCCTCTTACTGACCCCTCCACACCAGTGAATGAGGGAGATACAGTGGCCATCGTGGACAGACACGTTCCACAGCTACATCCTGTTGATGACACAGACAACACGACAGGTATCAGGCCGTCCTCGAAACAGCGTGAGCACTATGCACTACCCACCGATGCCGAGTGGCCCTTGGAGGGTGTACTAGTGGAGTATGACGTATTAAGTCCCTGTGCGGAGGAAATACTGACCTATACACAGAAAGATACTTATGTGACTACCAGGCTAGACACTATGAGCATGAACACGTTGGCATATCAGCGATACGATCTTCGTACAGAAGCAAGTGCAGAGTTGGTGTTAACAGACCTATACAGTATGTTCGAGTTGCGCAACAACGTATTTTACGCAACACACTGGCCTAAACCGCAATCACTGGCGTTCATAGGGGCTGTCGTGGATGAGATTCGTGCGCACTACCCCAAGAATGCTTCTGCTGCGCTATTAGAGTCATGCATAGCTATGGAGCAAGGCAACCCACAAGAAGCCATTCAAGGTTATAAGAAGGTATGTGAGTCAATACAGAAGGACGCTAATACCGCTGTCATTGTAGACATGGTTAAGGTGGCACGCCATCTACTTGCATCGGAGACGCTGAATATACAAGACAGGAATACTATAAAACAGTTGACTTATGATGCGGGCTTGCGACGGACCGCTCCCTTAGCTCTATATATGGAAGGGGAACGTGTGGATGTGATGTTAAATGGGTACATAAGCGACAAGATAAGTCCATTTGACCTTAGTAAGAGTAGAGAATTCTTTAAAGGCAAAGTGCCGGATGCTGTTGTGAATGGGCTGGTTAGGCTAAACCTAAGCTCATTGTCAAAGAAGGAGCAATACGAATATTGCGGCTACAAACTACGTGCGTTGTCGATGGAACAAGATCCTCGAGCTCTCCTCGAGCTCTCGAACAGCTTTGCGGCAGCCAGAGTGGCCCCTGCGTTTGTAAAGGCCGCCAGAATCTCTGCTCATATTTCTGCAGGCCGCATGTCGCAGGCCGTCAAGGAGATGAACGAGGTCATAGACAATTCCGACGATTACACTGACTTTCCGAATCTTGTTTCGAGCTCCTATTTCCAGTTAGGCGTTATCTTGTACGAACAAGGGCTCTATGCTGAGTCCCGAGAAGTCTTCAATAAGTGCAAAGAAGGACTTACGCGCGAGAGAGTGGAACAGATAACCACTATTCTTCGTGATCCACGGATGAATGACTGATCAGAGGATTGGCCTATTGATCTAATACTTAATACGGCAGTGGCGAGGTGTCGTAACTGCTGTGTGTATGTTGGGCGTCGTGGACAAGACAGCAGTGTCAGTTCGGCAATTGCGTCCTCGCGAAGGGTCGAAACACGGAAGGCAGCGCTGCCGTATTGACGCCCACTGTGTTCACTACTACATATGCCTGGATGCTAAGATCGGACCTGTGCAAATGTTAGACCTAACACAAGACAAGAAAGGAGGTGAGTAATATGAGCGAACCTATCATGCAGAATTCAGTGTGGTTAGTATCACCAGGGCACATGGATTTTGGCACTGAAGGTGTCGTAGATTGCGTGTGTCATTGTGGTTGTCTGTGCGCCCCAGTGATTTGCGGAATTGACATCCTCTAGCCACGCGTGTGTTGGCAACTATGGCATGGGTCGGTGCGACGGGTGCTCCTGGACTCGCAGTCGGTCTTAGCATCATAACGTGAAGTACGGTTCGGGGTGCCCGTTGCACGCGTTGTACCTAGAGGTCACTCTGTCAATAGAGCTGTGCATGAAGGACATCGCGGAATAGCCGTTACTGTGTGTAAGCCAAGTGTTGAGCCCCAATGCCTGTAGGAGACAGAAATGCAACAAAGCCGATACCTCACGGTTGCAGAAAGAAGTAACGGGGACTGGCTGATCCATTCTGGCCTGTCCGCGGCGGTTCTACACGTAACGCGTGACAAGATTGCAGAGTTCAAGGCACTGTGTGAGGGGACAGTCCCGACAGCAACCGATCCACTGCTTGCCCTGGCCTACAATAGAGTAATCGACAGTTTCCACAGAGCCAATATATTAATCGACGACGATGTTGATGAACTCCGTCTGATTGAGAGCAGATTCTTCAAGGCACGCTTTAGCAATACTCAGCCCTTAATGTTCACTATAGCCCCGACAATGCGATGTAACCTAGCGTGTTCCTATTGCTATGCGGCTGAAGCTACGGCATGTCCAAGTTCCATGAGTCAGTCAACGATTCAACAGGTCGGGAACTTTATTGGCAATCTCCTCGCTGCTAGACCGGAACACTTGCGGCGCATCAACGTGTCCTGGGCGGGCGGCGAGCCGCTTGCGGATATTCCAACCTTCACAAGTCTAGCGGAGGAGATATTCAATAAGACAGAAAGCCTTGGCGCCCTATACTGGGGTAACGGCTTGGTTACCAACGGTACACTACTTGAAGAGAAGTTGTTGAACCAACTTATTGTCCAGCCGTTTAAGATCAGGTTGATACAACTGACGTTGGACGGACCTCGGGCTTTACATGATAGTAGGCGAATTGCTTTAACCAAGAAGCCGACCTTTGACCTAATTTGTGGCAAGATGGCCCTCGCCAAACAATATGTCGATATCCATGTTCGCGTACACGTTGATGCTAACTTTGAGCCATCGCGGTTTCAGCAGGTCATCGATGATGTGCTTCAGACAGGTGCAGTGGAGACATGTGATACCAATGTGACCTTTCACCTGGGTCGTTTACATTGTACTAGTCTGTCACTAAACTGCCAGACTACTGGCTCCGGAATACCAGTGATGTCGGTAGATAGGTATTCGGCTTTAGAACTGGAATGTGCGCGGGTGGCAAAGGCAGCGGGTGTGCGTTTCGGTATGCAAGACTGGGCAGAACCACTCGATGTGCCCTGCGGCTCCGTCCAGGAAGCAAATTACGTAATTGATGCTGAGGGGAACCTAGGCAAATGCTGGGAGTCAATGGGAATGGACAAGGACACGGTAGGAACTGTGAACTGCGGCCCGTCGTTTCATTGTTCTGCCTATCATAAATGGCTTGACTTTAACCCTTTCGTGAGAGCCACCTGTCGAGAATGCAACTATCTTCCACTATGTGTCGGCGGTTGCCCATTGCAGGCCGATAGGGCGCCACAAGGATCGTGTGAATCGTGCAAACCAGGGAAGTTTACGCTGAAAGAGAGATTATTGTTCCAACATTTTGGGGAGTAGAGGTGCATTATGAAGCCAATGACAGAAGCTGCAACTACGCCTGAGAAGCCGCTGTTGTCCTATATAGAGGTAGAGCGCTTGATGGTGCTATACACTGACAAGTGCGATATGGCATGCGAGCACTGTGTTGCGTCGGCTGGCCCGAAGGGAACTAGGAACATAGAGCCAGACATATTGAGCGAGCGGCTTATGGAAGCTGCGGAATTAGGTATACAAAAGATAGGGTTCTCTGGAGGTGAATGTTTATTGTACTTCGAGGACATACTGCGCCTTGTCGACGAGTGTCAGAGATGGAATATCAAATGCTCGATTACAACAAATGGCAACTGGGCGCAGAATGATGATATCGTAGCGACGCGGCTATCTGCGCTCGGGAAAGCGGGTCTGCATACGCTGGAGATTAGCTACGACTATTTCCATAGACGCGCTGGGGGGAGCCTGAGGTGTGTGGAGCGTGTGATCCGTGAATGCAATAGGCTTGGGATTGTTGCAAGTCTTAGGATGCTTCGCAGGGCAGGTGCAGACCCGGAATTCTGGACAGTAGAGAAAGAACTCAGGCAGTTGGGGCTTAAATACGACCGACAAATAAACAGCCTAAGACCTTATGGAAGGGCTGCGTCCACACTGCCCGAAACCAGGGTGTACTACGAGAAACAACCCATCGATACTATATCTGGCTGCGATTCGCTTGGTGTACTAACGTATATGCCGAATGGAGATCTACGGCCTTGTTGTGGTGGCATCATCGGGGATGTGCCAACATCTGACAACGCTACGTTTCTAAGGATTGGTAACATCTACAAGGATACATTGAGAGAAAGCCTGAGCACAGTCCATAACGGACAGTTCTTTGCTATTATGGCTTTAGTCGGGCCGGCCGGATTCACACTACTGGCGAGGGAACACGGGATCGACCTGCGAGTGCCAAATGAGGTGCACTCACCTTGTGACGTATGCATGTTGGCGGCACACAGTCCTGAGTTCACGGAACTGATGAAGATCCTTGATGAAAACCTAGAAAGCGTTTTGAAACGTGTGTCTGCCTATCAGTCGATAATGGACAGATGGGGGCTCCTCAGAAACACGGCTGTCAAATTACCAGTGTGACATGTGAGGAGCTTATTCGCATGCATATGCTGGTGCTGAACACGAGAACCACTATAGTATTCGTCTCTTGTCGTGCGATGAGGCTATCTGTGTCGTTGCTCTTACATGCTTGTCCCTCTCTGCCACGCCAAGTAAGACTCTGACTGTCTCATAGACAAGAAGGCTTGGATGATAGTCTGTGTGGAGTGAACCCGATGTCCTGTATCAGTAACACAACAACAAGCCAGCAACGAGACAGAGCACGAGATATGCACAATTGGCTGTTCGCCATAAAATGTTTCTATCGCGGCACTACTGGGTATGTCGTACTCGCCACAATGTTATTGCTTGGTGCTGCCGCCTGTGAATGCGTCTCGCCGCTTATGGGCAAGATGATATTTGACAAGGCGTTGCCATCGAATGCAATGAGACTCCTATTTGTCCTCGGCGCTATTTGGCTTGTGTGCCTGCTGTTGACAGTCGCTTTTAGGTATTTCGGTAACCTATTACTGATCCATTTGGATCTTATAGGCTGCCGAAATGCGAAGACGGCTATTGTCACAGCCTTCCTGCATGAGTATGCAAACCACGGCACAACCGGAAAACAACATGGTGACCAATTAAGCCGCATCTTTGTTGATCCCGACAGATTTGTAACTCGGTGCGGGCTGGGCATCACCGCCGGCGCCAGTGCTGCTGTGATAACATTTTGTGTATTAGTTGCGATAACTCTCCGGCTCGATAGTGTCATGGCTTCTGTGTGTCTCGCCGCTAGCGTGCTATCAGTGGCATTGCAGTCCCGCACGTTGCACACTGTTGCAAAAGCCGGCAACCGCGTAGCTTCCGTGCGGGCCTCCGTCTCTGCCAGCATTGAGAATCTTCTTGCTTGCTGGCGGACGGTTATTCGTAGTGGTAAGATTAGTCAGGAGTGTGCCAACGCCAAAGCAACCTTTGCCCGCCAGGCAGAGGCTGCGCTTGCAGAGGCTAAGCTGCGCCTATTGATAGCAGTTGTGGCCACAGTGCCGATGGTTGTAATGCCAATTCTCTTGCTATGGCTCGGCGCCTATCGTATATCCAGGGGTACAACCACGATAGGGACACTTGTAGCCTTTCTATCCTACATGCGGTTGATGACGAGCTCTTTGCAGTCTACTGTTATTACAGGCTTGACAATTGTGTCCGGTCTGGGACAGGCAGAAGAAGTTATAACTATTATCAGAAGGAATGATGCGTCTGTGATCCCAGGGGCTGGGACAGTTGAGACGTCACCACTGTCTAGTCTTACTATAAGTGACCTGATAATAACTGCTGGTACTTTCCGGCTCACGGCAGACCGTCTGCAGTTTGCTAAGGGACAAACCTATTTACTGACAGGGCCTAGTGGTGTGGGGAAGAGCATATTCCTGCAGGTACTTGCTGGCATTAGACGACCACAGCGTATGAGGGCGACGAGAAACGGGTTACCGCTGGACATAGAGGGGTTTATGAATGACGCCAGAGGATTTGGGTATTTAGCTAAAGATGATGTCCTGTTTGATCGCACGATTAGTGGAAACATGTCTTACGCGCTAACAGTGCCTCGATCTGGGCACGTTGATCAATGGGCGACAACTGTAGGTTTAGTTGGAAGAGAGTCCGAGTCGGTTCAGACGTTGTCGGCAGGGGAGCAGCAGCGAGTGACACTTGTAAGAGAGGTGGTCAAGGATCCGGTTATAGTAATCATCGACGAGGGGATGGATTCCATAGATGCTGATCTGAGAATGAGAGTATTGCGCTGCATGCGGGACCAATTGAGAGATAGCGTGTTCATCGTGTGTACCCACGAGTGGAAGGATGTAATACCTGTCGATGGATACCTATCCATTGGAAATGGTAATGTCGTGCAGCACGGTGGGGAGGGAGCAGAATAGGAATGTGGATACCCCACAGTACTTGGAACACTGAGAAAGCTCTGTACAAATCGGGAGTCTGTGCATCTTGAGGTGTAAGGGTTGCTAGTGCCGTGTCCAATTAGGTTCTATCGTTTGCGTTTGGCGTATGTGTTTCGGTACGCGGCGTAGCGATCCAGGGCGGTTCGCAGTTCGTCGTGATCGTCGTAGTACGTGTTCCGTATCACGAACTCCTTGACGGGAGTGAACTGGCATTCGATGGGATTCAGCCATGAGGCGTTCGTCGGCGTCCAGATCAGGTGAACGTTGTTCGCGTGACACCACTGCTTCACGGCTCTCGTCGCATGCGGCGAGAAGTTGTCCAGGATCAGGTGGATGCGCTGGTCGGCTGGATAGCGACGGCGCATGCGCCTCAGCACGTCCAGCCCTTCCCGCGAACGCTTCCTCTTGCGAACGTAGCCCCACAGTGTGTCGGCGTGCACGTCGTAGAACGCCAGCCAGTGACGAACGCCCTGCAAGCGTCGATAGGTCGCCGGCTGACGGTCCGGTTTGCCTCGCGGCCGCCAACTCCGGCCCGGTTGGGGTCGACTCTCCAGCGGACCGAACTCGTCGAAGGCGATCGTCGGGCCATTGGCGGCTCGCCGGTTCACGTACCGCCGGATCAGTTGTTTTTCGATCGCAGCTTCGGATCGTTGCACTCTTTCCAGGTCTTGGTCCGTTACAACCGCACTGTGTTGGCCCGGAGAATCTGCCGGATCGTCTCAATGCTGATCGACACAACGAGGCGTTCGGCGACGACGTAATGGCGAAGCTTGGCCAGCGACCAGCGTCGGAAGGGCTGACCCAGCAGGTCAGGCGGGCACAGCGCCGTCTCGACGATGAGACTGCGCTGCTCGGCACTGAACGTCGCGGGGCGACCGCCGCCGTACTTAGGGGCCAAGGCGTCAAGGCCGTGGGCGTCGAAGTCCTTAATGATCGTCCGGACGTGCTGCGGGGAGAAGTACAGCCATCGGCCGATGTCCGGGGCCTTACTGCCCTGAGCAGACGCCAGAACAACCTGGGCGCGGCGTACCTTGATGCGGTTGCGGTCGCGGCGAACGATGTTCTGCAGTCTCCGTCCCTCGGCCAGATTGATCTCTCGAACGTACAGGCACATAGTAGATCTCCACGTGCGAAGGTGACATCCTTGTCAACACGTGGAACTCTACATAAGGGCTCTCCGTCAAGTTTGCAGAACGAAGTCGAGTGATTCTTGTCTGAGTTTGAGGAACAGGTAGTCGATATCCTGCATTCCGCAGGCGCGGTGGATGATGCGGCTGACGGTATTGTTGAAG
>SDBT01016485.1_pt1 | contig 11692 bp, 8 predicted proteins | sample 2277101 | NCBI WGS metagenome assembly SDBT01 (sample SAMN10404973, study PRJNA504765) | marine sediment metagenome | isolation source: marine sediment core GS10_PC15, 103 cmbsf | place: Arctic Ocean: Southern Knipovich Ridge | collected 2010
CTAACCTAATTTATTAGGAAGCGGCTGCCGACGGTAAGCCCGATGACTGGCACTAAGTCGTAACAAGGTAGCCGTAGGGGAACCTGCGGCTGGATCACCTCCTTTCTAGGGATATACTAGAACTCGGCCTGGGACTCTCGCTTTCGCGGGAGTCTATTAAACAGATCGGTGTATAGTCAGGCCTTTCGCTGTTGGTTTAACTGTTTCTTGATATTAAAGCCCTGCGCTTCGGCGTAGGGCTTTTTTTTTGCGCCAACGCCCTACTGCCAGTAGGCACTGTCATTCCCGTGAAAACGGGAATCCAGTCTTAGCAAAATACGAATCATAACCACAGATTAACGCAGATTAACGCTGATTTGATTAACCACGAAGGGCACGAAAAACACGAAGAAAACCAATAATCAATGAATTAACCGCAGATTAACGCTGATGAACGCTGAAAAAGAACAATATCGAAGATCCCGACCCCTCGGGAATCAATTTATGCCTTAGGTATAGTAAATAATCAACCGAAAAGCGTTGTCCTCAAAAGCTTAATACTGTATAATATACTATATGATTAGCAGAACGGTAACAAAGCATCATTTGGACGCTTCTCTTGAAATCAAACAGAACCTTCGATACTGGCTCAGCAGGCCGCCCGAAGAGCGTCTGGCCGCGGTAGATTCTTTGAGAGCACAGATATATGGAGATAATATAAAACTTAAGAGGGTAGTTCGCGTCGTTAATCAAAACAAGAAAGCCCTCGGCGCGGATTCTTGAAATATATCACCACGAAGAGCACGAAGAACCACGAAGAAAACCAATAATCAATAAAAGAACCACGAATTCCACCAAAATAATAATTAATAATTCATAAATAATCAATGCAAAAAACGCCGTTTTTTGCCCGTCCGCCCCGTTTTCTCTCTTTTTTTCATAAATTTTGCTCCGGAGTGACATAGGGTTGTCACACCTCGACAGAATTCAGCATGATTTGACTTATCAGACTTGGTATAAATGTCGTTAATTTCGTATGGGTAATAAGAAAAGATGCAATTGTGATCGTGCTTATATGCCGTTTTGGCAGAGATTTTTTTTTGCAAAATAAAATCGACAAAACCTATGAACAAATAGTTATAATATAAACGCTTATTAAATAAAGCTTTAAGAAGTAGTGCCCTATAAAAACTCACTTATGGCACGTTATTTGCAGCTTATGTTTATCATATATTAATGCGATCGGCAAAGGATGCCGTGAGCGTGTTTTCCTCCACTCTTTGGTTTCCCTACTGATCATAAATAGATAAGAATTTTAAATATTCGAAAGGATCAAAAAATGGCAAAACGAGACACCTACAAATATTACTTCAAACTCGGTAACAGAATAGTACATGGTGGGATAACCGATGACCTGGAGCGAAGAGAGCAAGAACATCAGCAAAAATGGTCCAATGGTCATATAAAGCAAGTTGGGCATTGCACCACCGAAGAGGCAGCCAGGAAATGGGAAGAAGAAAAAGGTTTTAGTTGATCCTGAGCAGATGTAGAAGACAAATAGCATCAACATATTTGATACTTTCTATACAAAGAACTGGAAAAACATCAGTTAAATATTAGCTGTCCCAAATATCCGTCAATGGAGATTTTGTGAATGAAACGCGTTTTTATAAGCAGCGTCATACAGGGATTTACAGATGAACGTCGGGCAGCAGAATCTGCGGTTAAGAGTCTAGGTCTTATTCCTATAATGGCGGAAAACTTTTGTGCTCAACCGTTAACTCCTCGTCGAGCTTGCTTGCAGGACGTCAAAAAAAGTGATCTTTTTATAGCTATCCTTGGTAACAGATATGGAGATGAAACAGACTCAGGTAAGTCACCCTGTGAAGAAGAGTTTGACGAAGCGCAGCAACTAGGACTGCCTATTTTTATCTTTATTAAGGAATGTAAACTTGACGAGAAACAAGAGGCTTATAAAGATAGAATTACCAGCTATGAGAAAGGTTACTTGGTACACTTTTTTGATTCAACTGATAAACTCTTTCGCGAAATAATAGAATCACTTTCACAATATGGATCGACAACGGACGTATCTATATCTTTGTCAGAAGCTTCATCACATGTACAGAGACATATCGAAAGTTTAAGATTAACGATTTCTTGTGATCCTTCTGTCGCTGCTATTGTAGTACCTTCCGACCAAAGAGAGTCGTACATTTCCACAATGGACCTATCCAAGAAAGAAGAAAAAGAGAAGTTTCAGCAAAAAGCTCTTTTTGGAGAAACTGCCATCTTTTCAAAGCGTAAAGGAATAGATGTCGTTGATGGACGTGAACATTTAGAACTACGTCAATTTGGATCACATAACGAACCCTGTACTATAGTATCATTTCACCCTGACGGAACATTAGCGTGGATGTCCTGCATTAGTGGTGAACAAGAGCAAGATTATAATCTTTTCGACTACTATGTTATCAACGAAGGGAAGTTGCAGGACGACTTATTGGCTTTTTATTCCTATGCTTCATGGTTCTATCGCAGCCTTAGCGCTGATATAAGGCCTATTTTCAGTCTATATACAACCGTAGCTCTGTTCAATAAAGTGGGAAAAAAATTGGGTAAAAAACCTGCTTTTCCTTCAAATTCTATGAGTATTGGTATGGGCTTCAAAAACCAGCAAAATCCTCTTTTGATTCCACAACAGCCACTTAGGATAGCCTTTTCTAAATTGTTAGAATCTCAAAATCTTTGCCAAGAATTCATGCATTTAATAGTCAGGATTTATAAAGCAGAAGACCTATATTATGAATCTTAATGTACAAAGTTTTCATGGGAGTTTCAAAAATGGTAAAGAGGAAGTATTATTGTAAGATTTGCAATAAGACATTTGTTGTAGAAGTTTTTGAAGAAGGCGAAGCAAGGGATAAAGGCCTACGTGGCTCATCTGTAAGATGCCCACATTGTGACGGGCAGCAAATAGTACCGGCCTAAGCTTTGTCCTGCAATTACCATCCTTTTTCTCGGAAAGACAACGAAATCGAATTATACATAGCAACAGCTACATGTTTTTGATAGAGGACAGCGGGTGCCGTGAATGACTGAAAAGTTTTGAGACGAAGACATTGGCTGCAATGAAGTATGGTGTGCTTGGAATTGCCCAGTAGATTATTTTCAAACGGCTCTATTTACTTTATACCCTTTTTTGGAGTTCATGAATAATGAATTATGAAAATGATGAAATCCCCGAAGGTCAAGGTGACGCGGAAAGTGCTGACAAGGTTGCAATGGATCCTTCCGAACTGATACTGTGTTACCTGACCTGCCCTCAAGACGCAGCTAATGCTTATCTGGGCGCTCTCATGGTGACAGACTATCGTGCTCGCCCGTTGCACTTTGCATTTGTCTCACCAATTCGGCCCACGAGAATCCAGAGGATACTCTACGGCTCAACCCTTGAAGAACATGTCAAGATAGACGTAATCGGTGAGAAGCTACTGAAGGATCTGCCATTTCTCCCAGACGCACTTTTCGTTGATACAGAAGAACTTCTGACGATTCGACGTGTAGTAGAGATACCAACAGCGTTCTTGTCAAAAAGTATCGAATCAGAAGATAATCCTGGAAAGCTCACAACTCTTGAATACGATACAGGTTCAAGCCTGGATGACCAAGATATTGTCGGTCGAGTTCTGGCTTCTCTCGAGTCGTATGTAGACCTTGTAGAGCCCTTTGCCAGAATGAGGGAAGCACTCAAAGAGGCAATTAAGAAAACGGATGCTTGAGGATGTTTCCCGATATGGGTTGGCGTGACCGCAAAATAAATGAACTCGTTACCAAGTACCGATCTGATTCATCGGTTACCTTGTTACCCGAAGTAAGGTTCGAAACTCCCAAAGTGTATCAGAATAGGACAACGACTCTTACTCTGTTGTCAGTGGCACAAACGCAGGAGGCTCAAATCGCCACTCCCAACAAACAGCAAATCCCCGTGGCCATATTGCATAGAGAAGCTGTTGTGGAGGCGATAGCTTTTCAACCCGTCTCTCAGTATCCGCAAATTTCCCCTGACGATAGCGTTGTTATTTCCAAAGTCAGTTTTGATCAATTCCCGGTGAACATCACTCGCTGTACGTTCCAGGCTGAAAAGCAAGAGCGGCAACCGTTTTTGCCCGGAATTACGGAAACGCCAGTTGTCCGACAGCGCCCTTTGCGAGCCAAATCCCCATCTAAACCGCCTTCTTTTCGAGCAGCTTCTCTTGAAGAGCAGTTACGATGGTTACTCACGCCACCTATACATGAACTTCTTTCCGATCCTCAGTTGGCCTTACCAGAAAGACCTTTTCCTTTTCAGACGGCTGGGATCAAGTGGCTATATGACTGGGACAACGCTCTCCTTGCAGATGAAATGGGTCTGGGAAAGACAATGCAGGCCATTATCGCAGCAAGGCTATTGTGGCGAGCCGGAACTGTAAACCAAATACTTGTTGTTTGCCCGAAGACCCTTATCCCTACTTGGCAAACCGAAATACGGAAGTGGTGGCCACAAGTAGGCTCCAGCGTAATGCTCGCTGGTTCAGACCGTCAATTCTTTCTGCGCTTAGGCACTCCTAACGTCATAATCAAAATCATAAACTACGCGTCCCTTGCCCGTGAGGCAGAATGGCTTAAAGAGCAGCGGTTTTCACATGACTTGGTAATAATTGATGAGGCGCAAAGAATTAAAAGCACAAATGCTAAAACATCTAAAGCGGTGAAGGCCCTGAAAGCACACAAACGATGGGCACTGACTGGCACACCACTTGAGAACAAAGTTGAGGACGTCATATCCATCTTTGACTTTGTACGTCCTGGTCTATTTCGCGATGAGCAAGGAGAATGGAGCCGAAAGTATATGGCCGCATACACGGATTTGCGATTGACGGAAAGTCAGGAAGTTAAAAATATTTCAAGTATGATACGTCCATATATGCTGCGCCGTCGCGCAGACGAAGTCATGCCCGAACTACCCGACAAGAGCGAGCAGGAAATTGAGATAGAACTGGACGATGCACAGCGCAAAACATACAACAGGATGGAGCAAGAGGGAGTTGTCGATCTCAACGCAAAGGGCGATACAATAACGGTGACTCATGTCTTCGCCTTAATAAACAAACTGCGCCAAATCTGTAATTTTGATCCCGTCACAGGAGCAAGCGCCAAGCTCGAGCGTTTGCTTGAGGATCTCGAAGAGGTTTCTGAGAGTAAGCGTAAAGCTCTAATTTTTTCTCAGTTTGTTTCAGAAGACACAGGTGGGCTAAAGAGACTGGCGAAGGAATTACAGGGTAAGGAACTGCGGGTCTTACAGTTCCATGGTCAAGTCCCACAGAACCAGAGGACTGCTGTTATTAAGACGTTCGAGTCAGACAAGGATTGCTTAGCACTGTTGTTAAACTTCAAAGTTGGCGGCACAGGATTAAACCTGCAAGCTGCTAATTATGTATTCCTCTTTGACCGATGGTGGAACCCTGCTGTTGAAGACCAAGCTGTTAAACGCGTACACCGTATCGGTCAAACTCATAAAGTATTTATTCGACGATTCTACTGTAACAATACTATAGAAGAGAGAATCCTGAAGAAATTGGCAGAGAAAAAACGTCTTTTCCAAAACATTATCGATGAGGCTCGCCCGGATCCTGACAGCATGGGACTGACAGAAGAAGAAATCTTTTCTCTGTTCAATATCACTGTGCGTCCTCGCAAATTACCCGAAAAGAAAGGTCCTCCGCGATTAATACTGGAGAATATAGATCCCGCTCAGTTTGAAGTTCTGGTTGCAGAGCTTTACGAGAAGCAAGGCTACTCCGCTCGTCATTTAGGAGGGAGCCATGATGAAGGTATAGACGTCCTTGCGGAAAAAACTAGCGCTGGAGGACTTGAGAGGATAGTCATTCAATGCAAGCATCAGCAGGCAAATGTGGGGCGTCCTGTACTCCAGCAACTCTGGGGCGTTGTAAGCTCAAATCCGAGTTTTACACGAGGAGATCTTGTGACGATTTCCGACTTTACAGCTGAAGCCAAGCAATTTGCCAGTGAAAAGCGTCTCACCCTTATAAACGGTGATTTATTATCAAAACTGGTACACGAACATGATGTGGCTCGTTTAGAGCAACCGCCTATTTAGCTTCTTCGGATGAATTCGGGGGACATCATACTCAATTCACGTTAAGACTTTATGTAAATCTGCGTTCTCTGCGGCCCTTGTAATTTACTATTTATTATTTACTATTGATTACTGAGTTTCTTCGTGGTCATTTCAATTTACTGTTTTCGACTTATGATTTACTATTGTAATTGATTATACCTATGGCATAAATTTAATATTTCTCTGTGTTCTCTGTGTTCTCTGTGGCAAATCCTAAACCGTGTTAATCGTCGCCTGGCTGGTTCTCTTTCTCGGCTTCTAAAAGCTTTTTATTAAAAACATAAATTTTAATCTCCTGCTCAGTGATTTTTTCTCCTTTAAAAACAACGGTGACATAATGCACGCCGATATCATTGACCTTAGGTCTCCATTTAATATAATTATCGCCGTCTTTTTTTATTAATTTCATACCCGGGTGATAAGGTTTTTTTAAGGAAACGCTGCAATTGTCCGGCGGCTTAATATGTATCATATATATGCCTTCATATGATTTCCTGTAAGAAAGGTTTCGAATTTCCAACATTACCTTTCCATCCTTATCAGGCGCGACTTGCATGGCTATCAATTCCAATACGCTATCTTTTGCAGTTATAAGACAAGTCAATAGTATGCTAAACAGCAAGGCGATAATGGATATTACTATCAACAGCTCAATAAGAGTAAAACCTTTTCGATGCACTTTTTATCCCTTTTAATTTTGATTTGTCGTACGAATCGTTAGAATTTCAGTGCTAAAATCTATTGTCTATTTGATTATAGCTCTTTACGGCTGCCTATCACAGGAAAAATAAAGGGGCAGACGTTTCATTTACTATTTTATCTGCGTTAATCTGCGTTAATCAGCGTTAATCTGCGGTTATTAATTATTTCTTCGTGGTTCTTCGTGCCCTTCGTGGTTATGATCCGTATTTCGTCGCTAGTATATCGTATTTCGCCAGGGAATTTCAGTGTTGAACAGTGTCTAATATTGATCATTTCTCTGAGTTCTCAGTGTTCTCTGCGGTTATAATTCTTTAATATAAAGAAATAAGCAAAGATTTCTTGACAAAGGCCTATAATGTGTTATAAATGATATATATGGCAAAGAAACTAAAGACTTCGGCTGACGGCAGGAAATGCGCTTTTCCGCAATGCAAGCACCTCTTGAGTATCTATAACCATGAGCCTTACTGTCATATACATCGCAATCAGGTGGCTCAGAAGGAATTGGTTAAGACTCCATATCACCATCTTGCATAAACCGTGGCCGTTTTGATTTACTAAATATTTGACAGGATAACAGGACAACGACCGATTTAATCTGGGTTTATCTTTGTTAATCCTATCAAAAGTGAAGAAACCCCAATAATCAATTGGAAAGTCTTCTCAATTCTCGATGCTCTATCCGCTGTACGCTGTACGCAATACTCATCACGCTTTATCACCTATGATGCCGTCTTGGCGTGGGGACTGGAGCGTGGCGGCCATTAGGGCGATGCGGCGGTGGCGGCGGCATGTGCCTGCCGGCGCGGGCTGGTTACGACTACTACGCGGCGGCTCTGCCCGGGACGATGGCTCCTGTAGGGGAGGCAGCCGGTAAGGGAGATTATCAGGATTCCGAGGATTATTGTTAATATTAGCCGTTTCATTTTAATGCTCCTTTCATTGTCGGTTTTGTCTATGTTTCTACTTATATAAGGCAACAAAAGCGAAGAAAGTAACGAAGCTTTCCGCCCGGAATCCGCATGGGCAGCGAAGCTGCGCCATCCTACATATTGTTATTTCTCTGTGTTCTCGGTGGCTTAATCCGGAAAATTAAGTTTTGCAAACTCGCCGTAGTACTTTCTCGCGGCGGCATCGTATGCCCTGGCGGCGTCGATTTTGTCGGTGAAATAGCCGAGGTGTATTCTCCTGCCGTGGCAGACGATTGCGGCCCGCCACAGGCCTTTGTCCTTAGCGAGCCAGACGCCCTTGTACCCTGAGCGCGGATTTCGTTTCTTCGAGTTCCAGGCGTTCTGGGCGACGGTTGCCAGGCGCAGGTTGGCCCGGCGATTGTCGAGGCCGCAGCCGTTTATGTGGTCGATGACGTAACCTTCGGGAGTGCCGATTAGCTGGCGGTGCATGAGCATACGCGAGTATTTCCCGCCGGGCAGACGTATGGAGCGTTCGGCGTAGAGCACGTTTTTGCCTCTTGTCCGGCATAGGCGCCATTTGTACTTGCTCAGGCGCTGATAGTCCTGCGGATCGACTATAGCGAAGTGCCCCTGGGTCAGCGGGATTCTGCGGAAGGCGTAGCCGAAACGCAGACGCCGCCAGAGCAGCACCAGCCAAAGCAAGGCCCAAACGAGCCATGATGGAAGCTCAAATGTAACGGTGAACTTTATCATCACCCCCCACCGATAGTCGATCAGGAATCAGGGAGCAGGTATCGATTCCCAATAATCATTAATCACTTATCATTAATCATTTAAAGCACCCTCCATAATTGAACGAACCTGCGTGTTTGATGCGAAAATCTACAAAATTGTAGACAGTGATTTTGCCGTAAATCCTTACCCCAGAAGCAATAAAAAATTTTCCAAACTTTTTTATTTTTACTTCCAACTACCATCGCTTTTGGTCGAAAATTCCGTAAAAATAGTCAATAGAAAATCTCAAATTCAATCGCCATCGCTCTTGGTCGCGCAACAGCGGCGAAAAACACACGTAAAGGAGTGAAAACAGTGGAAATTTTGGTGCGGATTTGGTAAGATAGAGTATTGGATGAATTTGAAAATACGAAAAAACGGTAAAAATAGGCAATTCCGGGTCACGCCGGCCCATACGGGCAAGCATCCGGCAGCACTGTGTGCCAGGAAAGGCCGCGTGCAGCCGGTTCGGGGGATCTGAATACCATCTTTGTTGAAAGGAGCAAACACTGATGCAAAACCGAGAGCGGCATCTGTGGAGTCTGTTAGCGTTAATCTGCGTGGTTTTATTTTGTGCTGCGCAACCCGGCATGGGATTGGTAATAAGCGAGATAATGTACCATCCGACCGATGCGGGCGGAACGCTCGAGTTCATCGAGCTGTACAACAACCGGGCCGTCATCGAAAACCTCACCAACTGCGCATTCACGAACGGCATCCAATACGTGTTCGAACCCGGCACGACTATCGGGCCCAAAGGCTACATGGTAGTGGCACGCGATCCAGCCGCTCTGGAGGAAGCGTATGACATAAGCGGCGTAAAAGGTCCTTTCTCCGGCCGGCTCGATAACGACGGCGAGCGAATCGAACTATCCAACGGCGGCGGAGGAATTGTTCTCTCGATGCGATACGACGATGAACAGCCGTGGCCGGTCTCGCCCGATGGGACGGGACACTCGCTGATTCTCGCCAAGCCCGGCGGCGATCCTGAGGAGGCGTCAACCTGGTCGCCCAGCACGTTTGTCGACGGCACACCGGGCCGGCCCGATGAGGCTCAGATCGGGCAGGAAGATCCTACGCTGGTGACGCTCGTGAGTGTAGGTCGCCCGGGACGCTACTTCAAGGGGACACATGAACCATCGCCGGACACACAGGGCAGAGCCACGACGGCCTGGACGGAAGTGGATTTCTACGACAATACCGCAAGAACCCCGTGGAGCGACGGTCCCAGCGGATACGGTTACTCAACCGAAGCCGACGAGCTTCAATACATCGGGACCGAAACGAACGACATGAGCGGACGATATATGTCCATTTATGCACGGCTGCCGTTCACGGTGACGCAGAGCCAGATCGATTCGTTCTCGCAGTTGCGCGCCGAGATCCACTACGACGACGGCTTCGTGCTCTATCTGAACGGTACGCGTGTGGCGGCTTCCGGGGGAATCTCCGGCAATCCGCCCGCACACGACGCAAGCGGCGGCACGGCGACCGATCCGCCGACTGCCAACTTGGACCTGACCAGCCGTATAGATCTGCTGGTCCCCGGCACAAACATCTTGGCCATCCAGGCCCATAATGCAACTCTCTCGGGCAGTTCCGACTGCTTCGCAAGTCCGGTTCTCCAGGCATTCGTGGGAGAAGCAGGCGGAGGTAGCGACCCCCGCGCCCGCTTGGTTATCAACGAGGTGCTGGCCAACAGTAACGCAGCCACTGGCGCCGACCGGATCGAGCTGTATAATCCGGGCCCGACCGCGGTCGATCTGAGCAACATTTATCTGAGCGACGATGATGCTGAGCTGCTAAAGTACAAAATCCCGGAAGGGATTGTGCTGGAAGTCGGCGATTTCTGGATGGGCAGTCAAGGCGAGTTTCGATTCGGATTGTCAGCTTCCGGTGAAACGATTTATGTGACGGCGGCTACTGATGACACAGTGCCCATACCGGTTCGTGTGCTGGATGCAGTGGATTACGAGGCAATGGAGCCGGAAGTAACGGTCGGGCGGTTCCCGGATGGGGCCGACTCTTTCTGCTTTCTGACTTCTGCGACGTTCGGAGGACCAAACGCCCGGCCGGCGATAAACGACATCGTCATTAATGAAATCATGTATCATCACGGCACGCGGGACGAACGATATGAATATATCGAGCTGTACAATCGCGGCGCCGGCACGGTTTCACTTGCCGGATGGGCTTTCACCGACGGCATTACCTACACCTTCAACGCTGGCACGGAAATGCCGCCTGGCTCGTATATAGTAGTGGCAAAAGACCCGAACTTTATCGAGGGCGTTTATAGCAACCTTATTATTGGCGCGAACCTGGTCGGGCCATACGCCGGCGGGCTCGATAATCACAGCGAACGTATCCGGCTGTCGTATCCGTATAATGACGTGGATCCGCTTAGCGGCGACGTCGACGTCCTGACGATCACGGCCGACGAGGTGACTTATTACGATGGAGGCCGGTGGCCGAGCTGGGCCGACGGCCAGGGGGCAAGCCTGGAGCTGCGCGATCCTGACAGCGACAACGATGCGCCCGACGCATGGGCCGACAGCGACGAGAGCGGCAAGACTGTTTGGGAGCAATTCTCATTTACCATTAACAGCAGCGATTCCAAATATAGACACGATCAAGTCAACGTTTTCGATCTTCTGCTGTTAAACCGAGGCGAGATGCTCATCGACGATCTCGAGTTGAGGATAGGCAACACAAACCGCCTCAGCAACAATGGCTTCGAGAGCGGCGAGTCGAACTGGCGGATTCTCGGTAATCACGTTCGTTCATTCGTGACCATAGCGGACAGTCACTCCGGTTCGCGGTCGCTACACCTGATATCGACCGGGCACGGCGATCCCGGGGCAAACCGCATCAATCAGTCGCTTTCCAGTGTCACGGCAAATACGGTGACGTTCCGCGGCTGGGCCAGGTGGCTGCGGGGAAGCCAGTTCTTTCTATTGCGGACATCGCGAGCGCAATCTCCCGTTCAACCACCTCGACCCGCACGTTCGTTCGAGCTGACCATGCCACCGGACCTGGGCACGCCGGGCAGGCAAAACACGGCGTACGTATCTAACCGCGGCCCCGACATTCTTAACGTGATGCACGCGCCCCTCATGCCCCTTTGCGGCGAGCCGATCGTCGT
>SDBT01016486.1_pt1 | contig 11691 bp, 6 predicted proteins | sample 2277101 | NCBI WGS metagenome assembly SDBT01 (sample SAMN10404973, study PRJNA504765) | marine sediment metagenome | isolation source: marine sediment core GS10_PC15, 103 cmbsf | place: Arctic Ocean: Southern Knipovich Ridge | collected 2010
TACATTTGTCTCTCCTTTAAACTCAAGAGGCAGGACACCCATTCCAATAAGGTTCGAGCGATGGATCCGTTCATAACTTTCAGCTATTACCGCTTTTACCCCCAGGAGGAAAGTCCCTTTTGCCGCCCAATCCCGGGAGGACCCTGTTCCATACTCCTTTCGGGCGACTACCACGAGAGGGGTTTTCTCTTCAGCGTATTTCATGGCTGCGTCATATATGGAAAGGATTTTTCCATCCGGCATTTTTGTGACCCCGCCTTCGGTGTCAGGGACCATCCTGTTCTGTATCCTGATATTGGCAAAAGCGCCTCGCATCATCACTTCATGGTTTCCTCTGCGGCTCCCGAAGGAATTAAAGAACGCAGGCTCGACCCCATTTTTTAAAAGGTACTTTCCGGCCGGCCCGTCCGGAGGAATATACCCGGCAGGTGAGATATGATCGGTGGTGGTGCTGTCAGGCAGGATGGCAAGGCACCTTGCCCCCCTGATATCCGCAATATCCGGAGGTTTCGCCGCGAAACCGAGAAAAAAGGGCGGGGCCTTTATGTATGTGCTTGATTTTTCCCAGTCGTAGGCATTGCTGCTCGCTGTCCTTATATCCTGCCATTCTTGTGTGCCGGAAAAAACATCGTCATACCGCTTGTTGAACATCCGGGGATCCATATTTTTATACACCACGTCTTTTATCTCAGCGTTGCTCGGCCAGATATCCTTCATGTACACATCTTTTCCATTTTTATCCTTTCCGATAGGATCGTTCATCAAATTAATTTTCATTGATCCGGCAATGGCGTAAACAACCACCAGCGGTGGAGATGCCAGATACCCGGCTTTTGATTCGGGACTTATGCGCCCTTCGAAATTCCTGTTGCCTGAAAGGACATTGCAGGTCACCAGTCCGCCGGAAAGGATCGCTTCCCGGATGCTTTCCGGAAGAGGCCCGGAGTTTCCGATACAGGTGGTGCAGCCGTACCCGACCAGGTTGAAACCGAGCGCGTCCAAATATTCGCTGAGACCTGATTTGTTCAGGTAATCGGTCACGACTTTGCTCCCCGGGGCCATAGATGTTTTAACCCAGGGTTTTGTTTCAAGCCCAAGCTCCACGGCGTTTTTTGCTACCAGACCGGCTGCCACAAGAACGGACGGGTTTGACGTGTTCGTGCAGCTTGTGATCGCAGCTATTACAACATCCCCGTGGGTCAAGGAATAGTCCTCTCCCCTGACTGGGACCTTTTTTTCATGATCTTTTATCCGATAGTGTTCATCGAGGGTCGTTTCAAAGGCTTTATCGGCCTTTTTCAAAGATATCCTGTCCTGAGGACGCCCGGGCCCTGCGATATATGTTTCAACATCGGCCAGGTCGATCTTTATGGTGTCATTGAAAACCGGGTTCCAGGACCGGTCACGCCACAAACCCTGCTCTTTCGCGTATCTCTCAACCAGTTTGACTGCAGGGGCGTCTCTGCCGGTGAATTTTAGATAATTTATGAGTTCCTGGTCCACGGGAAAAATACCGCAGGTGGCACCGTATTCCGGAGACATATTGCTTATAGTAGCCCGATCCGGCAGAGTGAGGTTGTCCAGCCCGGTACCGTAAAACTCAACAAATTTACCCACGACCCCTTTTTCTCTCAGTTTTTTCGTAACAGTAAGAACAAGGTCTGTTGCTGTGATCCCCTCTTTTAATTGCCCGGTCAATTCACATCCAATGACTTCAGGTATCAGCATGGTGATCGCCTGGCCGAGCATGGCTGCTTCAGCTTCGATCCCGCCCACACCCCAGCCGAGCACTGCCAGCCCGTTTATCATTGTGGTGTGGCTGTCGGTACCGACCAGGGTATCGGGAAAGGCAACAAGCCTGTCGTTTGATGCTTTAGTCCACACTACCCTGGCCAAATATTCCAGATTCACCTGATGGACTATCCCTGTCCCCGGGGGGACGACCCTGAAGTTCTCAAATGCCTCCATCCCCCATTTTAAAAACCGGTACCGCTCGGAGTTTCTTTCGAATTCCTTTGCCACATTTTTTTGAAAAGAATCCGGGCCCCCGAAATGGTCCACCATAACGGAATGATCTATAACAAGATCCACCGGAATCATGGGGTTGATCCTGCTGCCGTCCCCACCTGCCCGTATCATGGCATCCCGCATGGCAGCCAAATCTACCACGGCAGGCACGCCTGTGAAGTCCTGCATTACGATCCTGGAGGGGTAGAAATTTATATCCTGTTCAGGGACATGCGCTGCGGTCCAGGAGACCAGGGTTTTTATATCGTCATCCGTAACAGTTTTCCCGTCATTATTCCGGGTCAGATTTTCAATAAGTATCTTTAATGAGTATGGGAAATTTGACAGATCTATGTTTAATGTCTTTTCAAGCTCATTTAAGCTGAAAAAATCGTACTCGTCCCCTTCCACACTGAGAGTTCTTTTGACATTCATGACAGCGCACCTTTTTATTGAGTTTTATTATTATTTGCTGCAATATTAAAATATTAGGCAAAATATATAAGGGAAAGATAAAAACGTTAAAAATGGGACCTTCGGCTGCGTTTAAATTTCTCCGGCTCTTTTTAGCCCGATCTTAGTGAAAATAGGCCCTATGATCTCAAATACCAAGCTCGCGGCAGTGACCGTCGTAATAATCGCGACACCTATCTCGACACCGCCTGGACCCAGGGCGGTAAACTCCTGCTTAACTTTGAGTGCAAGCCCTATAGCCACTCCGGCCTGGGACAATATCCCTATCCCGAGATACTTCCTTATCTTTTTCTCAGCCTTTCCAGCTACCGCACCGAGCCAGGCGCCTGCAACCAGGCCGCCGCTCCTGCTGATTATGTAAACAATGCCCAAAATACCGAGAGACGGCAGCATGGAAACACGCAAATGCGCACCGGCGAGGATAAAAAAAAGTAAAAATAGAAGCGGCATCGCCCCTGTCAGCTCATCTCGAATCTTACGGGTAATAATGTCAGGATTGATGTTGACTATAACGATTCCCATTATCATGTTTGTCAGAATCACGGAGAGATGAAGCCGGAGGCTTAAACCGGCCACCACAAGCACAAAAGCGAAGGCCAGGATAAAAACATCCCTGGGGCTGGATATCTTCCGGACAAGAAGACCAAACAAAAAGGCGGCAGCCGCCCCGACCAGGAATGCTGAAGCTATTTCAATCATTGGAATACCGATCATTTCTAAAATACCGGGCACCGCGACACCATTTTCCCGCATGATCATGCTTTTTGCCGCGGCTGAAACAAAACCGAATATGATTATCCCGAGTCCGTCATCAAACCCCACTACAGAGTACAGCGCATTTGTCAGACTGCCGCGGGCTTTGTATTCCTTTATCACAGCGACTGTGCCTGCCGGAGCGCTCGCGGGCGCTATCGCCCCGAACAAAAGCGCGAGAGTCAGATTTTTTGTCAACGCGAACACCCCGCATGTGACAACGCCAAAAGCCAAAAAAGATTCAAAAAGAATGATCAGCAGCAAGGCCTTCCCCTGCTTTTTTAAAGTCGAAAATTTAAGCTCCAGACCAATGCTCAATGCTACAAATCCGAGTGCGATGTCCATGATAAAAGACAGCTTGTCCATGAAGGTTTCGTCGAGCAGGTTTAAAAGAGAGGGCCCGGAAATAACTCCGATAACCATAAAGCCGATTAAAGACGGCAGTTTGACATATTTCATTGATCTCCCGGTATAAAACCCGGCTACCGTCAAAAGCCCGATGATCATCAATGAAGTCGGTCGTAAATTATGTATAAATGTTTGCAATACGCTCACAGCCGTCATTTACAATCTCCATGTTTTTTATTAAAATTCAACGGCTCCACTTGAATAGACAAGGTCCTGCACAGTGATCAATAGACCTGAACTGCTTTCAATATCCTCCGCGACCATGTTTATTCTTCTGATGACATCATTGGAAAGCTCTTTATTAACGACAGCAATGATAACTCTGTTATAAGTCCTGTCAGTATTAAGCCACAGCGCGGAAAAAAGCGGCATAGCATGCAGGTAATACCCGGCATTGTTTCCCTCGAGCACAGCAACCGAGCACGGCTCAACAGCCGTAAAAACCTGCAGGATTTCTTCAAACAACTCCTCTTTTTGTACAACCACCAGAAACAGGCACCTGCCTTTTACCTCTTTGACCTCCTTTCTAAAGCCTTCCTGTTCCAGGAGCCGCTTTTGTACAATATCTTTTTCTTTCGCACCGATCAACTCATTGATAATCCCTGGAGATTTCATGATCCTTGATATAGAAGACAGCAAATGAATGTGCCGGTTCTTTTCGGTCTTAGGACCGATCACAAAGAAATATACCCTGGTTTTTTTTCCATCCATTGCTTGAAAATCGATCCCCTCGGGAATGATGAGCACACCCACAACAAAATCGTCAAGTTTATCTATGCCGCAGTGAGGGATCGCCACACCGTTTTCAAAACCCGTCGAACAGATATTTTCCCTTGCCTCCAGCGCGCCGAATATATCGTCTGCTGAAAAAGCAGAAAGCACAGGGCTTTTTATAGCGAGATGTGCTATCTCTCCGAGCACCTCTTTTTTGTTCCGGGCTTTACTACCTATTTGAATACACTCTGCATACAGGTTTTCTTTCAGACCCATTGAGACCTCCTCTGCTTAAAGATTTTTCAAAACTTATGATCCTGTTAAGACACCTGCAGGATAACATTTTTCATACCTCAACTTTCATAAAGTAATTCCTGAGACATTATGTCCTGCTCTTTTTCCAGTATAATCTTTAATACTACGTCCCTGCCATTGGACTCGATGAGTCTTGAGACTGTTATTTCATCCCTCATCAGCCCGGCAAGTTTCCCCATGACCCTGAGATGTATGACTTCGCTGTCGGTGCATATGAAAAAGAAAAGGTATGTTTTCTTTTTATCCAACGCTTCAAAGTCGGTCCCCGCCTTACAGATACCAATAACAAGGGCAGGTCCCGAAACAGGATTTTCCCGCGGATTGCGCATGTGCGGTATTGCAACCCCTTTCCCGATAGCTGTAGTTGCCATTCTCTCCCTGTGCATAAGCTTTTCAAGGAAACCGCTTGCGTCATGCACCGTACCGTTTCTTAAAACAGGCCGCGCGAGCTGCTCCAGGACCTCGTTTTTTGTCCCCGGCTTGATGTCCATTACAATCAGATCTTTTTTTATCAACCGGGATAACGGGACAATAGGCGAGCCGGACTCAATAACCCTTGCAAGATCGTTTTTAGGCACGACTTTCATCTTGGAAATCAGCCAGTCGTCGATAACTGAGCGGACAAACCTCCACTGGCTCGCTATTTTCGCGCACGGTATCTTATCCTTGTGCACCATACGAAGCACTGTTTTCTCGGAAAGTTTTAGATACCCCGCCACCTCGCTCAAAGTCATTATTTCGTTTATTTTTAAGTTGTTATCCATTTAAATGTCCTGTATAGTCTTCTATAGTACACTATAATACCTTATTTGGAATAGTAAAGCAAATTTTGCTTTTTGACTTTGATTTTTTTTTTTACTTAACCCGGGATAAAAAAGTGACCGGCTGTAAATTCTGTAGATTTTTCAATTTAAGGGGTTTATATATATGGCGATAACCCCGAAGGATTCCGGGATCTTAACACCTCGGGACATGACTGGCAAATGCAGATGGGTTACGATCGAGGAACTCATTGACTTTTATTTCACTGCCCTGTGCACTGCGGATATACCCATGAACATTGTGTATATGTTCACCTCGTTAAAACCGGTCTTTAGAAGTATATCTGAAAGTTTTTCAGCGGTGTAGAACCTGGGAATCGTGTGGGCAAGATAGTTATAGGCGATCTTTGAACCGGAAATTAATCTGCCTGCTATCTTTACAAATATTCGCACATACAGATGGAATAAAAATCTGATCAACCCTGAATCAGGCTGGCTCGTTTCAAGATTGACAAACCTGCCGCCCGGCTTCAGCACCCTGTAGATCTCGGAAAAGCATTCACAGAGGTGTTCTATGCTGGTGTTTATATTACGGGTCGCAAAAGATATGGTGACAAGGTCGAAAGAACTGTCCTGAAAAGGTAATGAGCGCAGGTCCGCGGTAACAAATTGCAGCCGGCCGGTTTCCGATTTAAGCTTTGCTTTGTCAAGCATCGGTTCGGAAAAATCAGAAACATACACAGTGGTGCTTTCATCAGCGCGGCTGAGAAGCGCGATAGCCATATCGCCGGTGCCTGTGCAGACGTCTATCCACTTTGTCCCGCCCCCAACAGCTGCTATTTCCGCGGCTTTTGCCCTCCATCTTACATCAAGACCGAAGGTCAGCAAATGGTTCAGCAGGTCATAGGTGCCGGGAACCTCGGAAAAAACTTTCTTTATCCCGTTTGACATTACCTGCCCCGGCACAGTATTTTATCGGCAGCAAAAACCCGGTGCATACTCCGCACAGACCTGTTATTCTTCCCGCGCTGCCCATTACATAGTGCAGTATGATTAGTTCTTGTTGCCACGCCGGGAGACCCGAAGTTGCCGGGCTTGCCCGGCTTAATCCATGTATTTAATAATTTAAGTGACTTCAAGATAAGTAACAAATTTAATATAACAAGTTAAATAGAACTAATTAGTCGCGATAAAGCGGCTCAATAAAATTATTATTCCGATATCTCTGTTGAAAAAAAATTAAATAGTATATAATATAGCGACAAAATATAATATATAAAACCGTTATTATTTTACATTTACAGTTTTGATCCTATAATAACAAAAGTTATAAAGCGGTTAATTGTGGGAGGTTTTTATCACCGTTCTGCCGTCATACTTAAACCTGGATTATTTCTCCTTGATCAGGCTTGCCACCCTGATCATGTCTTTAAGCATATGCGTTTACCTCTTCAGTATTAAAGAAAAATCATTTCCAACGATTTTACTTGCATTCGCATTCCTGGGGGGGACCTTGTTCAGTCTATCTATGCTGTTCGAACATTCCAGCCCTTACTACTGGCAGCCGCATAATTTGAAAAACCTAATAAGGCCGTTCATTCAAGCTCTTGGCCCTTCAATTGCAGCCCTCTCCTTTTTACTGTTTGCCTACTTCCTGCCTCATTTCAAGAAGACTGAAAAGCGGGAGTTTATAGTCGTTATTATGTTTTCTGTCTCAGCAAATCTGGCAACATTGGGTTTGACTTTCTACAATTTCGTCATTTTGCAAAGAACACAGAGCAATTTCCAATTTGAATTGACCTATTACCGCATACTGACAGGCTCCCTGGGTCTGCAGTTTCTCCTTATTATCTTTCTTCTGATACGCAAAACCATCCGTCTTTCAGCCGGGGATCCCCGACCCGGATTGATAAAAATTATTAAGCCCGCGGGTAGAAATGCCAAAGCGGTCCAGGCACTCGCCCTTGTCCTCCTCATACCTCTTGCCGCCGTCATTGCTTACGTGTTGAGGTATTTTGGCATCCTTCCTCCGACACCCACTATTTATCTGGTTGATTATGTTTTTCTATTATTTTACTTTAGCTCCATAGTGACCTATCTGTACTACACCGAAGAGAATATGACTTTTCAGTTGAAATTAGTAGGCGGTGCCCTGTCGGTAATGCTTGCGATCATCGGTATTGCGGCTATTATTGTAGGAAGGTCCTACGAAAGAGACTATGTAAACAAAAATTTTGTTTCCAATCGCAGTACCATCCATTTCTCCTTGAATCACTATCGCAGCTACGATATCGCGCAAGCTCCATTCCGGTATGATCCTGATATGGGTCCTAAAACAGCTATAAGCTACGGTGAAGGCACAACCGCAGAGCTGAAATTTGCATTTCCATTCTTTGACCATGTTTATGATAAAATATATATTTTAAGCGGGCCGATGATCTATCTGGGGGAAAAGAACAGAGAAAATGGCTGGGGAGGATACCACCCACAGCCGGTTATAGCACCGATCATCATGAATTTAGACCCATCATCGGGAGGTGATATCTTTCTGAAGAGTGAATTAGAAAAGGCCACAATCACCTGGTATGAAATACCCGAATTCAACCGGCCCTCCAAAAATACCATCCAGCTGATCTTATATAAAAACGGGTCCTTTGATATTTCCTATGTTAAATTAAACCCGGATCTAATAAACAGGTCTTTAAAAATTGATGTCGTAACAACCGCAAACATATCGGAAACTGTCCGTGGGGGCAGAGGCAGCAGAGGTGTATCCTTTGCACCCAGGTTAATCGGGATCCATCCAGGGGGAAGCGATGCTGCGCTCAAGCCTATTCGTTTTATGAACGACCTCCCTTTCTCAAGCACGGCCCCGGAAGCTATTTTTGAAGCATACGACATAGAATATTACCATTACCTGCACAGACGAATTGCCCCGCTGGCAATCCTTCTTATAGGGTCAAGTATTTTTATACTTTTTTTCTTTCCAATTTTCTTCAAGGCCAGTTTGATCAAACCTCTACAATTACTTTACAAAGGTATCGAAAAGGCAAACGACGGAGATCTCGATGTTAAAATTTCACCGCGGTTCAATGATGAGATCGGTTTCCTGAGCCGGTCCTTTAATCAGATGCTTCAATCCATTAAAAGAGCCGAGAACAATTTTAGGACTCTGGCTGAAAATGCTCGGGATGGTATCTTTATAATATATGAAAGCGGTGAATCGATCTACGTCAATAAAAGTGCCAGTGCGATCACGGGCTTCAGTAATACCGAACTTATGAAAATGAGTTTTAATGGGCTGCTTCGATCCGATGCATTTGACAGTGCAATAGATCAATATAGCAAAGACCCCGAGAAAAAACAGTTATCAAAAAATTATGAAGCTTATCTAAAAGTAAAAAACAGCAGCCAGGTTCCGGTGGAAGTAACAGTTTCCGGGACAGTCTGGCACGGAAAGCCTGCCAGGGTTGTTATTGTGAGGGATATCAGAGAAAGAAAAAGTAATGAAGAGCAAGCCAGGCAGCAGCAGCAGCAATTAATGAAAATGGACAAGCTCACATCACTCGGAGTGCTTGTGGCAGGTGTGGCTCATGAAATAAATAATCCCAATCAGACTATACTGTCGAATGCTTCTTTTCTGGTGAGGGCCTGCCCCATGATACTTTCTATTCTTGGTGATTATAGGGACGAGCATAATGATTTTCTTGTTGCGGGCATCGAATATGAAGAGTTCCGGAACAGCCTGTCCGGTTTGATCGGCGGGATTGGAGACGCATCCAATAGAATCGATGGGATAGTAAAAGGCCTTAAAGCCTATTCGCGGGATGACCCGGGAAACCTCATGACCAGCCTGGATGTCAACGATGTAATACGAACCTCGATAAAATTATTAGAGAATTATATTAAAAAGGCAACCGGGCATTTTACTCTCAGGCTGGAAAATGACATTCCCGGAGTAAAGGGGAACGCGCAGAAACTGGAGCAGGTCATTATCAATCTCACCCTCAATGCCTGCCAGGCTTTGACAGACAGTGGACAGGCAATATCTGTCCACAGCTCGTACAACAAAAAACAAAATACAGCAATTATTAAAGTGAGTGATGAAGGAACCGGAATTCCGGAGGAACATATGGCAAAGATAAAAACTCCGTTCTTTACAACCAAACGTGCTCAAGGCGGCACCGGGCTTGGCCTTCACGTCTCGGAGTCCATTGTTGGGGATCACAAAGGTACTATCAGCTTTGACTCATTACAGGGGAAAGGTACTGTGGCCACCATTTCTTTACCTGTAGAGGAGGGTTTATGAAAACAGATCTATTTCCGGAAGATCCCATTCTCATTGTTGACGACGAAGAGTCCGTAATTAAGGGCCTCACGACAAGCCTCAGATCAAACGGGATCAACAATCTGGTCAGCTGTAGCGACAGCAGAGATGTAATGGGTATAGTTAACAGCACTGAACTTGAAGTGATCCTGCTGGATTTGAGCATGCCTAACATTTCCGGGAACGAGCTGCTTTCTGAAATCCATGGCAGCTACCCGCAAATTCCTGTCATTGTCATAACCGGTACCAACGAGGTCAAGGCAGCTGTGGATTGTATGAAAACAGGGGCTTTTGATTACATGGTAAAAGCAGTTGAAGAGAACCGGTTGGTGAGCGGGGTAAAACGGGCGATCGAGATCAGGAAACTGAAACGCGAATACAGTGATCTGAAGGAAAAATTTATTGCAGACAAGATCAATAACCCCCGTGCCTTTTCACACATCCTCACTCAAAATAAGAGGATGCAGACGATTTTTTTACTCGTAGAATCCATAGCTAAATCAAACGAGCCGGTGCTGATTATCGGGGAAACAGGAGCGGGTAAAAATCTTATCGCAAAAGCTGTACATGATGTAAGCGGTAGAGAGGGACCCTTTGTAGACATCAATGTGGCAGGCCTGGATGACACAATGTTTGCCGATACCCTTTTCGGCCATAAAAAGGGGGCCTTCACAGGAGCTGTTGAACCGCGGAACGGGCTGGTCCATCAGGCAAAAAGCGGTACCCTTTTCCTTGATGAAATCGGTGATTTGACACTGCCTTCTCAGGTCAAATTACTGAGGCTGCTGGACACCCGTGAATATTACCCCCTGGGTTCAGATCTGGCAAAACGGACCGACGCGAGAATAGTCGTTGCCACCAACAGAGACCTGGATAAACGGATAGAATCTGAAAAATTCAGAAAAGACCTCTATTACAGGCTTTCAACCCACGAAATCAAGATACCTCCTCTTCGTGAGAGAAAAGAGGACCTGCCTCTGCTGCTCGGTCATTTCCTGGGGGAAGCTGCACTTAAACTCGGAAGGAAAAAACCGGCCGTCCCTCAGGAGCTCTTGCCTCTTCTTGATACCTATAATTTTCCCGGAAACATCAGAGAGCTTCGCTCCATTGTCTTTGACGCGGTGACAAAACAGGCCTCAAAAACACTCTCCCTGGCTCCATTTAAAGAAGCCATAGGAATTGGTTCCCAAAGGGTCCCGCTTAAACAGACTGAAAAGCTTCTCGAGTTTACAGATAACCTGCCAACTATCAAACAATCTGTTGAGCTTCTTATTGCAGAAGCATTGAAGCGTGCTCGCGGAAATCAGTCCTTAGCCGCAGGGCTTTTAGGCATCTCGCCCCAGGCCCTGAACAAAAGGCTTCTTAACAAACATAAGGAATAAGCTCCGGATCATACCATCTTCTAATTATATCATTCTGCCCTTTTGATTGCCTTCAACTTTTGTTTAAATCCCAACCTTTTTGAAATTTGATATACCTCCTTAAATACAAAGAATAATCTGTTTTTAAGGGGATCCGCATCAACAAAAGTTGATGTTTCATATTAAAAAAGTATCGGACATACGCTTGGTTTAATTATTGAAAAATAAGGAATTAAATCACAGCAGCCCATGGCATTGAAGCTGCGCTATTTCAATTGAGGAAAAAAGGTTTTGACAGGATTCTGAAGGAAAGATTTCTAATTAGAGCTTAAAAAAATGAGAAACAAATGCGTCTATACCTTATAAATCCATACAATACAGTCCAACGTACGATCCACAGCAAGGACAACCGCCTGTTTCGTTATTTTATCTGGAAGCCGCTCGGTCTTCTTGTCCTGGCCGGTCTCACTACATCAGAATGGGACATCGAGGTGATAGATGAGGACCTCGGGCCTGTCGACTACACATCAATGCCTCGTCCCGACCTTGTAGGTATTACAGCATTTACTTC
>SDBT01016487.1_pt1 | contig 11691 bp, 11 predicted proteins | sample 2277101 | NCBI WGS metagenome assembly SDBT01 (sample SAMN10404973, study PRJNA504765) | marine sediment metagenome | isolation source: marine sediment core GS10_PC15, 103 cmbsf | place: Arctic Ocean: Southern Knipovich Ridge | collected 2010
TGGCTGGGGAGGAGGGACTCGAACCCCCGCCCTACGGTCCAGAGCCGCATGTCCTACCACTAGACTACTCCCCAGGGTCTTATAGGGGCTATATGCTAGCAGAAAACTGTAAAAGAGGCAAAACCTAAGTTATAGTAGAGATATTTGAAATAACTAATCTTCAGTTTTTTCAATGTAGAAGGTAAAAACTTTACCGTCTTTTTCTACTTTCAGGAGCTTATTTCCTGTAGTCTTGGCCCAACCCTTCATGTCAGGTTCAGATCCAGGATCATCAGCCAGCATTTTTAATACCTGTCCATTCTTCATGACATTGATTTTTTTTCTAGCTTCAAATATTGGGACAGGGCAGTACAGGCCTACACAATCCAAGGTCTCATCTATTTTAATATCATTTTTATTGTTTTCTTTTTCCATAATCATATTGTTATTATTAACATTTTGCTCCACAATTGGGGCACTTTTCTACTTTGTCAGAAATAGGGTAGCTGCACTGGCTGCAAAAGTTGATCTCTACATTGCAGAAAGAACATTTGTCAGTAGTGTCATCTTTCAGTTCACTTTCACAGTAAGGGCACTTACATGGCATTTTTCCCTTATCAGTCATTTTGCCTCCTAAGTATACTATTTTTTATGTTTCTTTTGATAATCTTCAACGGCTTTATGAAGCGCATCTGCACCAAGATTAGAGCAGTGTAATTTATTTTTAGGAAGGCCATCAAGTTCTCTTGCGACATCTTTATTGGTGATCTTTAGAACTTCATCAATAGTTTTTCCTTTAGCCATCTCACTTACCATGCTGGACACAGCAATTGCCGCACCACAGCCAAAAGTCTTAAACTTCACGTCCTCTATTACATTATCTTTTACTTTTATATAAAAAGTCATCATATCCCCGCAGGTCGGATTCCCGATCTCCCCGATCCCATCTGCATCCTTGATCTCTCCTACATTTCTGGGAGCTGAAAAATGATCCATAACCTTTTTGCTATATGTAACCATCGGTACCTCTTTTCAAATTATCTTTGATTTTGAACCTAAATATATTATTTTTATATATTTCTTTCAAGTTATTTTTCTATTCCTTATACAGGGGTGACATCTTCCTTAACCGGTCGACTATCGGGGGAAGGACCTTGAGTACCTTGTCCACTTCTTTTTTAGTATTGAATTTCCCCAGCGAAAACAGTATTGAGCCCTGGGCCATGGTAGGAGATAAGCCCATTTCAATCAAGACATAAGAGCTTTTTAAGGCCTGTGATGTACAGGAAGACCCGCTGGCTGCTGCAATACCTTCCATATTCAGCATGAGCAGTATTGACTCACCTTCAATATATTCAAAACTGATGTGCACATTTCCCGGGAGCCTGTTTTTCGGATGCCCGTTCAATTTTATTTTTTTTATATTTTTCTTTATTCCTTCTATCAGGCCGTCCCTCAATCCTGTGATAGGACCCAGGTCTTTCCCTATCCCATCTTTTGCGATCTCACAGGCTTTCCCAAAACCGACGATCGCAGGGATGTTTTCTGTGCCTCCCCGTCTTCCCCTTTCCTGTATGCCGCCCAGGATCAATGGTTTTATCCTGATCCCTTTTTTTAAATACAGGGCCGCGGCTCCTTTTGGGCCGTACATCTGCTGGGAGGAAAAACTAAAGGAATCTACGCCAAGGCCGTATACATCAACAGGTATTATCCCTGCCGTAGCCACACCATCACTGTGAAATAAAATATTATTCTCTTTTGCAATACCGGAGATCTCTTTTATCTTCTGGATGGTCCCCACTTCATTATTAGCATGCATTACTGAGATCAAAACAGTATCTCCAGTTATTGCTTTTTTTACCTCATCAGGATCTACCAGGCCATTTTTATCTACAGGGATAAGGGTGACCTCCCATCCCTGCTTCTTAAACTCTTTAAGGGGATTAATAATCGACTGGTGCTCAATACTTGAAGCAATTATATGATTGCCCTTATCTTTATGTGCCCCGGTAAGGCCCCATAAAGCAAAGTTATTTGACTCAGTGCCGCATGAGGTGAAAAAGATCTCCTCAGGGGCAGCACCTATAAGTGCCCCTGCCTGTTCCCTGGCTTTATCAAGGGCGGCATGGGAGGCCTCACCGAAGTCATGCAGGCTTGAAGGATTTCCAAAATGCTGGCTAAAATAAGGAAGCATTTCCTTAAGTGCCCTTTTGTCTATCCTGGTAGCAGAAGCATTATCAAAAAATATTTTTTCTTCATCCATAATTAAAAGTCCCACAATAATATTCAATCAGTCACTATTAATATTATAGGTTTAAAGACATTAAAAAATCAATAAATGATTAAATATTCAGGGGATATTATAAAAAAAAACTTAAATTTGATAAAATAGATAAATACGGGGAATTTCACAGGCCCTGCATTGGTATGGGCATGTGAAATTCATTAGTTTATCGAATATATTATTAGGTATTAGATACAGGCTGATATCTAGAGTGATCAGTGAAAGGGGTCATTGAAAGTATGATAATCGGAATTGGAAATGTAGGCAGTACTTCACTTAAAAGTAAGATCATTAATATAAATAGTAAAAATGAGGTGAAAGTCCTGGGTGAGGCCAATCTTGATAAGATCAGGACCAAAGGGCCGTCAAATTTTACTCACACTATTGGTGATGAAAAGGCTGTTAAAGAAGTAATAAAAGTATCAGGTTTTGGATCTGGAATAAAATTTATCCTGAAGTGGTACATAAAGAACAAGGTCATTGAAAAAATTGAAGATATAGAAGCTATGGGATTTAAATGTGTCCTGGGCGAAAAGAATGGAGCCAATATTTTGACCACCAAAATTTTGGAAGAAATGGAAAGATATTTATTTGTAGCTCCCGTTCATAATAAGCCTTATATTGAGACCATAGAGGTATTTAAAAAGATACTTGATGTACCGATGGTCGGCGTATTCGAGCCTTCATTTCACTGGACTGTCCCGGAGTTTAGAAAGATCAGCGGGTTCCCCTGGAACTGGTATAAAAAGTTAAATATAAAAAAACATGGTTTTCATGGTTCATCCCACAGATATCTGGCTGCAATGGCATTTAAACTTATGGGTACGGAAAAGATCAACCTGATCACTATCCATTTGGGAGGAAGCAGTTCGATCTGTGCCGTAAAAAATGGAAGTTCTGTTGATATAAGCATGGGGTTTTCTCCAAATTCAGGATTGCTGCAGGGCACAAGGATCGGGGATGTTGATGGGACCGCACTACTGTTTGCAATCAAGGAGCTGGGTATTTCAATAGATGATGCCCAGGACCAGATATCAAACAATGCAGGGCTTTTAGGGACCGCCGGTATCGGCACTGAAGATTTCAGGGAGATCCAGGCAGCTGCAGATAACGGAAATAAGAGGGCAAGATTGGCAGTAGATGCATATATTGATGGAATAAGAAAATATATTGGATCTTTTTCTGCCATACTGGGCGGTGTCAACTGCATTGTCTTTGGAGGTGGAATCGGGGAAAAAAGTTTTTATGTGAGGAAAAAGTGCCTGGAAAATATGGACTATATGGGGATAAGGCTGGACCTGGCAAGAAATAAAGAATTAAACGGACAGCTGGGTATTATTTCTTCAGATTACTCTGTGGCTTCAAAGACAAAAATATACATAGTCCCCACCAATGAAGAAATAGTCGTAGCGCATTTTACCAAAAAAGTAGTTGAAAAAGGAAGGGACCTGACTCCGGAAGAAATGGTATTCAGGTTATAAGCTTTGCATAATCTTTAAACCTTTTTAAAGTCAATTCTTTTCCAAGGATCTCCATAGCCTCAAACAATGGCGGGCTTACCTTGTCTGCCCACAGCGCGATCCTCAGGACTTCAGCAAGTTTTCTAAGGTTAGGGCCCTCGCTCTCAGATAATCCTCTAAGCGATGATTCGATATTTGAGGAACTGAACCCATCTTCTGTTATTTCTTCCAGGGTCCCTATGGCCCTGTTCAGGACATCAGGAGCAGATATCTCCTTGTTTTTAAAATAATTTCTTATTTCTTCACTGTATTTTACTTTTAAGAAAAATGGGCCCGTTAGATCCTGGAACTGGTTTATTGTCTTCATCCTCTTTTTAATTGAAGGCAGGATCTTCTCTACCATGTTCCTGGTTGATTCAATATTGTCTTCAAGTTCACCAGGCTGCTTCCCGGCTAAGAAATCTTCAATTCTTTGCACTATAAGAGGCACCAATCTTTTATCATCCATATCCCTTATATAACTGCCATTGAGCCACAGCAGTTTGTCATAATCAAACTTGGCCGGTTTCTTATTGATAGAGTCCAGGGAGAAATTATTGATAAGCTCATCTATAGAAAAAATAGTGGTCTTTTCATCATAGGACCAACCCAGGAGTGCCAGGTAGTTTAGTATGGCTTCCCTTAAGAAACCTTCTTCCCGGTAAGCTTCAATAGAGATAGAACCATGCCTTTTGCTCAGTTTTTGTCCATCGCTTCCATGTATCATCGGGAGATGGGTAAATTCAGGGACACTGGCACCAAGAGCCTTATAAACAAGCAGCTGTTTGGCTGTGTTTGTGAGATGGTCCTCACCCCTGATTATATGAGTTATTTTCATCAATATATCATCTACGGCTACTGAAAAATTATAAGTCGGCAGCCCGTTTGACCTGATTATTATATAATCGTCGATGGTGTCGGTATTTACCATTATGGCACCGTATACCCTGTCAGAAAATTTAAGTGTTTCATCAGGGGGCACCAGGATCCTGATAGTATAGGGATCTCCTCTTTCAATTCTTTTGAGTATCTCTTCATCAGGGAGTTTAAGGCAGTTTTTTCCATACTGGTATGTCCTGCCCTTGCCTGCTTCTTCTTCCCTTTTTTCTTTAAGTTCCTCTGGGCTGCAGAAACAATAGTAGGCATGCTTGTTTTTAACCAGTTTCTCCCCATATTTTTTATATATTTCTACTCTCTGGGATTGGCGGTAAGGGCCGTAACTGCCAGGTATATCAGGTCCCTCATCCCAATCAAGCCCCAGCCATTTAAGTGATCCCAGGATGAGGCCGACTGCTTCCTCCTGATGCCTGGATATATCCGTGTCCTCGATCCTTATAATGAATTTGCCGCCGGTCTTTTTTGCATAAAGCCAGTTAAAAAAAGCTGTTCTTGCACTGCCGGTATGGAGATACCCGGTCGGGCTTGGGGCAAACCTGACCCTTATATTTTTATCTTGTCCGGTCATCTTTAATACCTATTACTTTTGTTTTTCCTGATGGATTCTTTCCTGCTATTTGTACACGGCCAGAATGTATCCGGAGACCTAGGGATTTACCCATATAGTGATCTTCCTAATAGTCTCTACAGGCTGGTCCCACATCGGATCCTGCCTGTGTGAATATCCGGAGGGCACTCCTGGAAATACTTCATTCTCATAAATAATATTATTATAGCCAGCCTCCAGCAGGATATGATTTACTTCATTTATCGGCTTCATTGACACCATTGGCATGATGGGAACAGAATCCGGCGGGATGGGCATCTGCACTGTCGGTTCGGTGCCATACCTGAACTGTTTTACCACGATCTGGTCCAGCGGAGTGAACCTGTTTGGAAGCATGTACTGGCCCGTTTCAGGATCGATGACTATTTGTATATTTATCATATCTTCCTGCGGTCTTACAAAATCCTCAATAGGAAGATCTTTCGTGGCTTCTGCCATGAAAAGGTTCCAGATCATGGCAGGGTGGGCACCGCCTGCAACTCTCATATCATGGATCACGCCCATTTTTATATTGACCTCCGGGTAACCCATCCATACACAGGCTGCAAGGTTGGTGGTGAACCCGGTGAACCAGGCATTTTCAGCTTCCTGGGTAGTCCCTGTTTTCCCAGCACTGGTCCTGTCCTCCAGTCTTGACCTGGATCCGGTTCCCCGGATGACTACCTGCTGCATTATCTCTATGGCCCTGTAAGCATTGATAGGACTAAGGACCTGTGAACTTTTTTCAGTATGTTCTTCCAACAGGTTGCCGTCATTATCCAGTACTCTAAGTATAGCCACCGGATCATGTTTGACTCCATAATTTGCAATGGTGGAAAATGCATTGCAGACCTCAAGGGCAGAGACTCCTGTGGTAAGGCCGCCCAGGCCGATTGCCGGATATGGATTTAATACGGTCTCGATTCCCATGTCCATGGCAATTTTTGAAGTACCATAAGCTCCTATCCTCATTATAAGCTGGGAGTAGACGACATTTATGGATTTAACAGTAGCTTCAAAAACCGGCATCTCATTTATATCATAACTTTGATTATTATAGTTTCCCACTTCCCAGGGTTCACTTCCAAAAATATCAAAGATCACATTTCCATTAGGGTTAAAGGTCATATTCGGGCTCACGCCCTGCTCCATGGCGGAAAGGAGTGCAAAGATCTTAAAAGTCGATCCAGGCTGTCTTTTGGCCTGGGTGGCAAGGTTAAACTTCATATCACCAAAATCTTTTCCGCCTACCATGGCCTTGATATAACCATTCCTGGGATCCATTGCCACAAGTGCCGAAGCAGGATCTTCAGGATCAGGGAGGACCTGCTGGATGGCATTTTCCGCTGCGACCTGCATTTTAGGGTCCAGGGTAGTATATATTTCAAATCCGCCTTTAAATACCCTTTCCACGCCATATTTTTCAATAAGTTCCTGTTTGACATGCTCTACGAAATACAGGGCAAATCCTTTTTCAGTCTCTTCCCGGGGCCGTTGTGTCATTATGGGTGTTCTTATAGCTTCTTCGTATTCTTTCTCGGTTATATATTTAAGCTCATACATTTTGGCGAGGACAGTATTCCTGCGTTCCAGGGATAATTTCTCGTCAATATAAGGGGAATGTTGATAAGGATCCTGTAATATCCCTGCAATAAGCGCAGCTTCGGCAAGATTTATATATTCAATATCTTTATTGAAGTATATTTTTGCTGCAGCCTGGACCCCGTAGGCTCCTTCGCCAAAATATACAGTATTCAGGTACATTTCCAGTATATCATCCTTTGAATAGATCTTTTCAAGCTGGTATGCAAGAGCAGCTTCCCTGATTTTTCTCTCATATGTCATATCGTATTTTTCATCCGGGATATATACATTTTTTATATACCCCTGGGTAAGGGTCGTGGCACCCTGTGAGATCCCGCCTGTCTGGGTATTGATTATAAAAGACCTTACTATCCCTTCAATATCAAATCCCTGATGTGCATAAAACCTTTCATCCTCTATTGCTATAACAGCATTTTTCATATTCCTGGGAATCTGGTCAAGAGTCACCAGTTCCCGGTTTTCTTCCCCATGGAAAGTAGCTATCAGCGTGCCGTCGGCAGCATATATTCTGGATGTCAGGGCACCTTCTGTGGGGGCAAAATCTTCCAGCGCAGGGAGATCTTCCATGAATGATGCAACTGCCTGGAAAACAAACATGACGACCCCTGAAAAACCTACTGCAAAAAATAGGTTTAAAGCAAGGATCACGGCGATAACCAGCACTAATACTCTTTTAAGCTTTCCACTGCTTTTTTTATGTTTTTTTCTTAACCGCGACATTTATTTACCTGCATCCATTTATTAAAATAATCACTAAAAAATCAATATTACAAATTAAAGATGTTATCAAATTTTTAAAGATATTGCATATATAAATATAGATTAATTCTGCTTTTTTACAATCATTATTTTGTTTGATAAAGAAAAAAAATTGATATAATAAGGTATCTTAAAAAAAGATGCCTGGATTATCCCGGCGGCTAAAGCCGCTATGTTCGGCTTTGATAGATACCATTCAGGAATTTCGAGGATAATAGTTTTTATTTATTGGAGGTTTTGGCTTAAAATATAATATTTAATAAAACATTTTGATAAATTTTTGCGACAGGGAGGTTTAAATGAAAAATATACTTTGTTATGGAGACTCTAATACTTATGGAATGAGGCCCATAGGCTTTGATATTTTCGAGACTCCATTGATCATGGCAGAGCTAAGGTATTTAAAAGAAGAAAGATGGCCGGGCGTGCTTCAAAAAGAATTGGGAGACGGCTTTTCTATAATCGAAGAAGGCCTTTGTGCAAGGACCACCGGCATAGACGACCCGATAGAAGGCGTCCACAAAAATGGAAAAAGCTATCTTCTGCCCTGCCTTGAGTCCCATTCGCCGATTGACCTGGTAGTGATCATGCTTGGCACAAATGATCTAAAAATAAGATTTTCTGTTCCAGCTTTTGACATTGCTTTAAGTATTGGAAATCTAATAGACATTACTAAAAATAGCGCAACGGGACCCGGGGGAAAATCTCCCGAGATCTTAATAATATGCCCGCCTCCGATAGGTAAGCTTACATTATTTTCAGAAATGCTTGAAGGCTCGATCGAGAAATCAAAAAAATTGCCTTTATATTATGAGAAGATCGCCAGATTATCCTATTGCAAATTCCTAGATGCTGGTGAGATCATTATCAGCAGTGATATTGATGGAATACATCTTGATAAAGAACAGCATAAGAAATTGGGCCTGGCTGTATACGGAATTGTAAAAAAAATTTTTAAGTAAATCAATATAATATTATTTTTTTATCATTTCTTTATGGATTTAGATCTTTCAAAGCTTTAAGATTTTGACAAGGAGGTCCAATGATAAACTCAAAAACAATAGATGCATATCCGGGTGAACCGGATATAGCAAGACTGATATCAACCTTCAAGAGAGAACCTGTAGACAGGGTACCGAATCTTGAAGTGCTTATTGAAGATCAGCATGTAGAAAAATTCCTGGGGCGACCTGCAGGAAACACCCTGGCTTATGGAGGTGATCCGGCCAAGGGCATAGTAGACCCGGATAAGGTAAGGCCCATGTATCCAAATGGTTTTATTGACCTTTGTAATATCGTAGGCCAGGATGCCATGGTATTTGATGCTGGTCTCTGGGCTCCTTTTATGAGGAAAGGTGAAGATGGAAAGCTGGTGCAGGTTGCAGACCGCTCTATTAAGAACAGGGTTGATTTTGAGGCACTTATCCTGGATTCAGACAAGCAGATAGATAAGGCAGTAAAATATGTAAAAGAATATAAGGCAATCCTTGCCGAAAGAAAATCTAAAATAGGAGTGGTTGCCCTATATGGCTGCATATCACAAATCCACTATGAATTCCTTGTGGGTATGAATGACTTTATGATGATGGTATATGAAGATAGGGAACTGATTGAGGACATGCTGGAGGCAGCGACCCAGCATTTCGTAAAAATGACCAAAGCTTTGGTAGATGCAGGGGTAGACATGATATGGCCCGCTGATGATGTAGCCTTTAAGACCGGGCTGTTTATACCTCCAGAGATCATGAAGGAGATCTGGATACCGAGGATGGCAAGGATCATGGAACCTGCAGTAAATGCAGGGGTCCCGGTCATATTTCACTCGGATGGAAAGATCGACGACATAGTAGAGGACCTCATAGATATGGGCCTGTCATGCTTAAATCCCATGGATCCATATGGTATAGATTACAGGGATTATAAGGCCAGGTATGGAGACAGGTTGTGCCTTTCCGGCAATGTAGATATAGAGTTTCCCCTTTCCAAAGGGACACCGGAAGATGTAGAAAAGGATGTAGCGGAGCATATGGAAGTCCTAAAGCCCGGTTACGGCTATGTGGCAACCTGTTCACATTCCATTGTGAACTATATCCCACACGAGAATGTAATTGCTTATATTAATGCAATACATAAATATGGAAAGTATTAAGTCGAGCATTAATTCAAATGTTTCAAAAGAAGTAATAGAAAAATTTATTCCCAAGGGAAGGAGATTGGATATCATGGCCTTGCTGGATGATATTTATAAAGCTACTGCTGCCGGCAGCTACAAAGAAATGCCCCGGCTGGTAAAACAAGCTGTAGACGGAGGTGTTGCCGCCCATGACATAGTAAACAAAGCCCTATCCCCGGCAATGATAGAAGTGGGAGACAAATTTGGAGTCGGTAAACTTTATATGCCGGATATGCTTCTCTCAGCCAAAGCCATGCAGACAGCAATGGCAGAGTTAAAGCCCCTCTTAAAAGATGATACAAAGATCATAGAAAAAGGCACTGTGGTGATCGGGACCGTAAAAGGGGATCTTCACGACATAGGCAAGAACCTCGTTATCACCATGGCTGAAGGGCAGGGTTTTAAGGTAATAGACCTGGGCATAGATGTTGATTATTCTGCCTTTGTAGAAGCCATAAAGGAAAATAGCCCCCAGATTGTAGCATTTTCAGGACTTCTCACCACGACACTTGCCAATATACCTGAACATATAAAAGCCATAGAAGATGCAGGGCTGAGAGATAGTGTAAATCTTGCTGTAGGAGGTGCGCCTGTCACAAGGGACTTTGCTGACAGGTATGGCATTGAAATATATGCAGGTGACGCTTCATCAGCTGCAAAGGAGTTTGTAAAAGTAGTAGGGAAATAGATATATAAATTTTATTCATGAATCATACCCTGTTAATTTTGATTTTTAAGGAAGTAATTGCTAAAATGCTAAGATTGAAACCCGGTGGTACCGGCAGCAATAGAAAACATGATTTCATAAAAAAAAGCAGTAAAGGTCTTAAATGGTAAATATCAAGAATATACGAAAATCAATATGTGAGATAGGCAAACTATTATATGACAGGGAACTGGTAGACTCTTCCGGAGGAAATATATCAGTAAGAGATGGCGATAAAGTATATGTAAGCCCCAGAAGGACAGGGCATGATAATCAGTGGAATATGGAAGAAGATTCCATTATTGTAACAGACCTTTGCAAAATACCTATAATAGGCGAGGTCGACACTATTTCACGGGAAGCAGCGACTCATTATTATATATTTCAAAATTTTCCTGAGATCGGGGCGGTGATCCATGCACACCCTATATTCATCATGGCTTTTGGAGCCGCTCATATGGACCTGCCTGCAGTAAGCGAAGGATCAAGGGCCGTGCTGGGGGAACAGCCGATAACCAATACTCCGGAAGTGATTCCCGGCTCCATAGAACAGGGAGAGGAAGTAGTAAAAATATTTAAAAAAAGGCGGGAGATAGACCCAGGGGCACCCCTGATCTGCGGGATGCCGTTTCATGGCACTTTTACTGCAGGAGGGAACTTAAATGATGCTTTCATGTATACCGAAGTGGCAAATAACTGTGCAAAGATATTGGTCTACCGGAAGGCAATGTTCGGAGGCGACCCAAAAGCAGACTTTTCCATCCATACACATTTTACCAAAGAGGACTTCTACACGATCGATCAGTCAAAAGAAGTATGCGAGCCCGGCTTTACATACAGGGATGCTTTTGGAAAAGAGACTGTTTATAAGAGTAAGACGGAAACAAATGATCCTTCAGGTAATCCCAATAGATCGATAGTCGAGAAAGTCACCGAGGAAGTCTTAAAACAGCTTAAAAGGTAATTTGCCTGGTTTTAGGCCGATATATCACATATTCACAAATACAGTCATTTCTGGTATCTTTTTTTGTAATTAAAATCATATTTTTAAATAATTATTTTAGAAAATACAATAACTTTAAAAACAGATATTGATTTTTTTGATATAAACTTCTGGATCGGGGATAATTTTCTTTCTGAAAAATTTACCGTTCCTGACAGCGGCCTGGAAAATATGCTGGCAGAAAGAAAAAACAAATACGG
>SDBT01016488.1_pt1 | contig 11691 bp, 7 predicted proteins | sample 2277101 | NCBI WGS metagenome assembly SDBT01 (sample SAMN10404973, study PRJNA504765) | marine sediment metagenome | isolation source: marine sediment core GS10_PC15, 103 cmbsf | place: Arctic Ocean: Southern Knipovich Ridge | collected 2010
ATTTCAAAGCTAAAAAGGAGGTTATTGCCCTCCGTATTCTGATAGCACGGGCCGTTAGCTCAGTTGGCAGAGCACCTGACTTTTAATCAGGGTGTCACAGGTTCGAGACCTGTACGGCCTACAAAGCTAAATAGACCGTCCCTGCCGGGGAGGTTTGAAGAGAATCAGGGTGTCAATACACTAGGTCAACCGACACCCTGATTTTATTTCTTTTGTAGAGAAATATCAAATTTTATATATATTTTTTGTAATATAAATAAAGAGCAGCGGTTTCGTAATCTCGAGCCTAAAGTATCGTTCCATCGTGTTTCATATCGTTTGGTACAGTCCCATTGCGACGAAAACCACGATCGGTGTGGTGGGTTGTAAGTTGGTGTGGTGGAACATCAACGTCAAAGCCGACGTCAAAACACCAACTACGGCTTAAACGTAAGAAGTGTTTAGTTGCTGCTGAGGCGATTCGAGACGGAAATGTTATCATCGACTCGGGATCAGTTTCCCTCAGTGAACTTTCATAAACCAGTCCAAGAACGATGTTGACCGAGAGCTTCCTTACTCGGATTGAAAGCCCTAGTTTTCGGCAAGCGTAGTTTAGTACCGCTCAGTCCAGCATAGCTGCTACCCACTAGTGAAGATGCTATTAATACTGTCATCGTTTTTGTATCTATCGTGATTAGACCTAGGTCAAACAGAACGTGGATGTCTGCTCGAAGTAGAAGTCCATTTGATGGATGGTTTGTTTGTGGTCCCTTGTATGCCACAATATGCACAGCCTCTAGCGCTTCTTCTACGTCGCAGTTGGTAATTGCACATCTAGCCCTATATATTTCAAGCAGTTGCTTTCGAAAGTTAGGCTGTCCTCTTCGCCTTATGATAGAGGCGAGAGTCTTTTCTCTTGCATCAACAATGTTGTCAGGTTCAAACTCTCCAGCTAAATCCATTTTTATTTCTTGATTGTTAGTTAAAGCCTCTAAATCCTCTGGTAACTCGAATCCCCTGACAGTTCCGTCAAATGCAAAGCCTTCGATCAGAAAATAACCTTCATAATGCCTGAGAACCATCGCGACGCCGAGAACTTGATAGCGCGAGACAGGCGTATCACTGACCTGTTTCATTACTCCTATCGGGACCCTATCCTCTATGCAGGCAATCAGGCTTCGATTCGCATAGTCAGCATCCCGTGATTTCGGGGCACTCGCCTCCTGAGCGTAAACCAAGGACCAGGTTCCATCGGAGTGCATTTGCAACTCTTTATCGGCGTATCTGCTCCTGAGACTCTGTCTTATACTTAAGCAATACTTTGTCCACTTGGGTTTATATATCCCCTGTGCCTTACTTACGAGAAGTGTTCCGTCAGACAATGGTTTGGGCCACGTCTGCTCAGTACCACTGTTCTTAAAAAACCAGGTCAAGGCGGTCCGATGTATTTCTGGTAGTTCTATTATTATTTCGTTATAGTTCTTCATTACTATCTATTAGAAGAGTTGCCATCTAATAAATTTCCTCGACTATACCGGTCTCGACCAAGTGCGAGAATATCTTTCTAGCCTCAACAACCGGTGGGCCAGACAAACGTACTCCAATCTCGATATTTCCATGCAGTCCGTGAAAGGTGAAGTTAGCAGACGTTATCAACAGGTCTTTACTATCAACCAATAGACATTTCGCATGCATAGAGGCATAAGGAGCTATCTCTAGACGTGCCCGGTCTTGGAAAATACGTGGTCGCTGAATATCTGTCGGCCACTCCTCAAGTAGATGAGAAACAGAGCCACGCACGCGATCACATATCATGATTAGATCTGCCCCTCGTGATGCTGCCTCTTCAAGTAAATGCATCATATCTCGATCGGATAACTCATATCCCACGAGAATAATTTCATTAGCGTGAGAGTTAAGCATCTCTCGTATGACCTGAACTGTTGGCCTGGCAATACCGGGCATCTCTGGCGGTAAGGTAGCAACCAATTCAGCCTCAATTAAGTGAGTGGATAATTCATCGTATTGCACACGGAGCGCTTGCAGGCACAATTGTAAAACCTGAGCGGGGTTATGTAGGTCAGTCTTTCGGATTAGCCCAAGCAGAGCGTTTGCCTCAGAAGAATCTAAAATCCCTCCACGCTCCATAGGAGTAAAAAGATCAATCTCTTTGTTCGTACGTAGCTTCTCTTCGAGCAATACGATATCTCGTGGAATTCCCATACTAGCTTACCTCCAGAATTCCCGTAAATAGTCTCTAAAGTATCCAAGGCTAGGCGTCGTAGGAGTACCGACGAGGAGAGCCCGATCAAGAAACGAGTTGAACAACTCACAGGAAGTTTCAGAGGCTAATAGACAGGCGTGACATGCAGCCCCATTTGCGGGCTCTGACATTGTGTGTACTCCTTCAATACACAGAGGGTCCGATGAACACCAAGTCATCGATGCTAATCCATCCTCAAAAACCTCGACGATGTTGCTAGTATTGCCTTGCCGGGCTAACCCTCCGAGTGTTCCATCAGCGTCTGGGGACGAAGTGAACACGAGCAGCCCTGCCATTTCCCAATCACCGGTATCGACATATAAACGTTCCCTAAGCGAGGCACTACCATATCCACAACTGAGCGAAAGCTGGCGAAGAAGAGTATGCGTGAGGCTGTGAATAAGAATAAACCTAGCTGTAAGTCTTCTTGGGGGGGTCCCAGTGCGACCACGTTCTCTCCACGTGCGCTCATATTCACCCTGGAGCTTAGTAATTCGTTGCTGTACAACATCTTGTTGTTCCCAATCTCTCAATCTGTCAAGACGTAGTTGAATAAAAATTCCTTCGCCTCGATTCTCTACCGCTGGGAGCCAATTAGTATTAGTAAGTGCGATCGGAGCAACCCTTCCCTCTTCTCCTTGAAGCGGCGGAAATACACGTGTAAAACCACGAAGAGCTCTAACCTCTCTTAGTCGCGTAGCTCGAACAATCGATTGTACCCATCCTGCAAGCTCAGGAGGTACTGGGGTTGGTTTAATTTCGAACTCTGTATTTTCGCCGAAGGGTGAACTGTGTTGAACGAACTGTTGGTACTCCTCCCATCGTAGATTACGGTCTGGTGACTGAAGGCGTTTGATACGGTCGTTGATAGCCTCAACCAACTCACTTTCAGACATACCTGTTATATCAGGCAAACGCAGGGCTTGTATTAAGGTGCGCCTTGCATTGAGGTCACTTGCTTGTTCAAGCAGAGACCATCTCATCCCAATCTTTTTTTGAAGTTCATCAGACCATGGTGGAATATCAAGAGTGGACTCAACCACAGAGAAGTAGATGTTTGAGGCACCTCTTTGAACGACACGTGGTTTCGCGGTACAGGGCTCATTAGCGTCTACTCCTAGCCATGGACGACGACCTTGGCATTGCCCGGGGATTGCTTCCGGTCCAAAGCATCCCTCCAAGGAGCGTTGAACTTCGCAGCCAAGACAAGTGAGAATTAGACCTGCAAGTCCAGCAGTAGCACTACCTTCCAGCTTCAAGTCATGTCGCTTTGGACATGTTCCCTTATGCTTGATCCACCAATCCCATGGGAATTCATCAAGATGCCCATTCTCACAGATTACAATAAATCGGACTGGCACAACGTGAATACGATTTCTCCCACCAGCCTTATCGCTACAGGCTGAGCAATATAAAGCAGGATCTCCCGCATCCTCTGTCCATTGACGGGCTGGGCGTATAATATGACAAACTGGACATTGCAGCCATTGTGGAAATCGTACTCCTACAAGCTTCCCCGCCTTCTTTGAGTAGACCCCTGGAGCGACCTGAGGGGAAACTGGGGGTAAGCGAAATCCTTCAACACCAAGCTGTTTTTGTAGTCTGGGCTCATAAACTGTCTGTGGGTGTCCTAGGCCAGGTGGGGGTGCCCAGCGATCCCATTCCTCCATACCGGCTGCTACCACAGATATGCCAGCACCTCCGTAGCCGCCAGCCCTGAAGTCTATGATAGCCCCAGGTCCATGTGTTGTTATAACCTGACTACGTCTAATGTCACCTAGTTCGTTCCGCATTCTATGCCTCCCCAGCCTTCAGTACGCGCCGGAGGATAAAAGGAGCGCCAGCTTCAACCTCGCGCATAGAGTTCGGCGTAGGCCAAAGAGCACGCCTTGCCCCTTCCCTGTCAAGATCGGCATCGACATCTGCTTTAGCAGCAAACTGTTCAGCTGACATGAGTAGACTTGTGCTACGCCCATAGTCATCCCAATACCTCTGAAGATCTTGTCGGCTCGCCCATTGATCGATTAAACGCTTCAGTTTTTGTGAAACCTTCACACGCTCACCAGGATCAACGCGAGCTACACGCTCTTCAATAATCGCAGCAATTGCCTCCACCTGCGAACGGCGAGTATCATCAAGCACAGGTCGTCTTTCCATTCCTTGTATTGTATGACGTACAAGCGCTACAAGGACAGCATGTAGAGCTTTATCTTGAGCTCGAGACGCAAAAGGAGTGACACTTGTAGCTTCGATATCTCGATAGAGAGATCGATGCCATGTATCAAAAGACTCATAGTGAGATCGGTCACGCGCTCGCATACTATTATACATAGTTACTACAAGCCCAGGTACATTTCCGCGTCCAACGCGACTTGTCGCTTGTATATATTCGGAAAGAGTCTTCGGTTGGGCATTTACAACCATTATACCCAGCCGCGGAATGTCCATACCTACAGAGATCATGTTTGAGGCTAACAGGAGATCGACTGCTTCAGAATCGTTAGGCCCCTTTTTTAACCTATCGAGCATATCACGGATTTCGTAGGCGCGAACGCGACTGGTAAGCTCAGCTGGCACTTCGAGCTTTCGTGGTGCTTCTGCTCTACGGGCTGCGATCTGCCTAATAGAGACTGGAACGTCATCTTGCATTAGAACCAGTGCATGACCTAGTTCACGTAGAGAATTGAAGTAGAGAACAAGAGACCAGTAGTAATCGCGCTCTTCGAGAGAGGCTCCGGGTGAACTAGCTGACTGCAATAAAGATGCAGTAAGGGCTTGTAACGTATATGTAGCGGACCGCCCGGCTGTTGTAAGTCCAATATAGAGTCGCCCCGGTCTTTCAGTATCAGTTACTGCGAACCCGGAGTTACTAGCATTAAGTCCTGGTGCTGGAAACTGATAAGTATCCCGGTCAAACAAGGCTCTGATCTGTTCCTCCGCTCGACGAATAGTTGCAGTGGAGCCAATTATTTTTGGTCGGTTATTATCCTTTCGGCAGAGTTCATCGATTGCTGCTTCATATAATCCTGCTATCGAACCAAGTGGCCCCGAAATTAGGTGTAGCTCATCCTGAATAATTAAATCCGGTGGAGCGAAGGTCGTGCTCCTTCCGAAGAGCACTCCAGTTTCTGCCTTTCGGACAATTTGAGCAAACTTATCGACCGTCCCTATAAGCAGTGATGGTTTATTTCGATATATTTCTTCGTCAATTGTCCAAATAGGGATTATCTTACCACTCGCTGCAAATTCACACTCAGATGCTTCAGAATCACATTCTACCACGGATTCTTTAGGCGTAATCTTCCAGCGCAATTTACCTCCACAGGAAGGGCAGGTTGTGAGTTGTTCCGGGGTGCTTGGATCATCCGGCGATCTATCAAGCGTATCCCGTAAAGTTAACGGGGTCGCACCAGCCCCAACCCAGAGGCCTATACTAAAGGGCGTTTTTCCGAGAGGTGGAATCCCGTCTTTCTGAGTCGCTGCCCGTCTACGTAGCAGTTCACAAGCGCAAATCATCGCAGCCGCTCGCTGAAACTGCTGGATAGTGAGCAACCGCAGCGTATATCGCATTAGGACAGCTACTCCCTCGCCATCATTATTCTTGGCTTGTCTTAAACGACGAAGCATAATAACAAAGGCTGCCAACGCCAAATATGCTTCTGTTTTCCCTCCTCCCGTCGGAAACCAAAGAAGATCCATTGTATTGCGGCCTTGATGGGATCTATCTGCAAGTGAAGCTATCACTAGAAGTTGAAATCCCAGTTGAAAAGGATGCCAAATCAATTTAGCACCATCTCGAAGCCAACCAAACTGGAGTTGCATTGCATCTTGTGCGAGCTTGAAAGCCCTAAGCACATTTGGATCCTGATTAATAGCAGCCACTCCTTCTGCCATTCTGTCTGCACCATGAATACAGCGTTCTAAGTGTTTACTGGCTTGGGGACGGAGATCTTTTGGAAGTTGCACTATCTTTTTAGCTTCCTCATTGATCCAGTTGCGGTAGGTGTCCACCAACTGACCTAAACCCTGAACAAGGTCTTCTTGACTGGCTGTAGCCAGCCAGGAAGATTCCAATGGCTGTCTTGCACCATCAGTTCTTAGCGTGTCGAACACCTTATCTCCCTTATCGCTGACACTTGGCACGATTACCGCTGGGATCCATTCGGTTTTCAGACATACTTCATCGCCATTGATAACAGCTTGAGCTGAGCAAGTGTGCCCCACAGCATACTCCACAACGTCACGATAAATTAAAGCTGCACTTCTACTATCTTCATCAGTTTGCGCACGAAGCGACGGTCGAGATACCAATGAACCATTTAGAACGGATAAAATCATCAGTTCTACCTGGAAGAAATGCTGATGCTCATCGTAAACTCGGGAATCACCGCGGTATCTCCTATTTGATAGTGCTGCTGTAACGGTAAGGAGTTCAGCATAGGGTGTCACAAGAAGATACAATTCCAATCCTTCGATTCCTTCGCTACCAAGATCAACTTTATTCTCTCCTGCCTGTAGCACGATAGATAAGGTTACCTCATAGGGAATCCGTCTCCATCGCTCATGAGACCGGTCAGATGGAGGATCTGGAGATTCCTTACCACTATCGTCAACTGCAAAGAGCGTGTATCTCGCACAGCGAATTTGAACCTTCACTGATGGTAACGTTCCTTCCTTTTCTGACTTCACTGCGAATGATAGCCCAGCAGAAGAGGGTTTGAGAGTTGAGTGAAGAGAAACTCCAGGCGACGTTGGATCAGAGGCAGCATCCTCCATTTCATTTACAGCTAAACCACCATCTTCATCTTCCTCAGGTAGAATTTGAGAGCCTCGAGGATAAAGGATGCCTGTACTATACCGTTGGGTAGGGCGGTCGGTGAGAATTTCGTGTGTAGACAATGGTCCAATAAAGTCCTCGACTAGGCGGTTTACAATTATATTACGAAAAAGAGTTGTCGAGTTCATTGCGTCCATCTCCTCCTATGGCGATATAAAAATTGTACAAGTGGGAAGCCTTTTATAACTGGCGCCAGCGCAAATCCACTCTTGTTAAACGGTGGTGATACTGCCTGGCATTCCGATTCAGAGAGAGCGACTGTTGTCGCAGCAACGAGGTATACATGGTGGATAACTGGTGCGGGACGGAGCCGTTGGTTGTTGTCTATAATTGTCCAGACCTGACCTAAATCGGATCGAAATGATCCACTCATTTGGCCGATATCAATATCTCTCCTTATACCATCCTCCGTTTCATACCAGAGGTTTAGGAAGGCATTATATTCGTGTTCTGGTGAAGAGATAATCTGAATCGATACACTTTTTCCTGCATAAGATGCCAGCATGTGTTGTACATTCTTAGCATTCGCCCAGTTAAGGTGGGCGATACGGTCAACATCTCCATCCCGTCCAATCTCCAGTTGAATCCTCATATCGCTTAATCTCCTATATATTCGCCTTGACTCAAGATAGCTAACGATAGAAGAAGAGTTGCCCGCAGCAATAAGTGCCTTCCGAGCCCTTGTAGCACCCACATAGTATACTCTCCCCTCTTCAAAAACAATCTCAGGGCTATCTTGCCCTCTATTTCCCCGGTAAGTACCAGGTATAACTAATAGCACAGTATCTGCTTCTCTTCCTTTAGAAGCATGAATGGTACCAAGAATCGGTCCTATATTACCTACTTCCGGGAAACACACTTCAACAGGAGGTCGAGAGCGAGATAACACACGGCGCAATAGAATCAAGTCTATACTTTCAGGCATGTGCCCAGCAGCTATTCTGTGAAGAAGTGCCCATGCTTCCTCTCTAGTTTCCCCTTCAAAAACAGTTGGGGCGAGTACGACCCGTTGACTCCAAAGTCTCTCAAAATCATCCTTTCCAAGAATTGTCTGGTCACACTCACCCAAGAGCCAACCAAGCCATGGTCTGATAATGGTAGGAGCCCCAGACATACGCAGACGATGCGGTAATTCAGCCTGGGAGCAGAAAGATGATGCGAATAATACGTCAGCACGTCGTCGGAACAGAACTAGTATGGAGTCATCCTGAAGTGGTTTAAGGAACTCCGCTACGTTCTCATACGAAGTCGCCCCCAGATTAGTTCCACAGGTCTCTCGAATAATTGTTAATATTCTATCCACATGACCAATGGGATTGTCCGCTTGGTTAACTTGTACGCGGGTCTTTTGAAATACGCCTACAAGTCCTTTATCATGAATTCGGTGAATTTTCTCAAGTTCCCTAGGAGTTAATTCACGGGGACTCTCAGATTCAAGCCTTTCAAGGAGTGAGGCTGCACTAATGTTGGTCTCTTCGTCTGTCGTGAAGCCATATATAGCTTGAGCAGGGTCTGCTAGTATAGTAACTCCACAACCCTCGGCTAGGGATCGCAGCATTTCAATAACCAAATCAGCGCGCAGTCCCACGACATCCTGAGCCTCGTCAATAATCAGATGCTCTAATCCCTGCATAAAGTCAATCAAATCCGGTTGTTTGCTTTGGAAGAGTTCCACAACACGCTCTATATTTAAATCATAAAATTCATCCCCAGAACTTCTAGGAATAGGCTCGTCGTCAAATCCAGCCCGAAGACTCCAGGCGTGCGAGTCAATCGTTGAGATTCGTGCGCCTCGAGCAAGCTCTCGATCAATCGCATAGGATACAATACGGTCGCGTAACTCTGCTACCGCTGTACGAGTAAAACTAACTAGTAGTATACGCGACGGTGGAATACCTTCGTCGATAAGGAATGCAACGCGCTGACACGCGACCGCTGATTTACCTGTACCGGGCCCTGCTATAACCAGTTGCCAACTCGTCGGATCGTCGAGGATTACCTCAATCTGGTCGAGTTCCCAATCTGGAGTACCTGCTATTCTTGCCATCATTTGGATTCCTTATATAAAATAACAATGCCCACTCACAGTATTCATCAATACTCCAATTTTATAGTCTTAGCATAGGTACATAAGTTATGGAGAGGACACACGCAACAGTTTGGTGATTTGGGCCGACAGTACTGAGCTGCAAGATCCAATAGCCCAAAGTTGAACGATTTAGTAATTAACTTAGCAAACATCGTTTCAACCTTTTCAAATAATCTGCGGTCAGAGAAAGCTGGCCCTGTATATCCTAATCCTAATACCCTCCGCAGAAGTCTACCACTACTCTCATCGATCATAGGTAGAGGAGATCTAAAAGCAATACAATGTATCGCGCAGGCACTATAGATGCCAACACCTGGTAACCTTAATAACATCTTTAAATCAGCAGGAAGTTCACCGTCGTAATGGTTAACTATCTCTTTGGCAGCTTGAACGAGAAAGTAAGACCGCTTAAAAAGACCTAGCGGTCTAAACCAATTTCGAAGTGATTCCACATCAGCCTTTGCCAAGGTATGTGGATCGGGGTAGCGGTTAACCAGTTCCTGATAAGGCCTCACAACTCGATCAGCCTGAGTCTGACGTAATAAGATTTCGGCTATGAGAATGTGGAACGGATTCGAAGTCGTGCGCCACGGAAATGTACGCCCATGAGCATTAAACCAATCCAGCGTGATACGAGTGAACTCCTCAGCCCACGCCTTTGAAGATGTGTATGTCCCATCTATAGTCTCTTTAACTTCATAGGCCATATTATTTCGCCATTTTTTATAAAGTATGTGACCATTGACATCCCACTCTATTTACTTCTCAAGGTACTTTTTGTTATAACTATTCAACCTCGTCTATACGTGAGGGGCGACCAAAGCTTCCTTTGACTTGTTCGACGTGGTAACTCGTCCAACCAGAGCATCGGCTACGAACTCTACTACCTGCACGCTTACTGCGTTTCCTAGTGCCTGATAAGCCTTCGTGTCTGATTCAGGAAGGTCTATATTTTCCATACTCTGAAGCCGTTTGCATTCCGTTGGTGTCATATATCGACTTTCCCAGGCAATAATTGGTACCTGAGTCGAAGTCATTGCTACCAGGGAGGGAGCCGTCGTTCTCCTTTTGACTCTTACCCCCGATGGGCGGATCTGAATAACGTACTCGTTAATTTTACGCAACTCATTGCTTGGATTTTTCTCCTGACAATTCCACTCTAACTTCTGAAAACTAGAAGGTAACTCTTTGACTTTTAGCATCCAAATATCCAGCCAATTTTTGTGCCTCTCATAAAACTTGCGATTTTTCTCAATAAACTTTATCTTCCAGTCGGGAAAACGCTTTTGCTCAGTCCGTGCGTGTGAGGGGAGATATTTGAATATCTCGTTCCGCTCCAATGCTTTTGAAAGGCGTATACCGTGGGAACCACGATATTTGCGGAGATTCTCAGTTTTTGTCGCCCACGGAGTTGTGAGCTTGTATGGATAGGTGGCGCCGAACTCCATTGACCAGAGTGGGTGTGGAATCTTCTCTTTTTTCGGAATCATATCAAGGAACTCTTGCCAGACCTTTAAGGTTTTTGTCACCCGCTCAGGTAAGGCCTTGGCTTCAGTTGGCCGGTTGTCGAGTATAGATTCAATGGATATATTTCCGGTTGATTTTTCGGGCCAAGTGAAGTTATTAAGTGGCTCTAGTTTTCCAACAATGTAGATCCGCTCGCGAATCTGAGGAATGCCGAACTCGTGTGGAGATAGTTTCTTTAGACTGACGTAATATCCCTCATTGTGGAGAAGCTTTAGAATTTTATTCCAAGTCTGCCCATTATCATGCTTCTCCAAGTTGGGGACGTTCTCTAAGATGAGGTATTTTGGATGATGACGCCGTATAACACGTAGTATTTGAACATAAAGATCACCTAACTCCGCATTCTCGAAGCCTGGCTGGTCACCAGCTTTTGAAAACGGTTGGCATGGGAAGCCGGCACATAGAATATTATGCTTTGGGATTGCTGATAGATCTAAAAAACGAATATCCCCTGCAGGTTGGACCCCAAAGTTTTTCTCATAAAGATCTCTTAGGGTTTCATCAATCTCTGACGCGAAAACACACCTATGCCCTAACTTTCGTAGGGCCAGGTGAAAACCGCCTAGACCAGCGAATAAATCTATAAAATCCATTACACATACCCTTAACTTGGAGTGAAGTTAATGAAATAGCTCAATAATTCTTAAGAACTAAATCTTTCATTTTAACAAATTATACACGTGTTAGTGATTGTCAACAAGACATCATCATATTGGAGTACTTAAGCCATAAATCTAATGTAATAAAATACTAGAATCAAAGTGGTAATCTTTGAAGGTCAGGACAGTAGCTCAGGTCTGCCAGACCGCTGCCATATAGTTAGCTGTGCAGATCACCAACAAACTGAGAGAAGCCTAGAGAATGGGGTTCAATAACACCCTGACTTAGGTTCATGGTGTCAGCGAGAGTAACAAAACGCTAAATCGTTTAGCTTACACCCGCACGGCCTGCGTATAATCCATGTTATACGCTAACCTACTCCATACGGGGACATTA
>SDBT01016489.1_pt1 | contig 11690 bp, 16 predicted proteins | sample 2277101 | NCBI WGS metagenome assembly SDBT01 (sample SAMN10404973, study PRJNA504765) | marine sediment metagenome | isolation source: marine sediment core GS10_PC15, 103 cmbsf | place: Arctic Ocean: Southern Knipovich Ridge | collected 2010
ATTTTTTTCTCCATAATCCCTATTCCTCCTTAGATTTCTTTACTTTTTTAGTAGCTAGAAAAGGTGATGTATAATTAACTGTAGCTGTAGCTTCAATTCTTTCTTTGACAGCTGGGTTTTTTTCAACATATTTTTTAACAGCTGTTTTGTTTAAATTAACCAGTTCTACAAACTCTTCAGTTGGAACAGAATTATATACAGTTTTTAAATCATAATTTCTTCTGGAGTTCTGTCTGATGTACACCTCTTCATCTTCAGTTTTCATATTAATATTGCCATCTCTTATTTTGTCCATTATAGCCATATTAAGTTCTCTTTCTCTTCCTTCCAAAATCTTCTTAACATTTCTAATTTCAGACCACTCTTTTACTAATACATCATCATCAAGCCTGAAAGTTTTTAAGAATTTGTAATCTGATTTTTTACATGCTTTTTCATAACCACCACAATATTCTTTATAATCACACCATGGACAAAATATATTTAATCTTGCTTTTACATCTTTCTCTTTTAAATTTTTCATTTGGGCATGAACAGCTGTTAAATATTTAGAAAACTCTTTTCTTTCTTCAGGTGTTCTATAAGTATATAATATTTCAGATCTTAACATGTCTAAACTTAGAATAATTCTTTCATAGTTCGGCCACAAAATACTAGCCACTAAATCATATATAGATAACTGTATATCACTCTTCAATTGATGAACAGTTGGTGCAGTTTTAGACGTCTTATAATCTACAATTAACAACGTTCCTTCATCTACTTCTATAGCTTTATCTATTGCACCTATCAAAGAAACTCCATACTCAGTAGTTAGTTTTTCTGAGCCTTGCTCATCAAATCCAAATGTTTTTTCAAGTTGTATTATTCTTCCTAAATCGAAGTCATTTAACCTACGAGAGACTAACTCTATGCCTTCTTTATGAATATCTTGATCTTCAATTCCTTCTTTAATAGATACTTCAGTATACCTATCTAAAATTTTTTTTCTATCTATTTTTGTAAACTTACCCTTGTCCATCCATATTTGTCCTGCTAATTCTAAAGACTCATGAACTGCTAGTCCTAATCTAAAAGCAGGAGATGGTACTTTTGGTAAGTGATCTACATAGTTGAACCAATACCGTAACGTGCATTGTAAGAAGGTATTGACTCTTGTTGCGCTTAATTTAATTTCTTTTCCCATAAAATTTCTCCTTTCCTTATATCCTAAACCCTTTATATTTAACCTGTTCCTTTTTTGTTAGGGGCCATTTATTAGATTTTTCTAAATTCAACTTTGCAGTCAGAATCTGTAGATTATTAGGATGATGTAATCCACCTTTTGATATTGGTTGAATGTGATCCACTATATAGTCGGCCATTGTTGAGGCAACTTCATAAATAAATCTGACTCTATCTTTTTCAAAGCTTGTGAGAAATGCAGTCTGATTTTTCTTGGCAACTCTACGCTTTGCATTTAAAACATTCACTATATCTGGATTGTTTTTTCTATATTGTTTAGAATATTCAGGATTATCTTTACACCATTGTTTCTTATATTCAGGATTTTCCTTGCGGTATTGTTTATTTCTTTCATCGATTCTTTCTTTGTTATCTTTACGATATTGTTTATGATATTCAGGATTATTTTCGCGGTAGTGTTTATTATATTCAGGATTTTCTAATCGCCATAAATAAGTTCTATTTCTACCACATCTTTTACAATGAGATGTAAGATACCCTTTTTTCTTATTTGACCAATAAAAGTCATCAATACTTAAAAATCTTCCGCAATCGCCACATCTTTTTATTATTTTTGATTTCATATCTATTTTTTCAGTACTTTTTTATATAATTCAAAAAACACATCAGCGTCTAATATAACAATAGGTTTTTCTCTATTCTTCTTCACTATTAATACCCAATTTGTTCCTTCATTCTCATTCTCTTGTGCCTGCTTAATCCAAGCAGGAATCGACCACATTTCCTGGTACTTACATTCAATTGAAAATGGAAATAATTTTAAAGCTTCACCATAAAGTTTTACATCAGTTCCTGATTGTCCCATTTCTCTACCTTGAATGTCTTTATCTTTGCCCCAAGGGATATTCAGCAATTCAGATATTTTTTTTGCTGCCCAATTCTGAAGTCTACGGCCTTTTGCTTTACGTGATTTAGGGGTTATACTCATTACATCTCCTTAAAAACTTTTATTTGTTCTGCTGTTAAATCTTCTTTTTTTGGTAAAACCATATTAAGTTGAACTATTATATCACCATCTGGTCCGCCATTTAAACCTTTTCCTCCAGCGTTTGGCAGCCTGACAAAACTGCCATCTCTCATATTTCTATCAATTTTCATTTTTATTTCTTTATTTTTAATTTCTATTCTACCACTGCTCCTACAATCTTCACACCTTTCGATGGTTTTAAACCCTTTTCCAGCGCACTTTGAGCACATTCTTGTTGACTGCATGTACATGCCCTGAATAGCTTTTACCTCTAATACCTGGCCTGACCCATTACAGTTGCTGCAGCTTTCTAACGTCTTTGCTCCTGTTCCTTTGCAATCAACACAAACATCTGTAAAGTTCATATTAAAATCAACACTATCTCTTAAGATAAATTTACTTAAAGGAACATCTACACTAGCATTAATTGATGCTCCCCTCATAGGCCTATTATGGTCTGGGCTCTTCCTAGGCCTCATATGAGCGTTCATTCCGCCAAAGCCACTAAACCCCTTAAGAAAATCTTCGAATGGATTAAAACCACTCATAGGGCTGTCATATTCTTTTCTTTTTTGTGGGTTAGATAAAGTAGCATAAGCAACGCTAATCTCTTTAAATTTTTCTTCAGCTTTTTTATCATCAGGATTTCTATCTGGATGATATTTCATAGACAGTTTTCTATAAGATTTTTTAATATCTTCCTGAGAAGCGTCTTTGCTTACTTCCAAAATTTTATAAAGATTCTTTTCTCCCATACTCAACTACCTCCCATTCAAAGAAACACTCACTGCATTTATATAGTTTATACCCAGGGCCTGACTTGAATACACCTTCATCTACCTCGTAGCTAATTCCTTCGCAAACCAAGCATTCGTGAATATAATCCATCATTTCCATAATTTTTACCTCTCTAGTTAACATCATCAGTCGTTTCTAGCATGTCTATAATCTGACCAGAAATCTCTACAGTATCTTTTTTAAAAACCAAAGATATTGGTGCAAATAATTGATTTTTTTCCAGCGCTGGGTATTTACTTACAGCAAAAAGCACTTTAGAAAGGGCTGGCAAATACATTATTCTTTTTCTGGCGTCATACAAATTAAATTCTCCATCTTTTTCACTAAAAATCGATGGCTCCAAATCATGGTAAGTGCCTTTCCTTGGTATTGTTATTACGTGTCTCTCACCTGATACTTTAAACGCGTAATTTCTGGCTGGCATTAATGCCATAGTAGGAGTTCCTACCTGTGTCTCAGCTTCAACTTTATCACTACTCATTATATTTCCTCCTTGTCTAATCTTTTAAAATAATCAACTTGCACTTCAGTCCAAAATTTCTTATCATGACCACCACAGTGTCTACATTTTCCGCTATAAGATCGTTCTTCTATATGGCCATGCACCTCAATAAAACACCCTTTTGGTAATTCTCCAAGCCCCTCAGCACAGCTAAAAGAAGCGATCTTAACGTATTGGTAACCATTTGAATCAACAGCAGGTATAGCTAAATTAGCTTTAAATAAACTACTATTGTAATCCCCAACCATTCTAATATTGGGGTTAGTTATTTTACCTTTTAATCTTACAAAATTTTCACCTTCCATTTTATCCTACCTTTCTATTCCTAAATAACTATAGATTTTTTCTTGCGATAGATCAGATGGATCTAATCCTTTACCTTGTTCGTCAACTTCCGTAATAAAAATAGGAATAACATTCATTTTATCAGAAAGTTCTTTATAAGCAGTTGTTGTACCTTTTACTCCAACAGTGTCATTATCAAACATAACTATAATACCTTTTAAAGCATAAGAACATAACAAACTTTGCTGTCCAGGAGTTATTTTATTACCCATTATAGCTACAACATTTGGTATTCCGTAAGAAAAAAGACGCCATATACTTTTGAACCCTTCAACAACAATAATTGGTTTTGTTTCTCCATATTCCTTAGCGTTATATAGATTGTACAGTACGCTATTTTTGTCAAAACCAGTAGTTAAAATATATTTACGGTCAAAGCTAACATCGTGCCTTATATCTCTTAAACTATATGCTACTAATTTATTATCAACATCTCGTATTGGAATAATGTCTCTTATAAATCCGTACTTATCGGTATAACCGCCTGCAATTTCAAAATGGTCTAAAGTTTCTTTGGAAAACCCATCTTCAATAAAATAGTTAGACCTAAACGATTTAAACTGGCTCAAACATTCTTCTGTTACTATTGAATCTCCTACTTCATTTTTTTTATAACTATCTATAAAAGTTTCTTTTTCTCTTTTTAATTCATATTGTAAAGACTTGAATCCCAAGTCACCTATATCGCCGACCAGATCCTTAAGATAATTAACAGCTGCCATGAAGTCTAAATTAGCGGAGGCGCTGATAAGACCTATTATATCGCTCCCATTTCTCTCATGGCACTGCCCAGTAAAACATATCCACGATCTAGTTTCTTTATTAAATCTAAATGCTGTCTTATTATCACCACCATGTATCTTACATTCACCTCTTATTTCCTTTGATGTTTCACGATCAACTTCAAATCCAAGAGACTCAATAAGATATCTAGGGTCTACTATACTTTTTAATTGTTTTAGTTTTGTTTTAAAATCACTAAACTGATTCTGTGTCGTCATAGTGTGCGCTACCTTCATTTATTATTCTACTAAAATCTATTGTCTGTTCCCTTATACCAACTTCTTTTATACGAAGTTGTTCTTTAAAAAAATGATAGCCTATACCTTCTTCCGGGGTTGCGCCTCCTCTACGTGTGTTTCTAACAACAAGCTTATGGGTGCCTGCTCTATAACCGTCTTCTAATTCATCAGGTTTCTTACTCATCCATTGTGCAATTACATCACCAAACCTGGCTATTTTATCACTATCAGCTATATCACCAGAACGATTTATTTGTACTGCTGTAACCGCTGGTATATCCAATTCTCCAGATAGATTTTTAAGTACAGTTGTTATGTCTCCTAATAACTGATATTCATTCCTTTGTCTATCTACAGACGACAACTCTGGTTCTTTCAAATAATCAAACATAATCAGTCCCAAATCATGTTTTATTTTATATTTTTTATATAGCGCAACAACTTTGTCTACACTATATCCTGGCATATATTCGTGATACAATCTTCCTTCACCAACTATTTTAATACATTTATCAACTAAACTACCATAAGTTTCTTTTGAATAACCACCATGTATAATCTCTCGTTCCTTTATACCGCTCAAAGCAGCAATAGCTCTCGGCCTCCACTGGGCAAATGGCATTTCTGTGTCAATATATAACACTGTTTTTCCTAATCTATATGCAGCATTCAAAGCTATGTTAGTTAAAAGTGTAGATTTTCCCTCTTTGAGTCGGGCAGATACTATAAATAAAGTACCATTTATTAACCCATCAATCTGTTTATCTAAGATTGGATACCCAGTAGATAGTCCAGTCTGTGTTATTCTATTTTCTTTTTTGTCTTCTATAAATTCTGCTAAGCCGTGCGCAAAATCTTTAGGTTCAGCGATTGCTTTACTCTCTGTAGATAAATTTAATATTTTATTCTCTACATCACCAATAAGATCTGAGCTATCTTTACCTTCTTTTGCATTATCAACAATATTAGCAGTGTTTTCTCTTAAAATAGTATGTAGTTTATATTTAGTACTGGCTTCAAGAACATTATTTAAATAAATATTAAAATTTTTATCAGACACAGACATGTTGTTTACACTTTGAAGATAGTCTATACCACCAATACTTTGTAGGCATCCTTCATTACGCGCTACGTCTACAATCATTGCTATATCAAATGTTTCTACACCCTTGTTTAATAAAGATTTCAAAAGTACAAACAAAGTTGAATGGTCTGAATACAAGAAATCTTTTTCAGTCATTTTAGAAATTAATGTATAAAAATTATCTATACTTTTGAATGAAAACGCTAAAAGCGCTCTTTCATCAGTGGCTTTACAAAACATTTGTTTTAATTCTAGTTCCTTCATTAAATTTTCCTCTCCTGTCTTGTTGCATATAGTTCATTTTCCCTACGTGTTAACTCTCTTTTAAATGTAGCAATTAATTCACTTATTGTTTTATCAATTCCTTCTAAAAGAATAAGTTCATCTTGGAGTGGCTCCATAGCTGTTTGTAAGCTAATTAATTCTTTGGATGATGTTTTTAAACGTGTCAGAGCATTAGTTTTAGTTCCATATTCCTTAATTAAGTCTTTTGTTAACAATAAATCCAACGTCCCTTCAATCAACCTTTTTTTCTGCATCACCGATACTTTTGTTTGGTTAGTTTGGTGTCTCAAAAATATTAAATACTGAGCTAGAGCTATGCAATATTTACTAAGTTTTATTCCATCTGTAATATCAAGTTTTTTAACATCAAAATGAAATATTTCTTCAATAAAACTTTTATCTGGTTCTATACCTGTATATAATAATACCTGTTTATCCATTTGTCAAGCTCCTTTTTAGTCAGCTTCTTCGTCTACGTCTCGTTCTTCAAAAATTGCATATATTCCTGTGCACAAATAATCATGAAAAGTTTGTTCTCCAGTTTTTGGATCAAACCCTCTTACGAAATCACTATGCATTCCCAATTGTTTACAATGAAAACTAAGATTACAATATTTTTTCTCACCAATTATTGTACCATCTTCTAATGGACAAAAGTCAGGACAACTTTTTTCCAAAATATTTTTCTTTTTTCCCGGAATTATTATATCTGTCATTATATTCTCCTATATATCACATTGAAACATTCCATCTTTATAAATTACAATTTCTTTACCAGAATGTAGATACGCTGTCACTGTTTTCTTTTCGTCATTTACTACATCCCAATGTATTGATGAGTCATTAAACCCTAGTTTTTCTTTTGCGTCTTCATCAAGTTCTGAGGCGTCTCCTTTATATGTGTCTAAATAAGATGAACCTACAGCGATATGACAATTACCATACCTTCCGCCATAATTTTCATCGTATAAAGTGCTAGCCATAAACTTGTCTATATTGGAAAATCTTTTATCTGTAAGAGAAAATTCCCCAACTGCTTTTGCGCCCTTGTCTGTAGACAAATAATTACTAACAAAATCATAACTACTCGGATCACACTCTATGTTTGAAACAAAACCCTCTTTGAATTCTAATTTAAGCCACTCAATATAATTTCCAACTACAAACGATGGTTGATTAGCTAAGAATGTACCCTCTGTATAGTGATAATCAGGTGATAAAAACAATTCAAAGCTAGGGATGTTATGACCAGAGATACCAATCCACTTTCTTTGCTCTCCTGGAAATACTTTAAGGTCTATGTTTTTTGACTTTACATGGTAATATTCTACGTTCATTCTATTAAGCCACTGTTTAACTTTAGTAGCTTTTTTATAAAGATCCTTCCATTCTTTAATTGGATCTTTTTTGTTTAAATAACAAGCTTTAAGTACTTGCTTTTTGTAATCTTCTACAGACATATTAGCCTTTTCTGCCAATGCTTCTGTAGGAACCATACATAATGTCCAACCAAATTCTTTTAACGCCTCTCTTTCGTTATATATTTCACGAAGTGGTTTAACAGCTACAGCCGCCTTACCTATTTTTTTAGTATCAATACCTTCTAAATGCGTAAGAGAATCAGGTCCTATTAGTACAATACGTGCATTTAAATTTCTACAAAATTCTTTTCTACCTGGAGCAATAAATGCAAGTTGTTTATCGTTCGCCTCTTCATAAAAAGAACGTTCAATTTTACTTGTGCCCATCAAATCAAAAATTGGGTGCATTCCCATCTTCATAATTTTATCATAAATTACTTCAGCAAGTGGTAGCGCTGCTAAATCAAAAATAATAGAGACAACGTCTCCTTTCTTTAACTTCTTACCTTTTGCTAAATTTACTCCCCAAATTAATACGTCTGCATATTTTTCTAATTGTAATTTTGTAAACATATTCCTTTCCTCCAATAATTATATTTTTTCTAACCCTTGTTCTAAATCTTTTATAATATCTACGTAATGTTCCAATCCAACAGACAGTCTTACAAGACCATCTGATATCCCAACTTTTTCTCTTTCCTCTTTTGTGTAACTTGCGTGTGTCATACTTGCTGGATGTTGTATTAATGTTTCACAATCTCCTAAACTTACTGCAAGAGCACAAAGTTTTACGTTATCTATAATAGTTTTTCCTGCTTCTAAACCACCTTTAACTTCAAAAGACATAGTCCCACCACCCCTTTTTGTTTCTTGAGTCAATGGATCACACCATGGATAATAAACCTTATTAACTTTATCGTGTTCTGAAAGATATGCTGCAACATTCCAAGCATTTTCAGAATGCCTTTCCATTCTCACTGCCAATGTTTTAAGCCCTCTTAAAGTTAGCCAGGCATTGAATGGACTCATAGAAGGGCCAAAACGAGACACAGTACTTTTTACTTTTTTAATAATCTCATTGCTCCCTACAACAACTCCCCCAACACTATCTCCATGACCACTTAAATATTTTGTAGTCGAATGTAGTGAGACATCTGCTCCTTGTTCAATAGGTCTTTGGATATATGGGCTAAGAAATGTGTTATCAACAGCCAAAGGAATTTTGAATTTCTTGGCTATTTTAACCCAAACACTGATGTCTATTACATTTAATGTTGGATTAGCTGGAGTCTCTATAAATAACAATTTGGTTTTTGCATCTATGAATTTAGCTATCTCATCAAAATTTGAATCTGGATTTATAAAACGAACTTCCATTCCTAATTTAGGTAGTTCTTCATTAAACAAGGAATATGTACCACCATATAATACTCCAGATGAAACAATATTTTCTCCGCTTTTAACTAAAGCTAAAACAAGGGAGCTAATAGCTGACATACCTGACGCTGTAGCAACTGCATCCTCAGCCACCTCTAACAAAGACATCTTCTTTTCAAAAATTCTTACAGTAGGGTTTCCAATTCTTGAATATACATAACCTTCCATTTCTCCTTTAAACAAACTTGCTCCATGATCACTAGAATCAAATTTGAAAGTACTAGTCATATGAATAGGCTGTATCAAATCATTAGTTAACACGTTATTTATTTCTGTTCCATGAACAACGTCTGTTTCTCTATACATACCCTTCCTCCAAAGACAGTGCTTTAACTATTCTTTCTAAAACATTATCTTTATTTAAATTCTCACCGTCATAAAATCTAACTAAACAAAACTTTTTATTTTCCTGTATATATTCTATTTTTAAATTATCTCTGTCTCTTTGTTTAAAAAAAGTTTCTTTAGAACCGTGAAAATGCTTTACGAATTCAAAATGTTGACGTCCTTGAACTTCTATATGAATACCAAGATCTTTGACAAAAAAATCAAAAAACAATCTAGTTCCTTTATAATATAAATAATGTTCTTTTATTATTACATTGTAAGGGAATAATTCTTTTAATAACCCATAAACTTTATTTGCTATGGCACTCATAAGCTTCCTTTAATCCCATAAGCATAATAAGCTCAGTTCTTATTTCATCATAAACATCCTTGTTTTCTTTCAAATAATCTCTAGCACTTAATTCTCCCTGAGCTATGTTCTCATTTTTATAACTATACCAAGCACCGCTTTTTTCAATAATACCAAGACTTTCAGCGATCTTCAAAACTTCCCACTCACAATCATAACCTTTACCATAAATCAGAGGAACTTCAGCGCTTCTGAATGGAGGTGCAAGTTTATTTTTTCTTATATGAAATGAAGTATTATGCCCTACAACTTCACCTGTTATTGGGTCTGTAATCAAACTCTTTTTAAATTCTCCGCCAGATACTGCAATTCGTCCAGTAGAATAGAAGTTTAACGCCTCTCCACCAGTAGTAGTGGTTGGGTCTCCCCAACTTCCAATTTTATATCTGATCTGATTTACAAAAACCAATAACGTTTCTGTTTCACTAACTATAGGAGTTAGTCTTCTCATGGCTTTACTCATTAATCTAGCAAGAAGCCCCATAAAATCATCACCAATTTCAGCTGCTGCTTCCGCTGAAGGTATCAAAGCAGACACACTGTCTACAACCGCTACATCTATTTCATTTGTTTTAATCAGCGTTTCAAGAGCGTCTAAGTTATCATCCCCAACAAAAGCATTTATTGTTATAAGATCATCCAAATTTACACCCATGGCTTTAAATAATTGAGGATCAGCACTATGCTCCACGTCCACAAACACAGCTTTAAGACCTCGTTTTTGTGCTTGTGCTATAACACTCATTGCTAATGTAGTTTTACCGCCTGAGGGCTGTCCGTAAATCTCATAAACTCTGCCTAAAGCAAAACCACCTCTACCAAGAGCTGCATCTAATCCCAGGCTACCTGTAGAAATAGTGTCTATTACTAGCTCGTCCTTATCCCCCATTACTCCAATAACATTACCATATTTCTTCCTAATTACTTTCCTTGCTGCCTCCAATGTACTTGTAGTAGCAACTTTCTTAGTTTTTTTTGCCATTTAAACTTTCCCCTTTTCTATGTTTTCTAATATTTTATCTATATCAAAACCAATACTTTCTTCACCATGTTCTTTCAAATATTTTTCAATATATTTATCTTGAATTCCTTCAGCAATTTTTACATCTCTTTTTTCTTTTGCTGAATTCATGATATCAATAGATTTTTTAGTAATCCATCCAGCACTTTGTTGTCCAAACATTTCAAAACTTAAAGGAAGGTTGAAATTAAAATCATCTTCATAATCAAAAACTGTTTTTATTATCTCAGCACATTCACATAAAGCTTGTTTTTTATTTAAATTTCCAACTTCCATACGTGCGTCAATAAATCTTTTTGCGATAGCACGATCTCTTTTTATATTTCTATAAACATCTACAAGTTCTGGGTGTTTATATTCTAAAAATGCATAAAATAAAGTAAACAAATCATCAAGTTTTTCAACATTATATGTGTATTTCATAGGGTCTATAACCTTATACCCCATATGTATTAAAAACTTCTTGCATGCCTTTGCTAAGCTTTCATTGTCAGTTGATAAAAACCCAACATTTATATTGTTTTCTATATCAGAAACTAAACTGTCTGCTATTTCTTTTTTCACAAACTATCTCCTTTTTATGGGAGTAATTAGAGATTTCTGATCTTCGTAGTTAGCAGAGTCAAATATTAAAACTCCATTCTCATCAGAGAACTTCATTAATAATTTGTCATCTTTTATAGATGTTAATGTTTGCAGAACAAATCTACCATTCACATCCATTATAAATTCGTCGTTAAAATCTATATCACCATCATAATGAAAATGTAAATTATCATTGTAAATTTCCATATTTCCGTCTCTCATAGAAATTGTTATTCTGTAGTGGTCGTCTGGATTTAAAATATCATGAAACGGTGTTAATATTCCCATCAAAACATCTTTATTTAATGTTATAACATTTGAAAATGAATCTAAAGTAGAAT
>SDBT01016490.1_pt1 | contig 11690 bp, 8 predicted proteins | sample 2277101 | NCBI WGS metagenome assembly SDBT01 (sample SAMN10404973, study PRJNA504765) | marine sediment metagenome | isolation source: marine sediment core GS10_PC15, 103 cmbsf | place: Arctic Ocean: Southern Knipovich Ridge | collected 2010
CCATATTATGGTTTAGTGATCCATAATATGGTAAGAGTGGTGGAGGCCTGAGCGGTGAGCGTTGTAAGCCGACTTCACAAGCGAGTTCGTTGGCTGGAATCGGCCTACCATTTGACAGAGTCGGTGTTCCGTCGACTCGACCCCTTGTTTTCCCGCATCGGCTATGATCGCGCAACGGCCCGTGTGGTGGGGTCCGTGCCAACGGTCATTGTGAAGTGGAGTCGGAGAGACTCTGCACCTGGGTCGCGGCCTACGAGCGCTCTCTCGGCATGCCGGTGCACGGCCATGAGATCAGGACGATACAGCCGCCGGTGAACCGGCGACTCGAATCGACGTCGGCTTGGGTGAATATGCTGACCGGGCTCGACCGGAGCTCACCGCGCGGCTGGGCGGAAAAGGGCTGGCTCACCACGACAAAGATAAGCGTGATGGAGACTACATCTCGACTCCAACGCGCGTTACAGGCCGGGGCGTTCGCGGTGACCGCCGAGCTCAGCCCCCCGGATAGCTGCAATCCCGATCACGTTTGGGCGCGGGCCGCTGAGCTTGCCGATGTGGTGGATGCCATCAACGTGCCGGATGCATCCGGCGCCAACGTACACTTGTCTCCCTTGGCGACTGCAGCTCTTCTCGCCGACCGTGGTTACGAGCCCGTTTTCCAAATCGCCTGTCGCGACCGTAACCGTATCGCCCTGCAGGCAGATCTGTTGGGTGCCGCCGCCCTGGGAATCCGAAACCTGCTCTGCTTGACCGGTGACGACGTCACCAACGGCGACCATCCTGAAGCCAAGCGCGTCTTCGACCTCGACTCGATCCAACTCCTGCGTAACCAATGAGATTGGTGCCGACGGCTACGCTTCGAATGCTCCCGAGGCGGTGCAAGTCGCTCTGAATCTGCTAGGTAATCCATAGGCTTTCATGGGGAGGGAGTCATGGAGACGGTTCTGGAGTCGAAAAAACAAAAGGTGGTGATCGGGCCCGACCGGCCTTTCGCAATCATTGGAGAGCGCATCAATCCTACCGGACGCAAAAAGCTAGCGCAAGAGCTTCGGGAAGGGAACCTCGATCGAGTGCTCTCCGATGCCGAAGCCCAGGTCCAAGCAGGTGCTGCCATGCTGGACGTGAATGCGGGAGTCCCGGGTGCCGACGAGGCGGCTCTCCTGGTGAAGATCCTGCGGATGGTTCAGGAGATCGTCGACCTTCCGCTTTCGATCGACTCTTCCGTTGTCGAGGCCTTGGAGGCTGCTCTGCCCGAGTACCAAGGTAAGGCTCTGGTGAACTCGGTGACCGGCGAGGAAGAGCGCTTGGAAAAGCTCCTACCTCTGGTCAAGAAGCATGGGGCCGCCGTCATCGGCTTGGCTCATGACGAGGCCGGTGTTTCAATGAATCCCGAAGATCGACTTCGCGCCGCCCGGCGCATCGTCGAACGCGCGGCAGATCACGGCATCGCGTCAGAAAACGTCCTCATCGATCCCCTGGTGATGCCCGTTGGTGCGGAACCGACGGCCGCTGCGGTCGCACTGGAGACGGCTCGACTGGTCCGTCAGGAACTGGGCAACAATCTTACCTGCGGCGCCTCCAACGTTTCTTTTGGAATGCCCGGCCGCAAGCTGCTCAACGCCGCTTTTCTTCCCATGGCCATGCAAGCCGGCCTCACCTCGGCGATCACCAATCCTCTCACGGTCGAGGTTCGAAAGGCCGTTTTGGCTGCCGATGTTCTTCTGGGGCGCGACGCTTACGCCAGGACTTGGATCCAGGTGCATCGAGAAGAAAACAAAGGCTAATCTTCCAGTGCCTCGCGGATCGCGGTTGCCAGTTCGCCTTTGCCGAGAGAGGTGCTAATGAAGAGCTCCTGGCACTGTCTTTTCGACCTGGCGATGGCTTTCCAGCCGTTGGTGGTGGCTGTCGTCACGCGGGCCCCTCGACGACCTCGACGAATGACGCCTGGAATCAGCCACCGGAAGCGTGTTATTCTCTTCTGTTCGAGCTTTCGAAAACGCGACCAGGAGGATTCCCTGACCGACTCCAAAACCCGAAATCTGCGCGTTGGGCACAAGGTCGAAGATTGGTGTCGCCCATGCAAATCTTTCCGCGCCCATGCGGTGACGGTCGTAAGTGGTGATGCAAAGCCTCTGCGGGTAACCTGCGACACCTGCGGGAGCCAGCACAACTTCCGCGGACGTGGTCCCATCGAGACAACGAAACCGGTGCGATCGGAAGTGGTTCCGACCGCCGCAGCGGCTCCTTTTGAGGAAAGGAATAGGGCGCCCATGGGCGAGGTGAGTAACGAGAACCAAGGAGAACTGGAACGTCTGCTCCGTCGCATCATCCGGGAGGAGGCGGGACTGACACCGGTCGCGCCCGCCGAGAAGTGGCGCGGCGGCGAGCTCGTGCTCCGACCGGGCAGGGAAGGGCTGCAGGAAAAGAGGATGCCCATCGACTCTCTGTTTCAAAAGGTGGTGAGCATTCGCAACCGGCTTCGGGTTCTGGAACAGCAAATCAACACCGCTGACTTGCCGACGGACTTGAAGTTGAAACTGCAGAGCTACATCTCCGGATGCTACGGCAGCCTCACCAGCTTCAATGTCCTGTTCTCTGATGAGGAGGATCGGTTTCATGGTTCGGGAAAACCGGAGGAGTGAGTAGCCGGGATGCCCGCGAATCCTGATGCCTGTTCGTCATGCCACAGCTCGATCTCCTCGCGACATCGACCTTCGGCCTCGAGGCGGTGGTGGTCAGGGAGCTTCAGGCGCTCGGCTACCAGGGGCAAGTCGAGCAACCCGGCCGGATCGCCTTTCGTGGCGACCAGGCAGCCGTTGCCCGAGCCAACCTCTGGCTGCGCTCCTCCGATCGTGTGCTGCTGAGAGTCGGCGCATTTGATGCCGAAGATTTCGGAGCCCTCTTCGACCAGACGTTCGCCTTGCCCTGGGAGGAATGGCTGCCTCGCGATGCGGCATTCCCGGTCACCGGCCGCTCGGTGAAGTCGCAACTCACGAGCGTTCCTGCCTGTCAGAAAATCGTTAAAAAAGCGGTGGTCGAGAAGCTGCGGGCCGCCCACGCGGTGCGCGAGCTCCCTGAGACCGGGGCGGTTTTTAGAGTCGAGATCGCCTTGCTCGAGAACCGAGCCACACTTACCTTGAACACCAGCGGCGATGGGCTTCACAAGAGAGGCTATCGCACGCTTTCCGGCGTCACGCCCCTCAAGGAGACACTGGCGGCGGGGATGCTCCAGCTGACTTTCTGGCGAACCGAGCGCCCTTTACTCGATCCGTTTTGCGGCACCGGAACCATCCCCATCGAAGCCGCCTTGATGGGCAGAAACCTGGCTCCGGGCCTCCATCGAGCTTTCGCGGCCGAAGGCTGGCCGATCCTCGAACCCGAGCCGTGGAGCCAAGCTCGAGAAGAGGCGCGGGACCTTGCGAAACCCAGGAACTCGCTTCAAATCATGGCAAGCGATGTGGACGAAAAAGCGCTTCGTCTTGCCCGACATCATAGCCGGCAAGCGGGCGTCTCGGACACGATCCGTTTCAAGCGACAAGCTTTTGCCGATTTGAGAGGTGACGCGGAGTATGGTTGTTTGGTCACCAATCCTCCTTATGGAGACCGCACCGACGATTGGGAGAGCGTACAAAGCCTCTATCGCGAGATGCCGGATGTGCTGCGGCGTCTTTCTACCTGGTCGCACTACATCCTGACCTCGCATCGAGATTTCGAGCAGCTCGTCGGCCAGCAAGCGGACCGGCGAAGGAAGCTCTACAATGGTCGCATCGCCTGTGTTTACTTTCAGTTTCACGGCCCGCGACCGGAAACCGAGGCGCGGGGGTCTAGGGCCCAGCCGGCCTTTGGCGGTCTCTCGTCAAAAGCACTCCGCCAGGGCGAGCTATTTCGTAACCGGCTGAAAAAGCGCGCCCACCATCTGCGCCGGTGGCCGAAGCGTGGCATTACCTGCTACCGACTCTACGACCGGGATATCAAGGAAGTTCCACTCACTGTCGATCGCTACGGAGATTGTCTGCACCTGGCCGAGGTCGTCTATCCACAGAGGAGAACACCGGCCGAGCAGGGAGACTGGCTGGACCTCATGGCTCGGGAGGCGGCCGAAGTCATGGGGATGGAGGCTTGCCAGGTCTTCGTCAAGCGCCGCGAAAGGCAACGCGGGGCGGCACAGCATCCGCGCCTCTCACGGGAAGCAAAGGAGCTCGTCGTCGAGGAGGGCGGTTTGCGTTTCCTGGTCAACCTTTCCGACTACATCGACACGGGGCTTTTTCTCGACCACCGCATCACCCGAGGGATGGTGCGGGAGGCGGCGCAGGGAAAGCGTTTCTTGAACCTTTTTGCCTACACGGGGGCCTTTACGGTGTACGCCGCCGCGGGTGGCGCCCGGTCGATCACCTCGGTGGAGCTTTCCAAGAACTACATCGCCTGGGCGAAGAAGAATATGGAGCTCAACGGGCTTAGCGGCTTCAAGCACCGCTACCTGCGGGACGACGTGATGCGCTTTCTCGAGGAGCATCGTTCCTCTCCTGCTTACGACCTCGCTGTTGTGGATCCGCCGACTTTTTCCAACAGCAAGAAGCTCGAGCACGACTGGGATGTCCAGCGGGACCACGTGGAGCTTCTCAACCGGGTGTTGGAGCTCATGACCCCGGGCGGGGTGGTGTTCTTCTCCACCAACTTCCGGCGCTTCAAGCTCGGCAGGAGTCAGATTCGGGCTGCCTCCATCGAGGACATCACTCAAAAGACCATCCCACCCGACTTCCGCAGCACAAAGGTCCACCGCTGTTGGAGAATCTGTCGAGATTGACCCTCCGGGACGCAGGGATCCCAAAACCGGTCACTCTCGAAGGTGTTACCCAGGTGGGACAAGCGATATACTCTTCCGCATGACAACGAAAAGGTCTCGCCGCGATTTTTTGGTCTCCAGTTTAGCCGTCCCTGTCGCTGTCGCGTCATTAACCGGCCGGCAATCGGAACCTTCGAGACCGAACATGCGGGCGTTGGGAAAGACGGGTCTCGAGGTTTCGCCGCTTGGCTTCGGCTGCATGACCACCCCCGAACCGTCCGTAATCGAACGAGCCGCGAACCTGGGTATCAACTATTTCGACACCGGTCGTGTTTATCAAAACGGTAACAACGAGCGTATGGTCGGCGCCGCCTTGAAAGGGAAGCGCCAACAGGTCATCGTTGCCAGTAAGACGCTGGGAAAAACGAAGCAGGAAGCCCTTGCCGATCTCGAAATCAGTCTTCGCGAGCTCGGTACCGACTACCTGGACATCTGGTACCTGCACAACAAGAACCTTCCCGAAGAGATCCCCGACGAGCTGATCGAAGCTCAGCAGGAAGCGAAGAAGGCGGGAAAGATCCGTTTTACGGGTGTCAGCACCCATTTCAACATGGCGGACATGCTCGCCTACCTGGTCGAGCGGGGCGAGACGGATGTAACGCTGGCCAGCTATAACTTCACCATGAAGCCCGATTTGACCGACGCGATCCAGTCTGCGCGCCGGGCCGGGATGGGCGTGGTGGCCATGAAGGTACTGGCCGGGGGCTTCAGCAGGATCCGGCGCGGCGACCGGTTGTACGGCGCGGGCCCCGAAGCTTTGACCCGGACGCTGAGGAAAGAAGGAGCACCGCTTGCCGCCATCAAGTGGGTGCTGAAGAATCCTTCGGTGGATACGGCCGCCGTCTGCATGACCAACTTCGACCAGCTCGAAGGCAACCTGCTGGCTTTAATGGAACCTTTCAGCGACCGCGACGCGGATCTGCTCTCGGATCGTCTGGCCACTATCAGCCCCCTCTACTGCCGCATGTGCGGAAGTTGCAGTGGCCGCTGCGAAAAGAGTGTTCCGGTAGCTGATATGTTGCGGATCTTGAGTTATGCGGAAGGTTACGGCCAGTTCGCCATGGCCCGCCAGAGATACCTCGAGCTGCCCGGGCAGGTCCTGAATATCCGTTGTCGCGACTGCAGCTCGTGCTCGGTCGACTGCCCCAATGGTGTCGAGGTTCGAAACCGACTGATTCACGCCCAAGCACTCTTTGCCTGAGAGGGCTCCAATCCGGCGACGGACTGACGACTCCTATTTAGCCGGCGTCAGGGGGGGCTGCGCAGATTCTTTTTCGCCGATGATGTCTTTGAATAGCTCCTTGTCGATCGCCTTGTCATAGGCAGCTTGGGCACTTACCTTGCCCTCGTCGAAGAGTTTGCGGATCGACGTGTCCATGTCTACCATTCCGTGACTGACCCCGGTCTGGATCGTCGATGTGATCCCGGAGGTTTTCCCTTCGCGGATCATGTTGGCGACAGCGGGTGAACTAAACAGGATTTCAATCGCAGCGATCCGTCCGCCGCCTATTTTGGGCATCAACTGCTGCGCCACAACCGCCCGTAGGATCTCGCCGAGGACATTGCGAACCCCTTCTTGCTCACCTGCCGGGTAGGTGCTTATTATCCGATCCACCGTTTTCGCCGCGTTGTTGGTATGGAGGGTGCCAAAGACAATCGTGCCTTTCTCGGCTGCCGAGAGTGCCTCCGATATGGTCTCCAAATCGCGCATCTCGCCGACGAGAACCAGATCCGGATCCTCACGTGAGGCACTTTTTAGGGCCTCGGAGAAACTGGTGGCATGGTTGCCAATCTCGCGCTGGTGGATGAGGCACTTTTTGTTCTGGTGGACGAACTCAATTGGATCCTCGATGGTGATGATGTGGAGGCCTCGGGTCTCGTTGATGAGGTCGATGATCGCCGCGAGGGTGGTCGACTTGCCTGATCCGGTGGGACCGGTAACCAGGATCAGGCCGTTGCGGACAGCGCAGACGCGGCGGATCTGGTCAGGTAGACCGAGCTCGTTCAAGGTCATGATTTTGGAGGGGATCACGCGGAGCACCGCGCCCTTACCTCGCTGCTGGCGGAACACGTTGACGCGAAAGCGAGCCAGGTTCGGAACTTCGTAGGCGAAGTCGGCATCCCCGGTTGCCTCGAACTCTTGCCAGCGCTTAGGCGGTACGATCGGTTTGACCAATTCGAGGAAGTCGGTCTCCTTTACGACGCGGTAACGGATCTTCTCCATCGTACCTGAGACCCGCAGCATAGGCGGCCTACCGACGGTGAGATGGAAATCGGAACCTCCGCGGTCGTTCATTAGCCTCAAGAAGCGATCGATCTTGTTTTGAGTCGCCATGCTCTTCCTGGAATCCGATCAGAGAAAAGTTTGAGACTCGAGAAACTCGTTGGAAACCAGATCCTCGAATTCCTGTTTTGACTCGGCCGCCATGTAAGCGTCTTCCGAAGAGATGAGTTTTTGGTTCACAAGCTCGCGTAGTGCCTCATCGAAGGTTTGCATCCCCTGGGAACGGCCAAGCTGCATCATCGAGGGGATCTGGTGGGTCTTCTGGTCGCGAATGAGGGTGGCTATCGAGAAGGTTCCCTTCAAAACCTCGAAGCAGGCCACTTGCCGCCGTTTGCCCAGTGCCGGAATGAGGCGTTGGGCAATCACGAACTTGAGCGACTCGGCCATTGCCGCCCGGATCTGCGGTTGCTCTTCAGTCGAGAAGCTGGAGATTATCCGATCCACCGCCTTGTAGGCGCTGGTGGAGTTAAGGGTGCCGAGGACGATATGGCCGGTCTCCGCCGCAGTGAGGGCCAGTGACACCGACTCGTTGTCGCGCAGGTCACCGATGACAATGACGTCTGGATCTTCGCGCAGGGCGGCGCGTAGGGCACGGGCGAACGACTTAGTATGGGACCCTACCTCGCGCTGGTTGACAAGGCAATTTTTAAAAGGATGAACGAACTCGACCGGATCCTCCATCGTGATGATGTGATCGTGCTTGGTCTCGTTGAAAAGGTTAACGAGTGCCGCGAGGGTGGTCGACTTGCCGCTCCCGGAGGGGCCGCAGATCAGGACAAGGCCCTGGTGGTAGCTGGCAATTTCTGCGAGATGAGATGGAAGCCCGATCTCGGCAATCGTCGGAGGTTGTTCAGGGATGACCCTAAACACCCCGTTGTACCCCTTCTGGTCGAGGAAAACATTAGCGCGATAGCGGCCGGCCGAGGGGATGGAGTAGCAGTAATCGAGTTGCTTTTCGGTCTCGAGCCTCTGCCACTGCTCGTCGGTCAGAATATCTCTGAGCATCTGCTTGGTCTCGTCGCTGGTGAGGGGTTCACCACGGGTAGAAATCAGGTCAGCCGCTAAACGCATCATTGGCGGCTGCGACACCGACAGGTGGAGATCAGAGGCGCCCTGGTTTCGTGTTTCCACAAGCAAGGCGTGGAGCCTCGGCTCGTCCTTGCCGACCTGTGCCCGCAGGGCGGTGGCGCGCAGCCGTTCGGCATCGGAGATCGCCGTCTGTTCGCGCTTGGCGACCTCATCGGCGACCTCGAGGGCGCGGTTGCGTACGAACCGGTTCGGGTCAGTTGACATCACCGTTTGCAGCACGCTGAGGATCTTCGGGTGCTTGAAGTTGCGCAAGGCGAGAATGACCTCGATCCGAACATCTGGATTTTGGTCTTTAAAAAGTTTGCCGAGGGCGGGCAGAGCACGTCCATCGCCGATGCGACCCAGGGCCTCGACTGCGGCCCAACGGGCCTCTTCATCTTCCAGGGCTGCCACCAGTGGCTCGACGGCGCGGGGGTCCTTGAGCCGACCCAGGGTTTCGGCTGCGTTGATCCGCAACCACCAGTCGGGGTCCTTGAGTAAGCCGATGGTGGCCGGCACGATACGGGTGTCTTCGAATGAGCTTGCCACGACCAGGGCCGACGCCCGTACGTCCTCATCCGGGTCGGAGAGGAGCTCGATCGTGGGCTCCACAAGGTCGTTGCCAAACTCCTCCATCGAGTCCAAAGCACGGTCGCGAGCCCATCCGGCGAGCGATTTGGAAAAGACGATGTAGTGCCTCACCATCTCCCGGCGGTTCTTCATGCCAAGCAGAATTTTTATTACCGCAGATCGGGTGCCGGCATCTCCGGAAGAGATGAGCGGCAAAATGCGGGTGGCGAAATCCGGCCCTTTCGTGTTGGCGAGCTGGGTCAGGGCCTTAATGATGTGCTGCTGCGTTGTGTAGCCGGCTCGGGGAAGGGAGGAGACGAGGATATCGACCGATTCGTCAGGGGATTTTTCGGCGAGAACAGAAAGTGCCTTGTCCCGCACATTCTGGTTCTCCTCCTGGGTCAGTTTTTGCCACAGCAGCAACGAGGCCTTGTTCATCTCGTAGTTGCTGAGACGGTCGAAAATGAGAGTTCGATCCTCGGCACTGGACTCCTGCGCCATACGCCAGAGAATGGGCGCTAAATTTGGCGATGGAGGTGCCTCCAAAACAACCTTTTTCACGGTGGCTTTGGTTTCACCATCAGGCGAAGCAAAAAGCTCCAATAGTCGTTCGTCTGTGCCTGCTATTCGCAGACCGAACAGGACGGTGGCGGCGGCGCGAACGGCGGCCCCTCGCTTTCCTTCGCAGGCTTCCAGGATGAGGTCTAGGGTTTTCACTGTGGGTGCCCGGCTCAGGATCTTGGCGCCTGCTTGGCGCACGGCGCGGTCTGGCCGGAACAGCATCCACACCACATCTCGCGCTTTCAGATTCTCTGCTTGCAGCGCGACCTCGAGGAGCTCGTCACGCTCGCCGCTCCCGCTGAAGGTGCCTTTCTCTATCTTCTTGAGTGCTTCCTTGACATCGGACTTGAAAAACGCCATAGGATTGTTATTGGGTGTAGTTTTTCTATTTACAATGGAATCAGTAACTTACGGTCACGTTCATGTTTGCAGACCACATATTGTTTTTAGAATAAACAATACGCAATTTCATTGTGTCGCGCCGCAAAGACACGCCCATAACCGCTCAGTTTTTACCAACAGCTTTACTCTTGTGGAGATTGGTTAAATTATACCATCCCAGGAAGCAGAGATCGAAGAGAGCTCGAGCTGCTGCTTCCCACGCTGTCTCTGTCCACCGAAAACGGGTAGGTATTCTCATTCGAAGCAACTCTTGACAAGCAAAGGAGGGTCAACTAGAGTGCGAACCAGCCGCCCACTTTCGACTACATGCGGGGCACCTCCTGCCGAAATGAGAGCGCCATTCGTAACAAGAGAAAAACCGGCAACGACGAACAGGCCTCTCGAGCTGAAAGACATCGGTGAGAATTAAGCTCCATCGAGGAGCGAAAGCGAGGATACCTATGAAGATACTGCCCGGGTGGATCGGCCTGATGGCTTTGGTCACGGGCTTTTTGTTGACAACGCCGTACCTCTCTAGAGTTGTGGCTCAGGACCAAGAGACCAGCGCCCCGGAATCCCCCGCGCCGGTCGATGAAGGTATCGACCCGCATGCCGATTGGATACTACGCCAGATGGGGGAGTATCTGGCGAACGCTCCCGAGTTTCGCTTCCGGGTCGAGATCACTTATGACCAGGTGAGCTTCACCGGCCAGAAGATCCTCTTCGGCGGCCGGGCCGAAGTGTCGCTGCAACGCCCCAATCGCCTGCACGGGTACTACGAAGGTGACCTTCGCCACAGCCACGGCATCTTTGCGGATCGGAGCTTTACTTATTACGACGTGGCGAAGAACCTGTATGCCCGAATGGAAGTCCCCGCCGCGCTCGATGCCGCGCTCGACAAAGCGTTCGACGCAGTCGGCTTCAGTACCCCACTTGCCGACTTCCTCTACGCCGACCCTTATCAAACGCTGATTGAGAACGCACGGTCCGGGTACGTGGTGGGTATCCACCCGGTGGACGGGACGCCGTGCCATCACCTGGCCTTTTCGCAGGAGAGCATTGACTGGCAGATCTGGATCGAAGACGGGCCACGGCCGGTTCCGAGGAGGTTGGTCATCACGCAAAAGAACGATTACGGAGCGCCGGAGTACAGAGCGAGGTTCGTGGAATGGGACTTTCAGCCGCGTCTCGCGAGCGCCCATTTCGAGTTCTATCCTCCGGCCGAGGCGGCCGAGATGGAATTCCTGCCGCCCGAAAAGTAAAGAGGAGCTGAAGCAATGAAACATAAAATACCTTTCATCGGCCTTGGAAAGCCCCTCGCTCTCGCGAGCGCCGGACTCCTGGTCGGAGGACTCGTGCTCGTCCCCTCCGAATCGAGGGCGGATCGATCCAGCCGCGGGAGCGTTCGTCATTCCAGCACTACCACCCGCAGGGGGACGACCACGAGGACCACCGCCACCAGGACAACGGCCCGACGGGCCGGGGCCCCCGCAGGCAGGGCCAGCGCCCGCGCCGGCTATCGTGCCGGCTACCGACACGGCAGCTACCATGGCTGGAACAACGCCTGGAACGACTACCGCCGTTGGCGCGCCATCACCGGCCTGTTCAAGCTCGGGGTGGTCATGGCTACCAAGCCCAAGACCACCACCACCGTCGTTGTCACCGGGACTACCTACTATTACTCAGGCGGGGTTTACTTCGTACAGTCGGGCAGCAACTACGTCGTCGTAGCACCTCCCACGGGAGCCGTCGTCTACAGCGTGCCGGCCTCCACAACGGTCGTCTACATGGGCAGTACACCCTACTACTACTATGGGGGGACCTACTATGTGACGACCACCACTCATGCGGAAGCCCCACCGCCGCCGTCCACTACGCAGGCCAGCACCACCACGGCGGCCTCGAGCGGAGGTGAGCAGTCACTCGAGGATGTACCGATGATCGAGGGCGAAGAGAATGAGAACTTCGAAGTCGTTGATGCCC
>SDBT01016491.1_pt1 | contig 11690 bp, 7 predicted proteins | sample 2277101 | NCBI WGS metagenome assembly SDBT01 (sample SAMN10404973, study PRJNA504765) | marine sediment metagenome | isolation source: marine sediment core GS10_PC15, 103 cmbsf | place: Arctic Ocean: Southern Knipovich Ridge | collected 2010
GAACCGGAAGATCCTTAAGATGGGAAAAGAGCTGATCGTTTATGATCGCTTTACCACCTCCCCACCCTATCAGTTTATCAATTGCCAAAGGGGAGCACTGAATACCAAACCGGCCTCCCGGCCTTCAGGGGATATGATCGGTTTACTTGACGTGGACACCTGGCCCATTTTTGTCCGATTCAATCAAAAAACCAGCATTCAGAAAGAGGTAGCTGAAAGATTGGCTGTTATTGTAAAAGAAGCCGGGTTTAAATTCATCTATTATGACGGGGCAGAGGATGTACCATCACCCTACTGGTTCCATGTCTCCAATGCCCAGATGGTGGTTCATGAAGCCCTGGAACCTAAACCACTCTTTTCAGAAGGAGCACTTAAATCACATTTTAGCTGGCACATCATCACCCGCGGAAACGCATTTGACACTTTCACTCCTGAGTGGATCAAGGATGCCACCCGGAAACATCCCCTTGCAGAAATGGAACTTGTTTCAAACGACTTCACCTCCATAGACTTTGGCTGGATTGGATATGTGGCTCCGGGGGAAGAGACCATGGGTATACAGCCCGATATGCTTGAGTATATCACCAGCCGCGCTGCAGGATGGAATTCTATAATTTCCATGCTGGGGAACCTTGATCATCTTAGAAATCATCCCAGGACTGCTGATAACCTTGAAGTGATTCGAAGGTGGGAGGAAGTGCGGTTAATGAATTTTCTCGGTGAGCAGCAGAAAGCAGATCTTCAGGATCCATATCAGGAACATATTTTACTGATCAATGAGAAAGGAAATTTTGAGCTTTTACCTTATGAACAGATGATAAATATTGCCAGCGGAAGTAATGATGTTCGTGCATTTATATTCGACCGCAATAATAAGACATGGGTTGTTTACTGGCATTGTAATGCGAAGGGGGATATCGAATTCAACTTAAGCGCTGACAAATTAAAATTGTTTGAAAAATTAGGGGAAGAGATCCCGGTTGAAGAAACTCAGAGCGGGAGTATTATTCCTGTTGGAAAAAGGCGATACATTCAGTTCAATCTATCTCACGATGAAGTAGTGCATCTATTTTCGCAGGCAAGTTTAAAATAGATGAATTGAAACTTAAAGATTGTCTTGAATACAATACCATGAAGCATCATCTATATTTGTCTCTTTTTCTTGTGCTCTTCCTTGGATTAGCTTGTTCTGATACTGACAAGCGCCTGTCGTACGGGAACAAACCGAACATTATTCTCATAATGATAGATAATCTGGGGTTTCCTGAAATTGGCATAAACGGAAATGACCTGGTTAAAACCCCCAACCTGGACCGTTTTGCCAGGAAAGGAGTTCAGTTTACTCGCTTCTACAGTAACCCTATGTGCGCACCAACTCGTGCCAGCCTGATGACCGGACGATACCACTATCGTACGGGGGTAATACATACCTCACGTGGCGGGGCAAAGATGTATGGTGATGAAGTAACCATTGCAGAATTGCTAAAAAACAGAGGATATGCCACAGGTATTTTTGGGAAATGGCATTTAGGGGACAATTATCCAATGCGCCCACAGGATCAGGGCTTCGATGAAACCCTGATCCATAAATCAGGCAGGCTGGGCCAGGTCCCCGACTATCCCAATACATATATTAATCCGAAGTTGTGGGATAATGGTCAATATGTACAAAAGCAAGGTTACTGTACAGATCTGTTTTTCGATGCGGCCAATGACTTCATCGAGAAAAACCAAAACAATCCCTTTTTCATCTATTTGCCTACCAATATCGCCCATACAGACAGGCATGTGGGTCCAGAGGTTCCTCAAAAATATAGTGCCCCTTACCTGGCAAAAGGGCTGGATAAAAATATTGCCTCGGTATGCGGTATGATCAACAATTTTGATGAAAATTTTGGCGGCTTAATTGACAATCTGAACTCCCTTAAGTTAAGAGATAAAACTGTGGTAATTTTTCTGAGTGATGATGGAAATGTAAGAGTTAATAAAGGTGATTTAAAAGGAGAGGGGTACGCATCTCCCTATGAGGGCAGTCTTAAAGTTCCATGTTTTATCCAGTGGCCAGACCATATTCAAGAAGGGGCAAGGATAGGTCAGATTGCCAATCATATAGACATTTTGCCTACATTGTTGGAGGTTACTGGAACAAATGTTCCCTCAGATCTGCATTTAGATGGAGTGAGCCTGTTGCCACTGTTGGAGGGAAAAAATGAGAACTGGCAAGATCGCAGCTTGTTTCTGCAATGTCATCGTGGGATGATCCCACACAGATATCAGAATTTTACAGTGATTACCAAGGATTATAAATTGATTGGTTATCCCAATACTTTTGAAGAACGAGAACTTTTGACATCTTCAGAAAATCCGGTTTTTGAACTTTACAACATACCTGACGATCCTGCTGAAACAACGAATCTTGCAGACAAATATTCAGAAGTATTAGAAGATTTAAGAACAGAATACGATCACTGGTTTGATGACGTTAAGAGCTCAAGACATTTTTTACCCGGGGTGATACACCTTGGTTCGAATAATGAAAACCCTACTTATCTATGCCGCTATCAGGATGCCACTTATATGAACCAAAAACCTACTGGTTGGCCGGTCTTTATCGAGCGCCAGGGCAACTATGAGGTTACTATTCTCAGAGGTACATCGTTGGGAAAAGGTCAATTGTGTGTTCAGTTTGATTCAACTTGTGTTACACATTTCTTAAACCAGGGGGAAAACCAGGCAGTCTTTACATTACCCGAAGGCAAGGCTCACCTCAATGTCTGGGTAAATGAGAAGGGGAAGAATTTTACTCCCCGGCCGAATGAAGATAAAATAGGAGACGTACTCATAAAATATTTGAATGGAAATTAAATGGATAGTAAAACAAACAAAAGAATAGTCTCAATAGACGCCCTGAGAGGTTTCACCATGGTGTTTATCATCGGTGGTGGCGGATTTTTAAGTAGTTTCCATAAGGCATGGCCTAACTCTTTTACAGAGGCCCTTGCAAGAAACATGGAACATGCCGGATGGGAGGGCTTCTATTTCATGGATCTGATCTTCCCGCTCTTTCTGTTCCTGGTGGGTTTATTGTTACCATTTGTTATTCTTGGACGCCTGGAAAAGGGAATGAACCCCAGGAAATTATACGGTCACATTACAAAACGCACACTGGTTCTGATCTTTCTCGGACTGGTAAACTATGGCCTGTTGCGTTTTGACTGGGAGACCATGCGTTGGTCCAGTGTGCTGGGCCGTATCGGGATCTGCTATTTTCTTGCGTCACTGCTGGTGATCCATACAAGCTGGCGGACCCAGGCCCTGGTAGTCCTGGCAATCCTTGTGGGATACTGGGCCGTTGTGATGTTTATTCCTGTTCCGGGTTACGGTCCGGGTGTGCTGACCCCGGAAGGTTGCCTGACCACCTGGCTGGACCAAAAACTTATTCCCGGGACACTGGGACTTGGATTGTATGACCGGCAGGGGGTGCTTTCCACCTTCACCGCACTCTCCACCACCTTAATTGGTGTACTGGCGGGCCACTGGATGCGCTCGGAAAGGACCATGACCCGGAAAACCCTGGGATTTATCATTGCCGGTCTGGTTACACTGGCAGCCGGATGGATCTGGGGACAGTTCTTCTTTATCAGCAGGAATGTATGGACAAGTTCATTTGTGCTCTATTCGGCCGGATGGTGCTTTCTGCTGCTGGCTCTTTTTTACTGGATCATCGATGTACGGGGATACAAAAAGTGGACTTTCTTCCTGGTGGTGATCGGGATGAATGCCATCACCATCTGGGTGGGTCAGCGGCTTATAGATTTTGAATTTACGGCCCATGCTCTTTTCCACGGATTCTCCCGCTACCTTGGGTTCATTGCGCCTGTATTCCTTACCCTTAGCGTATTAATGCTGAAATGGCTGTTTCTATGGTTCCTTCATAGGAATAAAATCTTCTTAAAGGCTTGAATTGGTAGCTTTATAATAATACCTTACAATAGTTTACAATCATTTCATTTTTAGTTCATTTAACAATTTAAGCGCGCGCGCTGCCAGAATTTCACCGGAACCCGGAGCACATCTTGCACTTATCGGCTCATAGTTTCCTTCAATATATGCTTTCCGGTCTGGAACATACCCAATGCTGCTATTTGTTAATTCGGTTATTATTGTAAAAGGGTATGGAGATCTGTTCTTAATATACATTCCCAATTCAGTGAATATTTCTCCTGGCAAACTTACAATTGCACATTTATCACCTAAAGTAAATACCTGTATTTCAGCATCAATAGGGTTTCCTTTTCTTCCATACACATCAAGAATTTGAGCAGACTTCACTAGTTCCATGAATGGAGCAGGGTCAGATGTTCCATAGGTGGCTGCAATGATGCGGGCATCATCTATTTCATCGGCTGATATTTCAGGAAGGGGTAGTTTTACAATTTCCTTTTTTACTGATATTTTGTGTAAATCAAGCGTTTGCAATCGGGTGTATGTTTTAATTACTTCCCCCGACAGTACACTACCAAGTCGTTGAGCATTAATATGACCCGTCTGTTTATCGGGACTTTTCACATTAATATGATTAATATTCCCTGAACAACCTTGAGAAAACATAGTGATCATTTCCTCTCCTTTAATTTTCCCAAGAATAGTTGATAAGGTATAAGGAAGATCAGCAGATATTTCAGCACCACCCACATTATCCAGATGCAATGCAAAATTTACATAGGTTGAAATAGGGTTACCATCTGTAGTTTCAGTGTACAAAACAAACACATCAGGATCAATTGGTCCGGCCGGTTTGATGATATTTGGGTTCATCTTCCCGGGATTCCAGCCCACCGTACCATCTATCATGAAAAAACGACGATTAAAACTAATGGATTCTTCGTGCCCCAATCCTATGGACATTTTGGCTGGCTTTAATGCACTGTTCGCTTTGAATATACTTTCTGCGATAAGAGCGGGAAGTTTTGATAAATATTCATCGAGAACTGTTGACCTACTCCCCCGCATTTTGTCTCCATTAGCTTCATCTAAAATAACCGGACCAGTATGGGAATGTGTTGCTCCAATCATCACATAATCAGGATTAATACCAATAGTTTTCTTTACTAAATTTCTGACTTCAGCAACAATCCCAGAAGTAACTTTAATGATGTCGCATGAAACGATCGCAACTTTCACACCGTCTTTTTCAATTACCAAAGCTTTGGCATAAATATCATCATGAATTTTTTCTGCCCCACGGTCGTGATAATAACCTGCCATTGGTATGCCAAGCGGAGGTGTGATTTTTACCGCTGCTGCTCCGATTTCTAAATCCCCTGCAAATATGGACAGTGATGAAATATGTACTATTAGTAGTAACACTAATTTGTAAAGGACCTTTCCCGCTCTCAATTGTTTCATTTTGTTCTTATTTTGCTTCCGGACAAAGCGTAATACATGATATAAACGTATGCGAATAGAGATACAAGATACGCAATCTGGTGAGAAGCCACCTCAGCAACATACCCAAAAATCAAGGGCGAAAAATCCATCCAATTATTCCTGTCATTAACAATGAAAACATTTCTTTTTCATTATATTTCTACTTTCATTAGTATTGCGTTTACTTCTTAAAATTAGTTACTAACCGGGAGAATAAAGCGAATGATTAAGATAAAACCAGTTTTTGCACGATCCTTGAATATTAGTCATCTTTTTGATTCCTCACTACTTGCAGCCTGGACAGGCAATTGTTTATGATGGGAAACCGACAAAAGTATCTTGTCATTTTCAATGGGACTGTGATCACACCTGAGCACGAGATTCGGGATGGTATGATCATTGTCCGGAATTCGAAAATTGTGGAAGTCGGTAAACGGGGTAAAATTGAGGAACCTGAAGAAGCCATTCGGATTGATGCGGGTGGACATTACATTGCTCCTGGCATGATTGATATACATGTGAACGGGGCCATGGGTGCAGATGTGACCAAAGTGAACCGGGATACATTTTCCACGATGGGTTCTTTCTTTGCAACACATGGAGTGACATCATATTTAGCGACAGCAATAACCAGTGCAGATCATGATCTTATCAATGTACTGGAAAACGCCAGGGAGTATATACAGCAGGGCCAACAGGGGGTAGCAGAGTTGTTGGGAGTTCATATGGAAGGGCCCTATCTCAGTCGTGAACAGAGCGGGGCGCATCCCCGTACCTTTTTGTCCTTGCCAGAAGCGGATCATTATATGCAGTTTCTTGCCTACCATGATGTGCTGAAAAAAATGACAATCGCCCCCGAATTGAAGGGAGCTGCAAAATTGGTAAAAGCGTTGAAAAAAGAGGGAATTATTGCTGCTGCCGGCCATACCAATGGCATATACGAAGAGATAATTCCTGCCATAAACGAGGGTATCACCCACGCCACCCATTTTTTTTGCAATATGTCGCATTTTCGCCGCGATCAATTAAAACGGGTTGCCGGTGCTGTTGAAACGCTTTTGTACGATGACCGGGTGACCGGAGAGATTATTGCTGATGGCTGGCATGTGGGACCTCTGTTAATGAAATTGCTGGTCAGGGTGAAGGGCGTTGACCGGGTCTGTTTTGTGACAGATGCAATGCCTGCAACAGGGTTGCCGGAAGGCCGTCATTTCATTGGTGATGTAGAGGCCATTGTAGAGAATGGGATTGCCCGGCTGCCTGATAATTCAGCTTATGCAGGCAGTATTACCACCATGGATGTTTGTGTGCGGAATGGTTTACAACAGATGGGTCTGTCGTTTAAGGATGCACTCCGGATGGCGACTTTAACACCCGCCCACATCATTGGAGTGAGTGATCAGAAAGGAAGCCTGGAGAAGGGTAAAGATGCGGATATCCTGATTATGGATAAAGATATTAATGTACACAAAACCTTTATACAGGGAAAAATTGAATATACTCGGAAACTGACCAGTAATTTATTATGAAGAAAAGCAACAAATACTATGCCTGGACTGTCGTAGGTATCCTTTGGGTGGTTTCATTGCTGAATTATCTTGACCGGTTATTGATTGCTTCAATGCGCGATCCTATTAAAGAGAGCATTCCCATGACTGATGCCCAATTCGGGTTGCTTACCTCAGTTTTTCTACTGGTATATGGGTTCCTGAGTCCTTTCGGAGGCTACTTCGCCGACCGGTACAGCAGAAAGAAGGTCATAGTCATAAGCCTCCTGGTCTGGTCTGGTGTTACCCTCTGGACCGGGTTTGTAAATTCATTCTCGGAGATGCTTACAGCCCGTGCCATTATGGGGATCAGTGAAGCCTGTTACATTCCTGCAGCGGTTGCCCTGATCATAGATTATCACAAGGGACCCACCAGGTCTCTCGCTTCCGGTATCCTTATGAGCGGATTGTACGCCGGTATGGCCCTGGGAGGGGCTGGAGGATATATTGCAGAGATGTGGGGTTGGCGCTTTGGATTTCACCTGTTTGGTAGTATGGGTATTGTGTATGCAATTTTCCTTGTGCTTTTCCTGAAGGATGCTCCAAAGGATCAACCGGAGAACACCCAGCTTCAGGCTAAAACAACCAACCATAAAGATGATCATAAGATGCCTGTTTTAGCGATGCTCAGGACGCTGTTCAGCTCCTTTTCCTACCGGATTATACTGGTTTACGGAAGCATGTTGGGAATGACTTTCTGGGTGATTTATGCATGGTTGCCCACCTATTTTAAAGAAGGATTTAACCTTTCGCTTGGAGAAGCCGGCATATCTGCAACAGCATTTATCCAGGCAGCCTCTTTTATCGGGGTGATCACGGGAGGCATTATCGCTGATCGATGGTCCAGGAAAAATCCTAAAGGCAGGGTATACATCATGGCCATCGGCTTTATTCTTGGAGGACCATTTCTTTTTCTGATGTCCTCTACCATGGTCTTTGGAATAGCCATAGCAAGCATTGTAATATTCGGATTTGCCAAAGGATTCCACGATGCGAATTTCATGCCGGTTATTTGTCAGGTTGTCGATGAGCGCTACAGGGCCACCGGTTACGGGATCATGAGCTTCTTCAGCGTGATCGCTGGTGGTATCATGATCTATGTGGGTGGCGTATTGAAAGATGCCGGCATTTCACTGTCAGTCGTTTTCCAAATATCCGCTGCAGGGGTTCTGTTATCCGGCTTGATCCTGTTGTTGATCCGGCCGAAAGCTGAGTCATAGTGGTTATAGCTCATTAAGGTATACCCTTGACCAGATCTGATTCACATCATATTCCAATGATTTTTTAAAAAATCCTTCAGCCTTTTTCGCATCGTCCAACCCCATATTTGCCAGTCCCATGATATGATAGGATCTGCCTTTTCGTTGATTTTCTGTCAGATTCCCCCCAAATTTTGCGAAGAAATCGACCTCTTCTGATTCCACAAGTTGTACCTTTGCTAATTCAATCATCTGCTCAAAGATCCTCTCAGCTTCCTTCTTTTTTCCCGATTTTCCAAGGGCCATTGCCTTATAGTACAGGTACTCGTTATCAATACCTTCCTGGGATGCAGCATTGGTGAAAAATTCCATGGCACTCTTCTTATCCCCACCAGCCTCATAAACAAGTCCGGTATAATAGAGTATCCGTGGATTTCTGTCATAGTTAACTATCCTCTCGATCATCTGATTGTCCGGATAGGTATCTGCTACCAGGAATTCCTTCAGCGCAGCCTCCGGATTCCCGCTCGCCAAATACCGCTTTCCTTTCAGCAGATGGGCATCAGCATGAATGTCATGCAATATATTCACATCCTCCTGCCTGTAAAACATTCTGCTATCCATCAATTCAATAGCCCGGTCATATTTCCCCGCATGGACCAGTACCACTATTTCACGCATAAGCGAGCCCTGAAACCTTGCAACAACCTCATGATTTTCCTGTAATAACGTCAATCTTATTTCAATATCATCACCCCGGGCTTCAAGAAGTTTGTCAAGTTCAGCATAAAACCTGGGGTGTTCCGGGTCGTGTCGGATAGCAGCTTGATACGCCTCAATGGCTTTATCGTTGTCCTTAAGGAATTTCTGATATCCCCACCCCAGGTTCCTGTGAGCCATGGCAAGTTCAGGTTCGATTCTTACAGCCTTTTCCCAGTATTCAATGGCCAGTCGGGGCTGCTTATCAAACAATAAGTTGCCAAGATAGTAACAGGCCCTGGCATCCTCGTTAAGGTAGCTCAACGCAGTTTTATATACCTGAATTGATTTTAACCTGAACGGAAAACAATATTTAACAGGTTTTTGCCTTCCTTCATCGAAATATTGTTTGGCCTTTTCCTTATCACCCATTAAGTGATAAATGTATCCCTGGTAATAAGCTATTGTCGGATAGCTATTCAAACCTGCATTGTCAGAATTCTCAGCCATTTTCAGAATAGCCATGGCTTCACTATAAAGGCCCGACCTCAGATAATATGATGTCAGTTCGAGATAATTTTCAGGATAGTCACGCAATAAATGAAGCAACTGATCACCGTACCCGGATTCAACCGGATCTTCGGATAAAAGCTGCAGTTCGTTGAATGCATAATAATTCAAACGATCAATTCCAATGATTTTATGGGCGACCTTTTGGGCCTCATGCACCTGATCTGTCAACCGGAGAAGGGAAGTTTTCAGACTCAGTGCATTCAGGTTGTATCCATTGACAATTAGTGAATTGTGTACAGCATCGAGCGCTGCAAAATAATCCTGTTGTATGCTGTAGATCTGAGCCAGTTGAAAATAAGCTGCAGACCTGTATTCATAGTCCCATGCGGCCCGGTACAGTGTATCTATGGCAGCCTTGAAGTTTCCTTCCTGCTTTAGGATGACACCCAGTTGATACAATGGTTCACAGTCCCTTGGCCTGGTGTAGTTAGCAGTAATCCTTGATATTGCCTGCCTGTAGTAGTATTTTGCAATATCGAAATCTCCCTTTTCCTGGCTCATGATTCCCATTGCAGTGTTGCTTCTTACATCGAGGGAATCCCTTCCGAGCGCCTCAAGAAAATAGTCAGCCGGATTGATCCTCGCATTATGAAACTGCCTGATCCTCTCTCCGGCATAATATAACTCTTCGATGGTTGCGTAATCTTCAGGTGGTCCCGGAGGAACCACAACCGGTGGAAGTTCCGGATTATAGGGAATAACTTCGGGTTGGTAGGCAATGATCTCTGAGTCATCTTCCTTCAATAGCACGATCCTTAGGTTTTCTTGTTTAAGATCACCCGGGGGCTTAAACTCATGACTGAAAGGTGTTGCCGGATCAATGTCAATGGTCCTCTCAAAAATTCTTTCGCCTGAATTTAGGAGGAGAACCCTGACATTATCGAAACTCTTTGTTGTATTGGCTGCCAGAAAGACCTTGCCTCCCTGGCGGACTTCAAGATTAACGGTTGCATCGAGGTTGCCATGTTTCATTCCCCGGGTCTCTCGCAGCGGGTACCAGGTTTGCTGAAATTGCTTTACCTCGTAAGGTTTGATCCAGCTATAATCGGGCTGGTTATCGGAATAGGCCCCAACCATTATTTCTGCATAGGGACCGTCATTATCAGTCAGTGCTTTCTTGTCAAATATAGAATTTGTACCCCATTGCCAAAGTTTTGCACCCTTGACAATGTGTTGGTTGGCAACGTGCATGGTTCCTGCATTTCTTCCATGATCATAACCTGCCAGTACACCCACATCGATGTCATGGGCAAAAAATGAACCCGCCATCGGGTGATTCCTGTACCAGCTGGCATCAATATGATTCTGATAATACTCATGTCCACTATAAGTTTCATTTGTAATGGGCCAGTGGCTGAAACTGTTTTTCGCATGGTAAACACTATATTGGGTATTTGGGGGGAAAAATACCTGATAATCCTCATTTACATGGACCGAAACATTTGCCCAGTATAACATTGAATTGGTGTTTTCGGTCGAATTGATCAGCGTACCATCCACACGAACCCATGATCTGCCAGGATAGAGGCTGATGCCTATGTTCCATCTCATCCTGTGCCTGAGTTCGAATTCACCTATCCAGATGGTCGCACTTCCATCCTCATTTTCTGTGATCCTGTATTCTACGGGCATATGGGTGGAGGCCCTGTGATGATGGAACACACAGAACTCAGTACCGCCGGATATCCATGCTCCCAACATCCCGATAAGCATAGGTTTTATCACATGCTGCCTGTAAAACATTTCATAACCGTTGGTCTTATCCGTCGCATAGAACAACCGACCCCCGATTTCCGGCAATACACATAGCTTTATGTATTCGTTTTCAATAAACAGACCCGTATACTCTTTGAAGCCCTTTTCCATGCTTAAATTATCCTGTACCGGATAAGGATAAGAGACCCTGCTGGCCCCCTGGTAAGATTGGTCCTGAAAGAAAATCGGACACTCTTCCGATGGATTTGTAAAATAGGTGGGCAGGGTAATGGTCTCTTCCCAGATTTTGACCGTGTCAGTCTTATCTGCACCTGAAGCATACATCAAAGAACTTAGTCCAATGAGAATGCACATTAACTTTAATGCTGATTGTTTCATAGGATTTCAAATTATTTTAACCACAGGTCGAACCAGTCAAATGCATCCTTCTGCATCTGGGCATCAAACTTATGCGGACCTGAATATAAACCACGCTTGTAATGATCACTGGCTCCTGCCTTGGCAAATACTTCTTTTAAGATCAGGT
>SDBT01016492.1_pt1 | contig 11690 bp, 9 predicted proteins | sample 2277101 | NCBI WGS metagenome assembly SDBT01 (sample SAMN10404973, study PRJNA504765) | marine sediment metagenome | isolation source: marine sediment core GS10_PC15, 103 cmbsf | place: Arctic Ocean: Southern Knipovich Ridge | collected 2010
GAATTAAGTATGATGTCCCTTTAATTATTGACTCTAGACAGAAAAAAATAATAGTATGAAGACACTAAAAACCGGAAAAAGGAGGCCAATCCTATGGCTTATGAAATGAAATGTCCTTTGTGCGGCAAGGAAATGACCGTTGATGTAGAAACAGAGACCGAAGCCAATGAACTCATTCTTGCCGAAGGTATCAAACATGTGGAAGAGGCACACAAAGATCTCCCGATGGACAGAGATATGCTGAAGCAGTTGATTCATACCAATATGAGAAAGATTTAATCACGACGGCCCTCCTTCAAATCAATTTCATCAAACAAAAAAGGAAGACTTACATGAAAATTAAAACCATCCTAATCCCATTTTTGGCTTTGTGTTTCCTTTTAGTTCCTCCATTAGGACACAGTCAATCCAAAAGTTCCTTCAAAACTCCGTTAACCCAGGAAATCCTCAATATTCTCATCAACGAAGTCTCAGGACAGATCATTTTCAATAATGAAGTGATTCTTGCCGGGGCACCCTGGATCAGGGATGCGGCAGAGTTTTCAGGCACTCTTTATGAATCTCAAAAGATGGTCGACATTGCAAAGAGTTACGGGATCGAGACCATCCGCATCGACCAATTCAAACGCGACCGGGAATTCAGCTATGCGTTTGAGGGAGAATTCTGGATTGTCAAGCCCGAAAAAAAACTTGTCGCCCGCTTAGAAGCCGATGCTGCCCTTGTGGCCTCCGGGTCTTCATCTGTGGATATCACCGGGAATCTTATCTATATTCCACCTCTCCAAGGAAGCGAGATTAAGGCACTCGAGGAAGCCGGGGTCCAGGAACAATACGAAGGCAAGATTGCCCTGATGTGGTCCCATGCAAGAGGAGGTCTCGCCAAAGCTCTGGATGCAGCAGGAGTCAAAGGTGTCATTTCCTTTCGAGCCCAGGACCGCTATCTCGATCCCGACCAGGTTGTCTACTCGGGGGGATCATATTCAGGAATGAATAACTTGAAATTCGGGTTCACGATCTCCTGGCGGCAGTGGACACAACTTCTGGAAGATGTGGAAAAAGGACGGAAAATCAGCGTCCGCGGAAAAACTCGGATCGAAAAATTTCCGGATAAATTCGAGAACGTCTTTGCCTGGATTCCGGGAACTGAACCCGACAAAAAAGGGGTCATTTTTTCCGGCCACCTTTATGAGGGATACACCAAACGAGGGGCCAACGACAATATGAGTGGATGTGTAGTGCAGTTGGAAATTTTAAGAACCTTGACCAAGCTCATTGAAAACGGCACCCTCCCCAAACCGCGGAGAACGATCTATTTTCTCTGGCCCAATGAGATATCGGGCACCTACGAGCATTTAACACAGCATCCCGGATTTACGGAAAAAATCAGCACGAACATTAATATGGATATGGTGGGCGAAGGCTTGCGAAAAAATAACGCGATTCTGACAATAAGTGAAAACACTAACCATCTTCCGAGCTACCTGGACGGATTGAGCGAATCACTATGCAATTATGTTTGGCGCATGAACGATATTGTGTACCTTCCCAACTCACCACGAAACCGGTACGGGCAGATCTTTCCAGTCCCCATCTGGGAAAAAAACGGTTCACGAGACGCCTTCCGGTATGACCTCCAAAGCCCTTCCGGGGGGAGCGACCATATCTGCTTCAACAATCCCTCCGTGGCCGTACCCGGGATTAGTTTTTGCGCTTGGCCTGACCAGTGGTATCATGCCGATGCTGACACTCCCGATAAATCCGATCCCACACAACTCAAAAGAATGGCCTTTATCGGAGCCGCTATGGCCTGGGCCACCGCCAACTGCACGGACGAGGTTTTAGACATCCTTCTCGATGAAGTCTCAGATTTCGGATACGAACGTGTCGCAAGGCAGGAACTCTCTCAAGCCATGAAACTCATCAATCATGCGGAAGCCAAAACTCTACAGGATTCAACTCTAGAAGCCCTTAATCTGATCAGCTTTGCCTGCAGCCGTGAAATAGAGGCCGTAAAAACGACAGAGGACATCTTCACCGGATCCGAAAAGGCTAAACATCTTGTCAACAGCCATCTCCAACAGTGGAAGCAGTACGAAACCGCCCTGAAAAATCAACTGATGGAATACAGCCGCTTCCAAGCTCAGAAACTGGGAGCTAAAATCCCCAAGGAACAGAAAATCACCAATTTGCAAAAATCATACATTAAGATAATTCCAACCCTTCTTCCGGATGTAAAAGGCCAAAAATTCAATCCCAACCAGACAGAGGAATACAGTGAATTCATGAAAGACAATCCTGACTTCAACAAAAAGCTCAAGGTAGACCGCAGTCAGCAGAGATCTATACTTAACTACATAAACGGCCTCCGGTCGGTGACAAAAATCCGGAGTTGTGTGATGGCCGAATCGGGAAAAGACTTGAAATTCGACAACCTCCTCAAGTACCTCGATTTTCTTAAAGCCATTGACTGGATTACTTATTAAAAGAGTGTACACCTTTCTGTTAAGGAAAAAACCATGAAACGGAGTTCTCTCTTCATTCTGCTGCTTATCCTCTCGGTCGTCTTTCTTTCTTTTTACCTAAAAAAAACCATCTCTCCTACCGAAAAAAGTAAAACACAAACCAAGGTCGACAAAATTTTTGAAACTTGGGATAAATCCGATTCACCCGGTGCCGCACTCGCAATTGTCAAAGGAAAGAAGGTCGTTTACACACAAGGATACGGTTCGGCAAATTTAGAATACGATATTCCAATAACAACAAAAACAATTTTTCATGTGGCCTCTATTTCAAAACAATTTACGGCTTTTGCCGTAACCATGCTGGCTGATTCGGGAAAACTATCTCCGGATGATGATATCCGCCTTTATCTTCCTGATATTCCCGATTTCGGAAAAACCATAACGATCCGTCATCTACTCCACCATATCTCGGGTTTGAGGGACCAATGGGAACTACTGGCTATGGGCGGGTGGCGGATGGATGACGTGATTACAAAAAATCACATTCTTAAAATGGTCAGACGCCAGAAGGATCTCAATTTTGATCCCGGAGAGGAATACCTGTACTGCAACACAGGTTTTACTCTTCTGGCCGAAATCGTCGAAAGAATCACAAAAAAATCCTTTCGTGACTGGACACAAGAAAACATTTTTGATCCTCTGGATATGACCCACACACACTTTCATGATAATCATGAAAAAATCGTAAAAAACAGATCTTATTCCTATTCACCTCAGAAAGAAGGATATAGAAAAAGGGTGTTGAGTTTTGCCAACGTGGGAGCCACAAGCCTCTTTACCACGGTCGAGGACATGGCTAAATGGGTGATGAATTTCGAAAGTAAAGTCATCGGCAATGATGCGGTTATGGCAGAGATGCACGAACAAGGGAGACTGAACAGCGGCGAGATAATCGATTATGCACGCGGGCTGTCAATTGGCGAATACAAAGGACTAAAAACTGTCGGTCACGGCGGCTCGGATGCAGGATTTAGAAGCCAGGTCGTCCGGTTTCCCGAGGAGGATTTTGCCGTCATCGTACTCTCCAACCTTTCCTCCATAAACACAAATCGACTGGCTATGCAAGTGGCCGATATCTATTTATCTAAAAAAACCAAAACGAAAAAACCCAAAAAAAAGAAAGCCGAAAGAGCAAGCGTCGAACTCGATCCAAAAATTCTTGAAGCCTATGAGGGTCTGTATCTGATCCGGCCGGATTATGTGCTCACGATTAAAAAACAAGATAAACAACTGACAGTTCAGGGAACCGGGGGGCGTAAATATGTCCTTTATGCAGAATCAGAGAGGCTGTTTTTCAGGCGCAATGCAAATTTCGAGATACTATTCGAAATCAACAACGTCGGGAACATCACAAAAATCACAATCAGGGACAACGGAAAAGAACTCGAAGGGAGAAAAATCGTACCCGTCCAGCTCACCGTGGAACAGATGGCCGAATACTCCGGAGAATATTACAGCCCTGAGCTCGACACATTTTATAGGATTGTTTTTAATGAAGGCCGCCTTACAGCTACCCACCGGAAACATGACGATTTTCCCTTATCCGTGATCACCCGGGATTATTTTTCCGGCACACAATGGTTTTTCAGGACAGTCCACTTCACTCGGGATAACACTCAAAGCATCGACGGCTTTTTTGTGACGGGAGGCCGCGTCCGCCACCTCCGCTTCACGAAACAATAATACCTCGGGATTATTGCCGTCATCCAATCGTTCGGATCAAGAATAATCTTCAATCCCACCAGTATCTCTTCTCACAGAGGGTGAAGAAGATCTTAAGTTCTTACAAATTCCTTCAAGGGTTCATAGTTCTGCTCATCCGCTGCATGAAGAGCTGCGATGTACTTTTTACGCGTATGGCCAACCATTGATAGAGCTTCGCTTCCCCATGTAAACCTTGGGCGATTGAGGATGTTTTCAAGCAATAGATCAGTCATCAGCCGTGCATGCCGACCATTGCCGTTAGGAAACGGATGAATCGATACGAGTCGGTGATGAAAGCAGACGGCTATTTCATCAGGCAATTGCTCCTGGAGCTCTATCCACAAGCAAGCATCATCACATAGGTTCTTAAGGCTCGTCGAAATCTGATGCCATGGTCCACCGATGTTTTTGTCACTCCGCCGAAATTGTCCTGCCCATTTCCAAACATTGGCAAACATACGCCGATGTAGTTCCTTGACAAATTGTTCATTCAGAATAGATATTGGCTTTTTCCTATCCAGCCATGTCTGCGCCTCAACAATATTGTCCTGTTCCCAACGATTCAATTCACCAATTGTTGTTATGTGCGTAAGAAGCAGGCCTTCTACTTCGTCTGGATCAATGGGTGTGGCACCATTTGGATAATCGAAATGCGGCATCATTCATCCCAAAAATTTATTGGAATCTCATTCATGATTTCTTCGATCATATTGGACAAGATTTTTTTGTTTTCTAATTTACTAAGCCCTTGATTCTCAAGGCTCATAGTATGAATAGCCCGAGAAAGACGTTTAAATGCAACTTTTGTTGCTTGATTACGAACAGTTTCTTCAAGACTCTTCCGGAAAGCAAAACCGTAGACAAAAACACAGTCTAATGACTCGGCAGTTTTTTGCATAGTCTTGATGGTGGCTGTACCATCAATCTCCTGCTTCTCTATGAAGGATGTACGTTGCTTTGTGACGCCCATGCGCTCGGCGAGTTGTCTCCCACTCATTCCCAAAGCATTTCTGACAGCTCTAATCCAGCCCTTGGGAGGCATCGAGATTTTTAGCAACGGTTGAAATTTTTCTAAAGTTAGCTGCAACTGGTCTCTCATAAGCTTGTTGTTCGTTTTCATTTCTTAAACTCCTGAATGTCAACATATATATTGACAGAAACCACACGATTGTCAACATATATATTGACAAAAAATCAATAAGGAATACGTGCATCGAATATATAATATACAGCGATTGCTTGAATGAGAGCCCATTGTTGACTCATTCACCGTGAGTTGCTAAATTAGTTCTAATGACAAATCGGAATCACAACTGAAGGAGAACTAGGGAGCAAATGATGCCTCGAATAAAACAAAAAAAGACTATTTCCCGCAGTTATGGCGGCTCCAAGCAATAACCCTGCTCATGGGATGTATCGGTGTTGGCCGGCAGGGCCAAGGGAATCCCGTAGGTAATTTTATGGAAGAATTATTTGTCCTCAGGTTCGAGATAAACCCGGGCCTTGGGAATGATGTCCCTGATCTTCTTTTCAATCCCATTGTTGATTATTTCCAGCTCCTCAACGACCAGTCCATCCCTATATTCGACTTCTATAACAATCAGGACGTCATCCGAGCTGAGATGCATACTCTTTAATCTTATAATCCGTTCAACCTCATCAAAAGAATTTACGGCTGCAAAGATCTGAGTTCGTTTATGGGCAGAAACTCCCTCTCCAATAAGGAGCTTCTTTGTTTCAACAGCCAGAAAAAATGCGAACACCATGAGAAGGGTTCCTATTACAATCGAGGCGATAGCATCGATAATTAACGCTCCCGTTATCTGAACGAGCGCAAGGGCAACAGCGGCAATAAACAATCCGGCAAGTGCGAGAGAATCCTCAAAAAGCACTGTCAGTGTGGTCGGATCTTTGCTGTCCCGGATAGCGCAGAAAAAGTTTTCATACTTTTCTCTTTTCATTTCGGCCTTTATGTTTTTAATGGCCAATCGGAGTGCGAAACTCTCAAAAAAAACCGCTACGGCAATGGCCAGGTAAGCCAGCCATACTTTTGTGATCGGTTCGGGATGAAACAGTTTATGGTAGCCTTCTCTGATAGAGAGTCCCCCAGCAACCGTAAAGAGGATGATCGCCACCATAAAGGACCAGAAAAACTGCTCTTTCCCATGTCCGAACGGGTGGCCGTCATCGGGTTTTCTTCGGCTTTGTTTCAATCCAATGAGAAGCAGAACTTGATTAAAGGTATCGGAAACCGAGTGATAGGCCTCGGCCAGCATCGAAGAAGATCCGCTGATGAGAGCGGCTGCGAATTTAAAAATTGAAATGATGAGGTTGGCAACCAAGGCGGCGAGAACGGCTTTTTTGCTATCCTGGTGCATCGTATTTTAAATTGTCAATCAGGAATATACCGGGGATAAGTATTTTTCGATTTTTCGGCATCTTCAAGGTCGATATCACACGTGAGAAAAGGTAGGGTCGGAGTTGTGGTCCCTAAAACACGGCCATCAGGGTCGATAATCCAACCTTTTCCTCCGAGTTCTGCCGGATTCCCATCGGGAGCCACACGGTTGGACGAAAGAGAAAATGCCCCGGAAACAACGGCGGCCGCTTGGCCGGCCACAAGCCATTTGTCCAGAGTACTCTTCGGCGTTGCACGGGGACAGACGATAATATGAGCTCCCTGCTTTCCATATTGGCGGGACCGCTCAAAAAACCAAATTCCTGAACAGATGAGAAAGCCTATCGAAGCTTGACCGCCCTGAACAGTTTTAAATTCACCATCCCCACGGGAATACCACGTAGCCTCCCAGTACCCTTCTTCATCGGGAAGATAGAATTTGTCATGGGCCTTTTCATATCCATTTTCCGCATCCCGGATAAATCCCTGATTGAGACGAACCTGTCCGGTTTCTCTTGGGATGGATCCCAGAACACAGGCAGGAGCCAGTTCTTCACACCGCTTCAGCCACCGTTTATGGGCCTCTAAACTCTCCGTCCATTGTCCGGCATCAAAACGATTTTGCCAAAACAGCCATGGATAAAACGGCATCTCAGGGAGCAGCACAAGGTCACTTTTTTCTTTTTGGACATGGTTAATAAGCCGGTCCCAATCTCTGGAAAATCCTTCCTTTGAATCGTTCATCTCACAGACAGTGACTCTCATCTCCATTTCTCCGTTTCTCCGTTCGTTTACTAAAACGTATTCACTATTTAAACGAAATTCAAGAAATTAAACAAGGTTTTTAATCTCGGTCACAATTGAATACCCCGGTTTTGGAGCAGGGGTAGAAAAACTCCACAAAGTCATGATTCTTTTCAATTGAACTCGAGTTTAAAAAAGAAGTAAGATAATTTCTGATTTTTCTGAGATTGAGAGACAAAGCACTATTCATGAAACAATTACAATCTCTCGGTGAACATTATCCTGTCAGAGAAATAGCCCCGGATGGACAAAACATTCGTTTTTCTCCTGACGGCACATCCGCAGTCTTTGAAGTCACTCAGGAAAACAGATTGGTCGCCAAATCGACAATTGCAGCCCTTACGTGCCTGGCATCCAAGAAACATAAAAAATAAATCGGGAAAAGTGTTTATTTTTCATGAAAAATCCTGATACAATTCTTCTCATAAGTTATTTTCATTAGAGGAGTCTGTCCGATGAAAAAGAACAGAACTACGATGAAAAAATTTTCAGTGTGTCTGATCTCCCTGCCTTTACTCTTATTGCTGAATATATCGGCCGTACAGCAGAGGCCGCAGAAACAGCCCGAAGTCCCCTATGTGCCAACTCCGGAAAATGTCGTTGAGGAAATGCTCAAAATGGCGAATGTACAGAAAGATGATGTTCTCTATGACCTCGGCTGCGGTGATGGACGGATCGTTATCACAGCGGCTCTTACGAGGGGATGCCGAGGCGTGGGAATAGACATCGATCCCCAACGCATCAAAGAAAGCCGGCAAAATGCCATCGATGCAGGCGTTGAGGACAAGGTCGAGTTCCTTCTCCAAGACCTCTTTGAAACCGATATCCGCGAAGCCTCTGTAGTGACACTGTATCTTCTATCCAGTGTCAACCTCAAGCTGCGTCCCATTCTCTTTCGGGATCTTGAACCCGGGACAAGAGTCGTCTCTCATGACTTTTCGATGGCGGATTGGAAGCCGCATGAAAGCATTGAAATGGAGTTGGAAACCCCAGTCTATGAAAATTTTTATACAGATAGCTATTGGGATAGACACAATGTTTATTTCTGGATCATACCGGCCAATGTGACAGGAACCTGGAACTGGACCATGGACACAGGTTCCAAAAAAAAAGATTATTCCCTCAAACTGGATCAAAGCTTTCAAAAGATTAAGGGAATAGCCATTGAGGGCGGCAAATCGATTCCCTTGACCATCCCGGATGGGCATCTTATTGGAGACACCCTGAAATTCACCCTGGAGAGGAAAGTTGGTAGACAGACTGAACACCTGCATTTTGAGGGGACGGTCAAAGGTCATACTGTGGAAGGAACTGTAAAAATAGAGGGACAATCCGGTTCTTCAAAAAAATGGAAGGCAAGGCGGGATCCCTCGACATTCAAATCTATAGAAAAATAAGTTGACGAAAGGAACAATATACGCCCAAAAGATTATTTCTTCTCCGTTTTCTTTTCATAAAGGGAGAGAGCTTCTTTATAGGCTTTCCGTTCTACGAGAGAATACATGGATGGTACAACAATAAGAGTCAAAACAGTTGCAAATAACAACCCGGAAATAATCGCCGTTCCCAAGGGAGCCCAAATGGTCCCCCCTCCTCCCATATTGAGAGTGATGGGAAGAATCCCTCCTATGGTTGTGACTGTTGTCAGAACAACCGGTCTCAGGCGCCGAGGGCCCACCTCAAAAATGGCGGTCAGGAGATCCGCTCCCTTTCTTCTTCTTTGATTGATAAAATCCACGAGCACGATGGCATCGTTGACCACAATTCCGATGAGGGCGACGACTCCGATAAAAGTCATAAAACTGAATGTCAGTCGTGTGATCAGCAGGCCGGCCACAACTCCTATAATGGACAGCGGGATTGAAAAAAGCACAATCATGGGCTGTTTGAAAGAATTGAATTGGGCGGTAAGCACAAAAAATATGAGCACCAACCCCAAGAACATGACACGCGTGATAGAGCGGAAGGACCGCTCCCTCTCCTCTTCCTCTCCCCCGTATTCCAGAATATACCCCTGGGGAGGAGGAGTTTCAGCCATCAGCTTTTGATGGGCCGCAAAAATTTCTTGAGGCGTCACGCCTTTCTCCACTCCCGCTGTTACTGTCACCGAGCGCCGAGAATTGTACCGCTGGATCGAGGACACTCCACTGGTCATCTCAATTTTAGCCAACTGTCTCAATGGAACCTTATTCCCTAAGGCACTAAAAATTGGAGTATCGAGAACATCCTCAAAATTCTGCCGGAATTCATTCTTGTTGATCACCCGTATATCAACCAGTTCATCGCTAAGCATGACCTCCGTTGCCTCTACTCCAAGAAAAGCCGCCATGACCTGGACGGTGATTTCCTGAGAGGTAATCCCGTATTTCGCCGCCATGGTTCGATCGACTTGAATGGATATCTGAGGTTTGTTATCCCGGAAACTGTTATGGATATTCCGCACCCCCGGGATCCTCTCAAGATGCGCTTGGACGACCTGGCTGATTTGTTTGAGTTCATCCAGTTCGTCACCAAGAATTCTAATGGCCACAGGATCACCAACAGGAGGGCCCATCTCAGCTTCAAAAAAGCTGTACCGGATACCGGGTAGGCGAGATATTTGTTCATCTAAATCCGCAATGACTTCCGCCTGTGTCCGGCTTCTCTCATTATCGGCACCAATATTAATGAGGATCTTTCCGAATTCCGATCCGGATCCGGAGCTTCCTACATTCTCCGTCAAGTCGGACATGATCATTCCCGTATCTCCAATCGTCGAGATGTACTCTTTAACTTCAGGGATGCGGGCGATGATGGCCTCGATTTCTTTGGCCGCCTCATTAGTTTTTTCCACAACGGTCCCTGTGGGCAGCTCGAAGTTGACATTAAACCGGCCGATATTGTGTTTCGGGAAAAAATCGATTTTTATGGCTCCGGACATCAGAATGGATATAGCCAGGAAAAATGCGAACAATCCGATAACCACCACCGTCTTTCTGTGAAAAAGGGCCCAGCGAAGCATGGGCTGATAGAGCCTGTTTAATCCACGAAAAAAACGGTTTCCTATAAACACTATCCGGAAAAACCTTTTCATTTCATGGTCTTTTTTGCTGACCCGCATGAATTTGGACGCAATCACAGGGAGTGTAAAATGGTCGATAAAAATAGATCCGGCAAGTGCAAAGATGACGACCCAAGGGAGGAAGGACATCATTTCCCCCATAATCCCCACAATAAATATCATCGGGAGAAACGCGCTGATAGTGGTCAGATCGGCAGAGATGACGGCCGTACCCACTTCATAGATTCCATCTTTGGAGGCCGTGATAGGATCCAGACCCTGCTCGAAATAAAAATAGATATTTTCCCCTACGATCATCGCTCCGTCCACCACCAGACCGATGACCAGAATCAGTGAAAACATGGTGATCATGTTTAGAGAAAATCCGGCTATCCACATGAGCAAAAATCCGACAAATAGAGAAAAAGGAATCGCGACCGCAACGATGACGGCATTTCGCGGCCCCATAAATACCATCAAAACGATCAGGACAAAGAGGGCTCCATAAAGGGCATTGGAACTGAGTTCCCGCACCATGCGGGATATATCTTCAGCTTTATCCATCGAAGTGGTTACACTCAATATTTCCGGCATCTGCGCATCATATTTGGCTGCAATGCCTTTGATCATTTTCGACGTACTGATGGTGTTGATATCCGGCTGCTTATAAACAACGAGTGAGACCGAAGGCTTCCCGTCATACCGCGAAAACGAGGAAATTTTCTTGTGTGTATCCTTAATATCGGCAATTTCCTCAAGAAATACCGGGTGACCGTTTTTGACGGCCACAACCGTAGAGCCAACATCTTTGACATTCCGGAATTTTCCTTCTGTCCGGACAAGAAATTCAAAACTGTTCAACCGGAGATATCCCCCTGGAAGGTTGGCGTTCTGGCGCTGGAGCGCCGCAATGATCATGGAATAGGACAGCCTGTACTGCTCCATCTTCCTAGGATCGATTTGGACCTGAACTTCCCGCTCAAGACCTCCATAATAGGCCACCTCTTCCACTCCGGGAACCGCTTCAATGTCCGTTTTTATGTCCTTGGCTATTTCCATCAGAACCATCGGTTCCGCATCTCCCGTGACATTGACCACTATGATGGGCACATTATCGAAGGCAATATCCTGGACGGTCGGTTCTTCAATGTCATCAGGAAGCTCTCTTTTGACCTGGTCGATTTTGTCCTTCACATCAGCGAGAGATTCCTTCTTATCCGCT
>SDBT01016493.1_pt1 | contig 11689 bp, 15 predicted proteins | sample 2277101 | NCBI WGS metagenome assembly SDBT01 (sample SAMN10404973, study PRJNA504765) | marine sediment metagenome | isolation source: marine sediment core GS10_PC15, 103 cmbsf | place: Arctic Ocean: Southern Knipovich Ridge | collected 2010
GTGGCACCGCCAAGGTTGGCCTTGGCATCCTTCTGCTTTCGGCAGATGACGATGCTGGTTCGATCGCGACGGGCGGTCTGCTCAACGCAGCCGGTGTCGAACCCGCAACGGTTCGTGTCGGCCTGTGGAAGGCTGGACCGTATGAAGGTCCGACTCTGATCCGAGTCAGCCGAGACACCAGCAACGCTGGTGCTTCGATCGACTGGATTTCTGGCTCACCTTCTGTTGACCTCATCCCGATCGGCCTCCCGGCCGGTGGTGGTGCGATCAGCGCAGAGGCTTAGGCCTAAAAAGTGGGGCCGGTTTCTCCCGGCCGGTCCCACCTCATCTCATTTCTGACGGGAGTGATAGCACAGAAAGGCCCACATGGCTAACGACCTCGAACTGATGCGGCGCAAGCTCCGCGACGTGCTGTATGACGTCGAGGACGAGACATGGTCCAGCGGGGAGAAGGACGACATCCTGCAGATGGCTGTCCGACGCCTGAGCCAGCGGCTTCCCCGTCCCCTCGATCCCACCGACACCAACGTTGACATCACCCTGGTGGCCTCGACCTACTACTACGCGATCGACTCGAGCATCATCAGCGTCGAGAAGGTGATGTACAAGAACACCGCAAGCGTCTACGTCGGCTACATGGAGAGCGGATGGGAAGTGGTGGGCGACCTCACCACAGGCCTAGCCAAGCTCCACGTCAGCCCCGTCACCGTCGAGTCTGGCGGCACACTGGAGATGGTAACGGCCGGCCGGTACACCCTGGTCACCCGCAGCGCCAGCCAGACTGCCGCGATCCCAGATGACTACGTGCCCTACGTGCTGGCCTGGGCCAACGCCACGGCGCTTCGCCGGCTGCTCGCCACGCGGGCCCGGTTCGAGCAGTGGCAGAACGTGAGCCAGACACAGAACGTCAGCATCAACGAGCTGGTGCAGATGGTAAGCGAGGCCGACCGCCAGGCTGACGACGAATGGGTCGCCATCAAGAGGTGGCAGAAGCCAGTCCCAGGGCGCATCTAGTGATCAGCATCTTCGACGACGAGGGCGACCGCCTGGCGATCGACTGGCAGGGACTCAAGTTCAACACGCCCACGCTGGGCCGACTCGTAGAGCCTACGGGCATGCGGATCGACAGCGTGGGCTTCTCCACGCCCACCAACTTCCACAGCGAGGCCATCAGCGACATCGTCAAGAACGGTGGCGGGCTCGAGATTTACAACCCCCTGGTCGGGACACGGGTGCTGAACCTCCGAGGCAGCATCCGGGCCAACAAAGAGTCCACGCTGATGAGCCAGATCGTCGACATGCAGCGCCTGTTCCACCCACTGTACCTGCAGGGTGTGCTGGGGCTCAACGAGGCCGGCACACTGGTGTGGCCACCTCCCTCCGGCCTGCCTAACTGGGTCCGCGCTCATCCGCTGACGTTCACCCGGCAGATGCCCAGGACCATCGACCCCACCAATCACCCGGACGGGCTGTTCGAGCTCCAGTACCATGTGTTCCCCCTCCAGCTCCCGGACCCCCAGCGGTCGGACGTAGGCCAGGGCATGGGTGTCACCTTCGAGGCGCAGTTCCTCCTGGCCGATGGCGGCCGGTCCTTCGACCAGACAGAGAACACCGAGATCGCGAACCAGACGTTCGCCCACGTGTGGGGCAAGGCCCCCATCTGGCCCAGCATCGAGATCACCATGAGCGGCGCGGGCTCGGCCACCTGCACGATCACCACGACCAACGGGCACATGGGGGCGGTCCTTGTGCTGGACCTGAGCGCGCTGTCCAGCTCCGACACGGTGCGGATCGACACCAAGACCCGGACCATCTACGTCAATGACATCTACGACATGAGCATCTACGTCAGCGGCGACTACCCCATCTTCCGGGGCAACGGCAACACCGCCATCGCGTGGACCAACACGACCAACATCACGGGCAACTCCAACCTGTTCCGCTACCGAGAGAGTGACTACGTCTAGTGGCCAGCTACCGGGTCCAGGTCTGGACCACCAGCACCACCGACTTCTCCCCCGATGTGCTGCTGGCTGAGTTTGAGAACCCGAAGAACTTGGGCTACGCCAGCTACATCAACGACATCGGGGAAGCGTTCTTCACCATCAACCAGCACGACCCCAAGGCCAACATCCGCAGCCAGGAGGGCAAGGGACACGTCTTCATCATCCGGGACGAGGGTGCCAACAGCGACGTGGTGTGGAGGGGCATCCTGGCCGAGCACGACGCCAACGCACGCGACGTGATCTTCTACGCCTACGGCTACGAACACCTGCTGTACAGCCTGTACACCAAGTGGAACCACAAGTTCCGCAACAAGAAGATCGCCGGCTCATCCAACCGCCCCATCGACGAGCTCTGGGCCAGGGCCAAGGCTCTCCCCAAGTCTCCTGTCCAGTGGATCACCAGCGGTACGTTCCAGGCTCCGTACAACGTGACGGGCGGGCCGCTGGAAGTCACGCTGAACCGATACCGGGCCAACTGGAAGCGCATCATCACGTGCATGCGTGAGCTCACGGCCATCGCTCTTAGCGACACGGCCAACATCGTCTTCATGGAGATCGACTACCCGAAGCTGGAGACAAGCAAGGGCGCGACCTTCAACTTTTGGAAGGACAACAGCGAGGACAACACCAAGCTGCGGCTCACCTGGGGCGCCAACGTCATGGACTTCAACGACCGCTTCACTCCCGTCATGCTCCGCAACCAGACCCTGGGCGTAGGCACTGGCCCGAAGAACCAGCTCTACAAGTTCACCTTCAAGGTCAAGGGCGGCACCTACGGCCGCACCAACCACGGCCTCCGAATGCAGAACATGTACCTGAGCTGGGTCCGGGACCGCAAGGAGTTGAAGCGAGTCGTCAAGAGGCGCACCCGCCTGGCGCTGCGTGAGAACACCAACGTCTACGTGCGCTGCTTCCCCGACACCGTCCCGCCCTGGCGCAGCACCAACAGCTCGTGGGAGCTGGGCGACCGCATCTACACCGACATCCAGCACGGCGTGACCAGCATCAACAAGTGGCTCCATCTCGTGGGTGAGCAGGTGGTCTTCGTCAACGGCCGCGAGTACACCCAGCCCATGCTCGAGGAGCGCACCGGCAGCCAGTCGAGCTACAACGGCATGACCTGGATCGGCCAGACCTCCTCCTCGGCCTGGACAGTGTCCAACACCGCCGCAGCGACAGTGACCAAGAGCGTTACCATCCCAGCAAACACAAGGCTCGTGGCCTTCTGCTTCGTCCAGCAGAAGTGGCACGGCACACTGATCAACGAGGCGCCGACCCTCGACGGGGTAGCTGGCGTGATCGGCATCCGAGGTGGCCAGGACAGCGGCAGCTTCAAGAGGTACGCTGGCATCTACTACTGGGACGATCCGCCAGCGGGTCAGACTGTCGACCTGGTGATGAAGCACGACATCCTCTCCTCGATCCAGGTCATCGCCTGGGGCCTTGCGACCAGCGAGCTCAACATCTCACGCACAGCGGTGCTCGACACCGACACCGTGAACAGTGTATCCAACGGTGCGGAGGTAACGATCAATGCTGCTTCTGTCGTAGGCTTCGGCCTTGTCGTCACACACCACCTGGGCACCGAGGGTGCCTTCACTGCAGTGTCTGGCAGCACAAAGATATTCGACCAGACTCTTTCTGCGGGTGGCACGTCGTCGTACATGGACGTCTACTTCGAGGCCACCCCGGTCACAGGCTCCAGGATCGCAGGTGGTGACGGCAACGCCAACCACCTCTCGATGGGTGTCATGTTCAGCAACGACGAGGCCTAGATGTCACAGATCGACGGCCTCAACGAGGCAGGACTCAACGAGCTGGACAACCTCTTTCAGCGCGTCACTGCGTCACCCTGGAAGAAACGCAGCCGGGACTACGGCGTGTCGTCAGAGGTCCAGGACACCGAGGCCGTGGAGATGTCAAGCCCGGAGTTTGCGGACCAACGCTCTGATGGTGCGCTGGTCAACGGCAGCTTCGAGTCAGGGCCCGCCGACGAGGAAGACGACACGATCGACGCTGCGGAGAACGAGCTAACCGGCTGGACCTTCGTCGCCGTCGCGGGAACCTGGTCCGTAATCTGGACTGTGGACGCGAATGGACCCCAGGCATACTCCCTGGTATGTACCCAGGCGAGCGCCAGTTCGTCCGATCAGTTCTACCTCGAGCAGACCATCCCAATCCGATACTATCGCCGCCTGGTCACCTCTGTCCGTAGCTCCGCGAGCAATGCGAACATGCAGCTCGATGTTGTAGTTGCTTTCCTCGATGAGGATGGGGACGAGGTTGGTAGCACTAAGACTGCAGCATTTACAGGCACTACGGAGGCTACGGATCGCCTCTGGAGAGAGCCACCCATCCTTGCCGTAGAAGCTCGGCTTCGGATAGGCGTGACAAACGTTGCAGGTACAGCTGATCAAACTCGCACCATTCTGTTCATTAGCGTGGACGACCCGCAGGTGTATTCTGTACAAATCACTGGCGTCAAATCCTTCCTTTCCCCATCTGCGAGTACGCAATACGCTATGCCTTACCCCTCGGATATCATTCCGGCCGGGGTGTACAAGGCCGACACCGATGGCTTTGTCCTTGGCATCTTTGCCAAGACCGATGACTCGATCAGTGCCGGGACCATTGTAGCACGTGTGGAGAATGACACAGCCGCGACCAACCCAGGGCCCACAGCCACGCTGCAGAGCGGCACACTTGCCGCCACCGGCAGGGCTTCCCTGGATGGGGCCAAGGCCTTTGACTTTGCAGCCGATGATGAGCTGCACCTCGAGCTGTCGGCTGACGGCTCACTATCAGCGACGGGTGGCGCCGACTACTGGGGTAGTGCCAGGCTGTTCCTCGTCGTCAACGACCAAGGGGACTGGTAATGCCTGACATCATCGCAGCCATCAACGAAAGCGAGACACGAGTACGCGCTGACATCAAAGAGGTCAGGAGCGACCTCAAGAAACTGGACACTCGAGTTGACACCATCGAGAAGCAGCGCGACCATGCGGAGGGCAGGGCCGAGGCCTGGGGCTCGATGCGTACCCTCATCGGAGGCGCGATCGGAGGGGTGTTCGCTGCAGCTGCTACCCTAGCGACTCTCGGTTTCATCGGAGTCTAGTGAGGGATGTGCTGGGGGAGTTTCCTGTAGCTCGTGAACCATCATAGACCTATTCGCGCGAAGCTGTCAAATCTGCTACACTAGCAGCACTACATCACCACACGGGAGGTACACTTGGCTCTGATCTGGACCACACTCATGGACGCCGCGCTACTCGAGGCGGTCGTTGAGAACCCTGACGAGACATGGGATGGCATCGCTGCCATCGTAGGCAACATGACCGGGCTCGTCCTCACCAAGGACCAGGTAGGCAACCGCCACCGACGCGCCACCGCCAAGGCAGCGATGGCCACGCCCAACGCCAACGCTCTATCGCAGACGCGCGAGGCCCTGTACGCAGCTCAGGAGGAGTTGGAGCAGGAGAAGATGAAGCAGGCGGCCATCACTGACACCATCTGGACGGCCGTCGAGCGCAACATCGCTGGCATCCACATCGACCCGGTGTTCCCGCCGGGGCCCCCAGACCCGGCGGCATCCACCGACGCTGTCCTCCTCAACGCCGACTGGCAGACAGGCAAGCTTATTCGCGGCTCCTACTCGAGCGAGATCGCTCAGGCTAGGGTCGCGTCTTTCTATGACCAGGCCTGCAAGATCATCACCGCACAGCCCCTCCCCCCGGCCACGTCGCACCCGTTATTCCTTGGCGACCTGGTGGAGGGGGAGAAGATATTCCAAGGCCAGTCCTACAAGATCGACGAGTCCTTGTTCCGGCAGATATTCCGGGTCAGCGAGATGATGATCAACGGCATCCGCCAGCTCCTGGCCGCGACAACCTTCGTCCTGGGCGAGGGCGTGGCCGGCAACCACGGGGACAACGGCAAGGACAGCCACCCCGAAACGAACTTCGACAACATTGCCATGGAGGTTGCTAGGCGCATGCTGCGCGATGAGAACCGCCTCACCTTCCCCGAGCCCATCACGCCCGACGAACGACACTGGTGGTTCAACCACGACGTGCGTGGGCTGAACTGGTTCGGGATGCACGGCAACCAGATCAGGAGCCAGCCCAACACCAAGGCCACCCGCGACAAGCTCCAGGGCTACTTCAACACGATGGGCCCGTTTGACTACGTGGCCACGGCGCACTACCATCAGGCCCTGCAACAGGACATCGGCAAGTTCACCCACTGGGCAGCCGGGTCCACCGAAGACGGCAACACGTATGCCCAGGAGTTCCTGGCCAGCGGAGCACAGGTAGGCAGCCAGTGGCTGCACTTCCAGACAGACGAGGGAGTGGTACAATCGCATCTGATCAGACTGCCCTAACAACCAAGCCGAGCACTCCCAACCCGCTGCTCGAGATCGAGCTCGGCGGCAAGAACTACTTGTCGCCAGTGCGACCGCCAGGCCACGTCGTGTGCATAGCATGCGGCATGAACGTCAGGATCGGGATGATCGACGTCCACCACATGGCACACGAGGCGCACCGGGACCACACCCTCCCGGAGGCGATGGAGAAGATAGCAAGGGAGATGCAACAGGATGACACACGCGCACTTTCCACCGTACACGAGGCACCGCGAGGACATGCCGGCCCCAAGCAAGTCGGTCCATCCCACGGTGTTTGACCATCGCGTGGACTGCATTCGGGAGGGCTGCAAGGTGAGGCCTATGGCTTCCTACGCTGCGATCCAGGCGCACCATGACATCTACCATGGCGGCGAGGTGCCCGACAAGCTCGAGCCCGACTACGCCAGCCTGGCCAAGACCAAGGCAGCCGGCCCACGGTCGACCGAGCCATCGAGCAGGTGGCGCGAGTTCATCGACGAGCCCTCGGTGTCCGAGGCATCACAGGACGAGCTGGAGCCCATCGAGCCCACGGGCCAGGCCATCAACGAGGTGATGGAGCCAATGATCAAGGACGTGCTCGACGCGCTGTATCCTGACGGTCCTATCGACACTCTCGACGGCGAGCAGAAGCTCCGCATCGAGCAGGAGGCACACGGTCTAGTCTATGGGGCTAGACAAGCTACCTACGGGCACCCCGACGCTGACTTCAAGGCCATGGGCCGGATCATGGGGGCGATCCTGCAGCGGCACTATGACTCCCAGGGCATCCAGCTCATCACGACGATGAACAGCGACGAGACAGTGGAGATAGATGTTCCTGACATCCCTGCCAACATCGTGGCCCTCATCATGGTGGCCGTGAAGATCAGCCGCGAGTCCGCCCAGCACAAGCGGGACAACCTGGTCGACATCATCGGCTACGCCCTTTGCAAGGACCGGATCGAAGATGGGACGTAGCGTACCCCACCGGTGCCCCGCCTGCCTCGAGCCCAACGCTTGTGGCTTCCACGGCATCCTCGTCTTCGAGGACGCTCGGGCCCCGCTATGCCGGCACAACGAGAAGCCTGGCAAGGCCTGCCACACCGAGCCCGTCCGCATGGTGCCCTCGAGCATGCGCCTCGAGATGGTCGACGGCGTGAGGGTCTACTCATGAGATGCACCTGGATCATCGAGATCAAGAAGAAGAAGTCGGACGGCGAGATCATCCCCGCCCACAAGTGTGGTAACGTAGCGGTCGCCACCTACTCCAGGCTCAACCCAGAACGCCGGCACCCAGACGAGCCCCGGCAGCTCATCCACCCACGGTGCTCGATCCACGACACCCCGGCCGCCCAACGGGAAGCACCACAACAGGGCTACGTTCGGGAGGAACTATGAAGAACGCCATCAGGATCACGGTCATGATCGCAGTGTTCATCTTGCTCATCGCCCTCACTAGGGTGGCCATCCACGGCGACACAGCCTTCGGGGTCAGCCCAGCTGACGGGGTGTGGGACCACGGCATCAGCCCCATCACCGAGGAGCACGACCTGGTAACCATCGCCCAGTACCGGACTTGGGCCCATGCCGTCGACGCCTACGGTGACGCGATCTCGCAAGGCGTCGAGTCCATGGTCGGCTGCACCGAGCGCATCTGCAAAGCCCAGCACGTCGGGTACGTACTGCGCCTCACGATGAATGAGTACATCGCGGAGCTCGACCGTACCGTGCCTGAGTGTGCCGGGGAGGTCGACCTGGTCTACGCCAACTACCTGAGCAGCACGTCCCTGCTGTACGCCGGCGCCTACTACAACCTGACCGGTGGCCTCGAGAGTGGCGTGCCCCGTCCCAACGACACCTACGAGCCCGCGATCGTTGAGATGGAGCCGCTGATCGCCATCCAGCAAGCCGCGTTCGACAACTTCTTCCCCCTATTCACAACCGCTGAAAGGAACTGCAATGCCTAGCCTCTTCACCCTCGTCGACGAGCCCAAGGACATCCTTGCGTTGTTCGCCGGCATCTTCCTGACCGTTGCCTTCATCGCCATGATCTTCCTCATCCCTGAGCTGAGAGAAATCTTCGCCGGCGCTCTGATCGCGGTCTACACCCTGATCTTCAACCACTTCTTCACCAAGGCGCCAACGTCGTGAGGAAGCACAAGCTCAGTCGCGACTGCTGGTGTAAGCCAGTGGTCATCGTCGTGGCCAAGCGATGAGCGTCACCGACATCAGGTACAAGCCACTCCTCGTCAGCGAGCGGATCGAGCCCAACGACCTGGGTCAGTACGACCTGTGTCGCGCGGCCGTGTTCGCCATGATGCTCAACGGCTCGACCAACGGGGAGTGGATGAAGAACCTGGACGGCACCGACTGGGGCCGCAAGAAGCTCAAGCGCATGCTCGAGAAGATGCGTGCCAAGACCGGCCAGGTGCTGCGAGGTAGCTTCAATACCTCGCACATGGCTGCGTTCGCCAAGGGCGTAGGCTGGCCGGCCGACACCTGGGACCCGGAGATCAAGACCTTCCGGCACTTCAAGGCAGGCCTGGCCACCGGCAAGTGGAACTACTCTCTGTCCGGTGACGTGAAGTACACGCCGGCCGGCAGCCCGCTACGCAAGTGGGTCAACCCTGGCGTGGGCCACAACATCTTCGTCGGCTGGATCACCAAGGACGGTGACCACATGGGCTTCATCGACCCGATGACACCACACGGGACCAAGAGGGTCGTGCGGTGGGCACCGACCTGGCACTTCCGGGCGTTCGCCTCGAAGTTCAAGGACGCCAGTGGTCGCATCGTATGTGGCCGCGTCCGCAAGGGCGTGAACACCGAGGCCAACCGAGTGCGGCGCAACCGTGGCCGCATCATCGTGAAGCTCCAGGAGGACTTGATCGAGCTGACCGACTTGTGGCGTAAGCAGCAGGCCGAGCTGACGGTCCAGGACACCAAGCTCGTGAACCGGGCGGCCAAGATCGACCAGCTCAGGTCTGAGATCGGACTGCTCGAGATCGAGCTGTCCCAGTGTGGTGAGAACCCCGCCGAGATGGCCGCGTGTCAGGAACGCCTGGAGGAGTTGACCAGCCGGCTTGACAGGATCGCAGCCATCGCGTTAGACTAGCGGAGCCGACCTGGGACCGAGAGGACCAGGATCGCCTCACAAGGGCCGGGGTCAGAGGTGCCCCCGAAAGTGAAATCTCGGCAACAACTGAATAGGTCATCCCCCCAGGAACTTCTGCCTAGTCGACCTGGGGGGTTTGACTTTGTCCGGGAACCTGCCATACTACCTATCGAAGGTCGTGACTCTGGACCGCATGGGTAATGCCCACGCCCTCCCCACGGCCTTGGTCAGGCGGGGAGGTCATTGTCCTGCCTGACCACCAACACAGGGAGACACATGTATCAAGAGATCATCAACCAGATGTTCCTAGACGCGGACGACGAGGATCGTTCCGGGGACATGAAGCTGCACCCCTCGGCCATCAGTGTGTGCGAGAGGAACGCCATCTACCAGGCCCGAGGCGAGCCTGTTAGCAACGAGCGTGACGTGCGCTTCACCCGTATCATGGGCAACGGCACCGACTACCACCAGAAGCTGCAGGACTACATGAAGCGCAAGGTCCCTGGCGTCCTGCTCGAGGTCCCCGTCGACTACGGTCCCATCCACGGTAGGTGCGATGCCCTGCTGTCGAAGGGCGACATCCACAAGACTGGGGAATGGCACTACGAGCTCCAGGAGTTCAAGACCATCAGCCCTAACGGCATGCGTTACATCCAGGGCCTCAAGCCCAAGCTCCTCAAGAGCGGCAAGTGGAACAAGTCCAGGCCGGCTGCCCCCAAGCCTGAGCATGAGAAGCAGGCGCGCATCTATCACCTGGGTCTGACCCTGGCCGGCCAGTATCACCTGACCGACATCATCCGACTGGTCTACATCGACCGCGATGACTGGAGTACCCTCGAGTTCGAGGTCGAGCCTTGGACCGAGGAGGAGGGGCAGGCCTACCTTGAGAACATGGCCGAGCTGGAGGGGCATCTGTTTGACGGAACCCTCCCCGCACGTGAGGATGACGATTACTGGCTGTGCAACCTCTGCCCCTTCCGCACCACCTGCAAGCCAGATCAATACCCACAGGAGGACTAATGACCGACCAAATCCCGACCAGCCACATTCGCAGTGTGCAGCCCACCTTTGCCACGTCGGCGCAGATCGCCAAGCTGGCGGCGAAGACACCCGCGAAGCACATCGGCACTCTCGCCGGCCGGATGAACAAGAAGACCAGCCGTAAGTCACCGGACATGAGCTACATCACGGCTCGCTACGCCATGGACACCGCTGACGCAGCGGTCGGCGCGGAGCATTGGGCCATCGACTTCCGACGTGACCATACCAACCGGCTGTATGTCGGCGTGGGCATCCTGACCGAGTCAGGCTGGGTGTGGAAGTGGGACACTGGTGAGGAGTCTTCGATCGAGCCAGGCAAGGGTGAGTTCAGCGACTCGCTCAAGCGAGCGTTCGTCCAGTGGGGCGTCGGCCGTGACCTGTACCCGAGTGCCAACAAGGCTACCGCCAAGAGCGAGCCGGCCACCACTGCGAAGACCAAGGACGCCGAGCTCGTCGTGCAACTTGAGGACGAGGTCGTTACGGCCACCAAGGCCACCAAGGTCAAGCGAGTCCGTACCACGAAGAAGGCCGTCGAGGATGAGGACCCCGAGGCAGAGGTCGTCGGCCAGACTGGCCTGACCACCAAGCAGAAGGCGAAGATGTTTGCCACCCTGCGTGACGCCGGAGTCCCCGACGACAAGCGCAAGGCACTGGTTCACACCATCACCGGCAAGACATCCACCACGAAGATGACCAACGAAGACCTCGACACCGTGCTCGCGTTTGCCGAGGGCGGGGAGTGGTCGGAGGAGGAGGACTGATGCGACCCAGAGAGATGACGAAGATGACGCCCATCAAGACCCGAAGGCTCAAGGTCAGCGTCGGTAAGCGAGACATCGCCCTGGCCAACCAGATCAGGGACAGAGAGAAGGCCAAGGGAGGACACCCCCTCTCCTCCACGACGTGCCCTGTCTTCCAGGCCATCCACCGCCGTGGCCTCAAGAACTTCTCGGTCGGGACTGACGAGCTCGTGTTCAGGTTGGGAAGGACTGCCAAGACGCGACGATGGCACACCTACCTCCTGCCGAATCGCATCGGTTCCTGGATCGAGGCCTACGACAGTGGTATCCATGTGAAGCCCATCTCGTTTACAGCGATCGTGCCTGCATGAGCCAGGCCGAGAGAGGGATCGTCGGTACGCTC
>SDBT01016494.1_pt1 | contig 11688 bp, 22 predicted proteins | sample 2277101 | NCBI WGS metagenome assembly SDBT01 (sample SAMN10404973, study PRJNA504765) | marine sediment metagenome | isolation source: marine sediment core GS10_PC15, 103 cmbsf | place: Arctic Ocean: Southern Knipovich Ridge | collected 2010
GAACCCGAGAAACCAAAGGTTGATGAATCTAAACCCATTATACAACGGAGACGGTTACTAGACACTAGAGAGTCTGTTACACACAGGTTCACAATCGATACCCACAAAGGATACTTTACGGTGGGGTTGTATGAAGATGGTACACCGGGGGAACTATTTGTAACTATGGCTAAGGAGGGGTCCACCATTAGTGGGCTACTGGATAGTTGGGGAATCATGTGCTCGTTGGGGTTACAGTATGGAATACCACTATCAGTAATAGTTGAAAAGTTCAAACACGCCCGATTCGAGCCACTTGGGTTCACCAAGAACCCAGATATACGGATGGCAAAATCCATAGTAGATTATATAGCTAGGTGGATGGAACAAAGATTCCTGGGGGGTGAAAAGCTGGAAGAGGAGCTAGATGCATGGGAAGCAGCTAGTGATGAGATATCGTTGGATTCCCCGCTGTGTGATAACTGTGGTTCGCTAACCATTTTATCCGGAAACTGTCATGTGTGTAGTAATTGTGGAACCACTGGAGGATGTAGTTGATGAATCCAAACCATGGCTTATTTGTAGCCGGGCAGACGTATCCAGGAGTACTAGTTTGCCATAGCCAACCAAATGGGGCTCTGATACGCATGGCAGAGCGTCACGCGGCCTATCAGGCCTCGATGCAGCGTATGGGTCACCAACTGTGGCGGTCGCGCACAATCGAAATGAGATGGACTGTGGGGCCTTATAGTTTCGCGGAAGTCTGTGCAGACTCATGGTCCTATCAGGAAAACCTATCAATGGTTGATATAGGTAGACAAATGTTTAGTACCTGGCAAAAGTCAGTAGATCACTGGAAAATTGTGACTCGCAAACATAAGTACTTTGGTTACGGTATGTCTAAATCAACTCACGGGATTTGGTACGCATGTATTATCACTGCAAATTGAGGGAGTCATAATGGTTGATTTGGATACGGCGTTTGTTATTGGGTTTGTTATTATGCCACTAGTAACTATTGTTCTTGGAATTGCTAGTTGTGTACTATATTGTTGGTTATTTGAATAAATTTCTATTTGACAGCAGCTACTTTATAGTGTATACTATAGTATGAAATATGTACCATTCAAAAAGGCAACACCCATGGAACCTAGAAAGCACACAGAGATAGATATTAAGTTCCCCCGGCTACCTGAGTTATCACGTACACCAGAGAAAGTTATCGTCGTCGCTGGGGTGGTGTGGATTGTTTTCTGGTTAACCATTTGTATTCTGTATTAAGGGATAAATATGAACAAGTTTTTAGTCGATGTATCTACTGGAGGTGAATGGAGCCCATTCCTTTTATGGGATGCACACACTACTTTTCGGGCCGCGTTGTCAAGGCTAGAAAAACAATGCCGAGCCGAGGGATTAAATATGGATGTTTATAGGCTTAGGCGTCTTACTGACTCTTCTGAAATAATTGAGGCTGGTAGAACAATTGGGAGCAGGACAAATGGGCAGTAAACTGTGTGTCTATGATTACAAATTGGTTCGTTTCCCCTGTGACTTTTCAAACTATTCTGTAGCTATTCACTATGAGTACACTGAGGGGCAAGAAGAATACAGGGCAAGCAGTTGGGAAGACAGCCTACCGGGTATAGCACCTGAGATCATACTAAGGCGAGTACACGTGGTTACTGTGACTCCGATGGCCATGTGTAGTTGGCTGTGGCTACCACGTAACAAGCCCTGGGTGGCTTATTTGAATAAGATTGCATTGAATAGGGTCACAAGACTCCTACAAGACGAAGAATCCGAATTATATTTGGCCCTAATAGACAACGCAGAGACTAGCTAAATGTATGATTGTTTTGATACACACGGAGAAAAGATACCCCGAGCCGGGGTGGCATCGGTAAAACGAGTTCTGAAAGAATTAGTCAACCCCCTTGATTCCAGTGATGATTGTTGGGCAACAGTATCGTGTCCAAAGGCCGGTGTGTACTTAACTCGACACTACGATGAATACGAAGTGTCTCAGTGTATAAAAGAAGGTTGTGCCAGCGAGAGTGAGTCGTGTACTACTCAACGTAAAGCCATTGACAGGTTTTTGGAACTAAGACAAAGTGAGATGGATAAATGTTTGGAATAGGCCCAATGGAAATAATTGTTATTGCTGCAATAGCATTACTAGTATTTGGTAAACGATTACCTAGTGCAATGCGGTCGCTAGGCCAAGGGGTATCTGAACTTAAGAAGGGGTTGGGGGACTAGAGAATGTCACAGAAATACTTTTATGCCGTTGGTACTATAATTAAGACACTTGGTACAGAGGGTGATGTAACAGAAGAGTGTGTGTTCCTGGGTGCGGACGAGTACTTTATTGAGGGGGGCCTACCAGAAGCAGTTGTGTACTCCGATGAATCACAGGCATTAAAAATAGCTCATAGGGCCCACGGTAGGGTAGTTCGAGTACACCATGAATATGTTGAGCAGTTGGACATAGAAGTCAAAGATTAACTTGACTTATAGCTAATAAGCATGTATACTTGTAGTGAGACAAAAAGAAAACCAACAAGAAACTACTATGCCATATACTACTTGTTCCATATGCCTCGCGCCTGCGGCTGACTCTGCTATACAGGATCCCCTCTGCGAATCGTGCCTAGAGTCTCTGCATACCCGGTGTTCCCACTGCGATTATATCTATAAGACTGACGATATGATCTGTTCCACTGAACCCATTTGCCGGGGGTGTTTTGCTAGAAGCTACAATCACTGTCATGACTGTGGTTCCGTTAGAATGAGGGGCGAATTAAGTACTAACGTGGAGAACTGTTATTGTCATCAGTGCATTACTAACTATAGTCAAGTTTGTGATATATGTGATAAACCAAGTGATTCAATTATCTCACATTATCTTGGTGTGTTTTGCCAAGCCTGTTCGGATACAAATATAATTAGTTGTAAGCAGTGTGGGAACACCTGTCTAAAATATAACATGGCTTATGATACTTCCCTCGGGGGTATGATATGTATGCACTGCGAGCTAGATAAATATGAGTGGACTGCACAGGCCTTTACCCCAGGCGGATCTACTTATGATGACGTTGTATCTGAGCTTAGTTTTGGTATTGAAATTGAGACCTCAAGATGTTTAGGGTTCAGTAGCCTATGTGGAAATACAATTTGGGCTTGTACAAATGACTATTCCATAGGTGGGAAAGAGTTCGTGTCTCCACCCTTACACGGTGATGCAGGACTAACTGAGATACGAGATTTTTGTTCGTATGCTGTTGACCACGAGTGGGAATCAGATGACCGTTGTGGACTACATCTACATATTGGGCTGGAGGACTTTGGACCACAGGAACTAAAGTCTCTTGCATACGCCTATCACATTACATATCCCCTTTGGAGTAAGTTTGTCCCAGAGAATCGCTGTGGTGATTCAATGTGTGGGAGTCCTGGGTATAATAAAAGTGAAATAGAAAAGATAACCACAGGGGATTATGAGGATTGGGAATACTTTGTTGCTGAGCGCGATCGTTTCGATGCTGTTAATTGGCGAGCATTCCTAGTACATGGCACGGTAGAACTCAGGTTGTTACACGGAACCCTGGACTCAGACTTAATCTGCAATTGGATCAAAGCCCACACAAGGTTCATTGATTTTGTTACTAAACAAAATGTAAGTGACCTTTATTTGTTTTTCCATGGAGATATCCATTATCAATTCACCGCCTTAACAGCTATCATAGGACCAGAGTTAGCAAACTATTATTCTGATTTGGCTTTCGGTTTTAGTACCGACGTAAGACCTACTGAAACAAGTTTGGCACCATTTTAACTTGACAAATACGTTTTATAGTGTATACTTATAATAGAGGCGAGGGTTAGCCTAGTTTAGTAACCCCAATCTTATACGAGGAAACTTTATGTGCGGACTGTTTGGAGCTATATCCCCTAAGTGGGACCCTAATGTTATTAGAACCCTTGCGATTTGTAATCGTGAGCGTGGTACTGATTCCTTGGGGTTCTTTGATTCTTCGGGGAAAATGATAAAGGGTGCCCGGGACCCGATGCAAGTGTTAGGTCAAGAAAATTTCACGAATTGGTTAGACGCATCTAATACTGGCACACCTGGGAGGGAGGCTAGTTGGTTTATTGCGGGTCATACTCGACTAGGGACCAGGGGGGCCGCCAACAGAAAGAATGCACACCCGTTTCGGTACGGTAATATCATTGGTTCACACAATGGTATGGTAGCCGCGTCCAACACCTACGATGTCGACTCAATGGTGCTATTTGATACCTTGGACCTAGCTAAGGGTGATTACCAAGAAGCTTGGGAAAACATTTCAGGTTACTGGGGTCTTAGCTGGTTTGATGGCACTACTTTTTACCTACAAGTACACGATGGCGAGTTACACCTAGCGCAAGTTGACGACGTGTGGTATTATTCATCTGCCTCAGATCATCTAATCGCGTCCCTAGGGTGTAATGCAGCTATTTATGAAATAAAAGAAGGGGAAACATGGGGATTTACCCATGTGGATGGCAAGATTATTTTTGAGGAATGTGAAAAATTCAGTTCGATTGCAACCAAATACTCAAAATACCAGACCACATGTACATATGAGTATGAGGGATGGGAGCCAGTTGAACCCTTCAATCCTGTCAACAACACTACGTCAACAACTGACACCCCAACCCATGACTGGGACTCCGAGTGGAGAAACGCATGGGATGAGTACTGTACGGAAACAGAACATGCGGTAGGGCCCTAAACATGGTTACTAAGGATGATATACTGGGCGGACAGGAATTTGAAATACGTAGGATTGATAGTAATGAAGCCTATACGTATGTAGTACTAGTGTGTGACAACGATACCCTAAAAGTCTACGGAACAAAGGTTGGCGGAAAACCACAATACATAGGCGTGTTATTTCAAGATAGCGGGCACCTGCTTACGACCTCAAAAACATTGAAGGACCGTCACATACAGGTGTCAAGAGTCTTCAGGTGGGCTATCTCTATTATCTGGTGGTCCAATACATTTCCGAAAAATTATATGAGTATGAAACTGGATTGTGTGCAATGTTAGACGGTTGGGAAAACAGAATACCTGCCGAGAGTCTTAAGCCTTGGTTTATACTAACTCAGGGTGGTGAGCTAATAAGCGTAGCATCAAGGCCATACCACTTAATAGATGCCATACAGCCCGGGGATTTTACTATACTAATTGGCACCATCAATGAGTTTGGCAACTATGAGGTTTTGGGAACCTGCGCAGAATACCACAAGTTAGAAGGGGAAACAGTTTGGTCGGTGACATCCCCGTTAGACGGACCAGCACGACGGGTGGGAGTAACCGGTAATGCTGGTGACTTTATTATCTCTAGGTTATCAACGCTGTACAAAAACGGTAGGTTTAATGACTTGATGGACTACCCACAAGTTAGTTTGGTAGGGGTTACGGTATGAAGTTCTTGATTCAAACTGTTAATAACAGAATTGTCCACGACTTTGCTTTTGTACTGCTTGAGGCTTTGCGGTTTCATAACTGGGGTGGTAGAGATTACCATGAGTCCACGCGGTGTGAAACTAGTCGGCATATGCCAGGATGGATTCCTGTGGGCTCAGTTGAGTATGTTCAGAACTATCTTAAACATGCCTACGGACTTACTGTAAAGCCCCGCAATGTGCCAGAAGAGTTGATGGCCCCTAAGTGGTCTGGTCGGAAAATGTTAAATCAAGAGTTCGTGACCCCTACTGACCTGAGTGATGGGTTCTTGCACATCAAGAGTAACGACAAAATTAAAGCCGAGCTCGATCTAACTGCTGTCCCCCCTGGAAACTACCAGACTAGCCCTATGCAAGATTATGGTAGTGAGTGGCGAGCCTTTGTCTGGCGCGGCGGCCTAGTAGGCCTCCATAACTACTCAGGTGACTTCACAGAGTTTCCAGATGTAGACCGGATCAAAGAGATGATGGAAGTATTTGATGGCCCTTGCGCATACACACTTGATGTAGGACTCAAGGGGGGCGAGACTTTTGTAGTCGAGGTTCATGACTTCTTTTCCTGTGGGTTATATGGCTTCGCTGACTTACAACTGTTGCCACTTATGTTTGGTGGGTGGTTTAACGAGTTCTTGCGGGAGAACAAATGATAACAGAACGATTAAGACACACACTACCAGTCCCAGTTCACATAGAACAGGGGGATATGCTTGAGTGTACTATTCAGGACCGAGAAACAATGAGGCAATACGGTTACAGGCAGAAAATAGACAGGTCTATGGTTGTGGACACTCTAGTTACTTTTGATGTCAGTGATGAATTAGGTTTAGCCGTCGGTGTGGGTGGTGTTTTTGGGGTAAACAAATGAGAGATTATGTTTGTAGGAAATTACCAGAAGTCAAAGCCATTCAATGGTTTAAGCACGGAGATGTTCCAGGGCTAGCAGTTGATCCAAACAACCCAGATAACGCGTTACTAAACACAGATGACCCCTGGGACGATGAAATACTTAGACCAGGGGACTATTATGTTGAGCACCGAGGGGGCGCTGTATTCCCCCTTCCTGCGGACCAATTCAACAGAACTTACCAGAGATATGTAAAATGAAAAAGTATGTACCCAGACACCCCGAGCCAGTGGAAGCAGTTCAATGGTTAACGCATAGAGACCATCCAGGTGTACTGCGGAACCCACAAGACCCACTCACTGGGTTAATAGACAACGATGTAGACGGGAACGGTTACCCTCTTGCACAGGTAACAGTTGTTTATTCAGGTGACTACGTTATCAATGACCCTGAAGGACTCTACACACTGGATGAGGATGAATTTAACAGACAATTTAAGGAATACAATGACTAAGCTAATAATCTATTACTCGATACAAAACGGCGGAGACGGGTCGGCGTATCCCATATTTCTGGACTCCCGAAAGCTAGCCGAATGGGACCAGGATCCTATGTGTGCTGACGGCGAGGGCTGGGGGAACCTTGTTGGGGTGAACTGGACATAATGTCCGAGTCTCCGATAACTGTTGAGAAGGTGCTAAGTACAATTGGCTACTACCTTTACAAAGAACTAGATGAATGGTGGTCAGACGCCGATAAGTCTGCTTTTGAATCCGAGTTCTTCCCTGACGGTCTACCGAATTTTAAGGCCCTGATACAAAATAGTTGTGACCAGTACTACTATGTTTTTGTTGATGGTATACAACAATACAAGGAACGTGGTTGGAGCCGAAAGAAGTTTGAAATCAGTGAGGCCGGGTTAGTAAAATTCCAAAAAACCCTAGATGGTTTGGGTCATAATGACTAAGGATGAACTAAAGGCAATGGGCCAAGAAATAAAGCTCCTACCCATAGGGGAACGTAAGGCTGCGGGGCTTCGGTTTCAAGCATTCAAAAGAGCAATGGAAGAGAAGACAGGGACGGAGGTGGTCCCAACCCCCAAGAATTCACGCGGTGAGGAGTTATGGTCCCTAGCACGTGGTCCATTGGGTTATGGTATGACTATGTTCGAGACAGAGCTACATATTGGAACAGCAGATAGACTAACTGTTGTTGTTACATATGAGAGTGGAGCATTAAAAATGAGGATCAAGAAATGAGTAATCTATTTGAGAAGTTTGAGCGTGAGTTACAACGAACAGTCAACAAGCTCGGTGACGAGTCGATGAATGTAGATGAACTAAGTTACACAGAGGCCATGTCAGAGACTCTTCACACTATTGTTGAGGGTGTGGATGCACGACTGTACGAGCTTCGAAAAGAACAAGAGGATGAAGGATGAACATAACAGTTATTGGTACTGGGTATGTAGGGCTTGTTACTGGTGCGTGTCTTGCAGACGTTGGTCACACAGTAACCTGTGTAGACAATGACTCAGGTAAGATCGACAAACTAAATGCCGGTGAAATACCCTTCTACGAACCCGGGCTTGGGGTGGTTGTTAAACGGAACCTAAGGAACCGGTTGACGTTTACTACAGAGCTTGTACTGAATGACATAATCTTTGTGTGCGTTGGTACACCGTCGTTATATGACGGTAATGTCGATCTTAGCCAACTATGGCGGGTACTGACAAGTATTAAAGGGGTTGCCAGGGTCCCTCAGCTTGTTGTCATCAAGAGTACTGTACCCCCGGGGACAAATGCAGAGGCAGCAAGGAGGCTGGGTGGCGCACATGTTGTTGTGAGTAACCCTGAGTTCTTACGTGAAGGGACTGCTGTTAGTGACTTCATGTACCCGGATAGGATTGTGATTGGCGCAGCCAACAAACGGGATGCAAAATCCTTAGTCCATCTTTATGACTTTGTTAAAGACTTTAGCCCTATTGTGTGTATGGGGTTAGAAGACGCTGAGCTAACAAAATACGTTGCAAACGGATTCTTAGCTATGAAGATCTCATTTATAAATGAGGTGGCAAATATCTGTGAGAGTGTTGGTGCAAATATTGATAATGTACGGACCGGAATAGGGCAGGACAAGCGCATTGGCTTCGATTTCTTAAATCCCGGATTGGGGTACGGTGGATCATGTTTTCCAAAGGATGTGCGAGGGTTGCAACATATAGCTAATGAAACCATAGGCGGATCACCTTTACTTCAATCGGTAGATGAGATTAATTCTCTTCGCCCCTTACGTATTCGAGAAAAGGTTCGAGTGGCCCTGGGTGGGGCTTATGATCTTAGGGGTAGGACAATCGCTATCCTAGGGGGAGCATTCAAACCCCGAACAGACGATATCAGGGAATCCCAGGGTTTGGCCGTAGCAGGCGGTCTTGTACACAATGGTGCCGATGTACAGTTGTATGACCCAAGGGCCATGGCCAACATAAAATCATCTTTTAGTAAGCTACCCGGGATACAACTTGAAGGTTGTGCTATGGACGCTGTTTCGGGGGCGGATGCACTTGTTATTGTAACTGAATGGGGTGAATTCAATCAGTTGCCCTGGGGGGGAGTTCGGGCTACAATGAAGACACCGATTATAGTGGATGGTAGAAACATGTTGGACGCTGAAGCCATGCGTTCCAAGGGGTTTACATATTACGGAGTAGGTCGATAACATTAAGACACAAAAAATGAATAAATGTTCTGTATGCGAAAACAAAACTTTCCTTTATAGTCATCGAGACATAAAGCTCTGTTTTTATTGTGCAACAAAAAGGGGTTGGAGAGGATGTCGCCACTGTGGTTTACTTCACCACCCCGATGATATCCATAATATCGATGGTATGACGGTATGCACCTCGTGTTGGGACGAGGGCAAAAGTAATTGTGATCTGTGTGCTAGTTGTTGTCCATCATGGTTTATGGTTAGTGGTTGCGAACATGAAGACGATGTAGTCATGTGCCTGTCATGTAGCCGAAAGACTACCTTTGACCGTAAAACAAGCTATGTTTGCAACAATTATCTAGAGGTGCCCAGTGATAGGTATTTTGGCATCGAGTTAGAAACTCACAGGTGCGTGAACTACAGACAATTGTTGGAGGGTAATTGCTGGGGTGCTAAATACGACGATACGGTTGAAGGGATGGAATTTGACTCACCAAAGTTTAAGGGGGACTGTGGCTTTGAAGCAGTTGCATCTATATGTAATATTGCTAAAGACAATGCGTGGCAGGTGAACAGTGATTGTGGTTTCCACCTCCACCTGGATATGTCCAACGAGAGTGCCAAAAACCTAAGAGCCATTGCTTATGCCTACGACAGTACTATCGAGGTATGGAGAGAATTAGTCTCGGACGACCGGCAGCTTAGTTCTTGGTGTACCCATGAAAATGATTCATCAGAAATTCAATACCTAACAAGCAAAACTGCTTGGAAATCATATGCTGGAAGTCATGCTAGACGACACGTATGGCTAAACTGGTCGGCGTATTATGACTATGGCACAATTGAGATCAGGAGTCACGAAGGCACACTGGACCCCGAAGCCATTTGTAATTGGGTGAAAGCCCACATGGTTTTTGTTGATTGGGCAACCAAGGTCGGTGAGAAAACAGTATTGGATACTTTGAGGGGTACAAAAAGTAAACTGTTTTCTATTATAGCTGATATTTGGTCAGAAGCCGGGCAGAGTGAGTTACATAAATACTATTCTAGAAAATCAATCCGGTTACTTGAAGAATCGTTGATATGAAAAACTTGTGTACACCCGGAACAATAGTTTGGTATTTCAATAAACTAATTCAAAGCCCACACCAGTGTGTATATGCCTCCGGGGTAAGGGTCGATAAGGGTTGTTATTCCAATCAACATCTTGTCAAGTTCAACAAGGGTAAATTAACCAGGGTATCCGAGAAGGAGTTGTATGTCTCCGAGTGTGCGGCGCGTTCAGCAGTAGAAAGTAACCACCCATCAGTACTGCATGACCTACACATGCTAGCAGCGGTCTATAAATTGAAAACTTAACAGAAGGTAATAACTAATGTATCACTTATGCGGACTAAATGACAATGGAATACATACTGCAACAATCACTAGTAGTGTTGAATACTTAATTGAAAAGTTTGCCCTCGCTGGTATTACAATCGAGATTATTCATTCTACTGTTGATTTTGATGAAATGCGTAAGATCTGGCTTACTAGTTATAAAGACATAGCAGTAAACCACCCAGGCACACCGATGAGATTGCTTGTAGATGGGGTTGTGTACACCGATGTCTATGAGAGTGTAAGGGCCTTGGACGGGATAGCCCCCAGGCTCCTTGGTTGGCGTGTACGACGCTTCGGGGATCGACTAGGTAGGATCGGTGTCCAAATGCTTCGGAGGCGTCAGAAACGACGTGCTAGACACAGAGCCCGTAAACTGGCTCGTGCGGCCCATAGAGTCGAGAGGGGATCTAGAAAGAGTATTGTTGGCTGTGTGTGTCTGTTGGGCTGGGTACTATACTTGTGTCTATGTGTTTGTGCAGGTTGGTATATAGGTGTATTTGTATGTTAAGAAAACTCAGGCGCATACTTTGCCTAATTCCTAGCTGGATCAAGTGGCAAGGGTGGGCACACCCACTGTGGTTTGTGTTCCAACCAAAGGAATATAAGCTTACTGGTAAGCAATTAATAGACATAATTCTTACCATGGTACCCGGTGATATATTAATCAGCAGGGTTGATGGTGTAGTTTCCACTTGGTTGATTCCTGGTTGGTGGACTCATGGTGGAGTCTGTACTGCTCCTGGGCATGTAACACATTCGACGGCAAAAGGTGTAACTGAGGATCACTTATTCGAGTTCCTTCGCGCAGACTATGTAATAGTGTTGCGACCATATAATTATAAGCTGGCGTTAGATGGGGCTAAGTTGGCTAGGGAAACCCAAGGTGCAGAATATGACTTTGGGTTTGACTTCGAGGACTCAAGTGAGTTTGCTTGTACAGAGCTTGTGATGTACTGTTACAGTAGTGTCATAAAGCCAATACGCAAATACTTAGGTACCCCTGTAGTTATTGCTGACGATATTGTTGCATTAACTCAGAAGCTCATATTTAACCAAGGACCAGAGGGTTATACACCCTTTTTTACAGTTTATGACTCAAGGAGTTAATATGTTTTATTCACTGATAATGTTACTAACAGTTGTTACACCTCTGCGAGAGGTAACAAAATATGCACCCATCCTGAACGACGTACAGAGTCAGTTGGCGGCTGGGCATGATTACACCTGTGACGATGACATCACTACTGTGAATGAGACGA
>SDBT01016495.1_pt1 | contig 11688 bp, 22 predicted proteins | sample 2277101 | NCBI WGS metagenome assembly SDBT01 (sample SAMN10404973, study PRJNA504765) | marine sediment metagenome | isolation source: marine sediment core GS10_PC15, 103 cmbsf | place: Arctic Ocean: Southern Knipovich Ridge | collected 2010
ACGGTCTTTTTATCTCTGTCTACGATCCAAAAGAACGTCTCGCGGAAGAACTTCGAGTCTTTGAGGTTTTCGAGGGTTTGGGTGTCTTGGGGGCTGAGTTGGTTGGTAGGTGTGGAGTGCGCGGGATTCTTCGTCATGAAGAAGAACATCCCCGCGACAACGGCGAGGGCGAAAATGTATATCGGATCATGCAACCTTTCGTTCAACGAGACCTCTTTCGATCCTGTTTTGGTTTACGATATTGATGAGCGTATCCACGTTGATGGTCATCCCGGGGGGCTGATCTTTCTGACCTATCTCACCGAGGAGTTGGAGGATGAGTCCTGACATTTGACGACGTTCACCCCAGGCAATCACGTTCCGGTGATCCATCACCGTGCCTTCGTGTTGAAAGAACTTTGTCTCTTTGGCTTTGAGTCCGGCGGACATTGCTTGTGCGACGCGATCATGAATCTTTGGGTGGAGTCGGAGAAGGGCGCGCTTGACGCTATCGACTTCTTGCTTGTAGGCCGGGTTGTTGGTTAATCTCTCTTGGTGGTGGTTGGCGGTCGACTTAGCGTATCCGATCGCCTGCATAGCATCTGGAACGGAGGCACCATTCTTGTGAATCAAACGGACAGCTTTACGAATGAGATGCCGCCCCGGTCTATTGCCCCGGCCCTTGCGGACACCTCCCACCTTTTTCACACCGTTATTCACGAGACTCTAGGCCCTCCGTTTCATCACCCCAATCTTACATCCACATCAAATCCTTGTCAACCCCAATTCTTGATTATTTTGCTTTAACGATGAAAAGACGCATATTCTTTGAGTGCATCAAAGCACGAAAAGAATATGGCATATAAGTCCGTTGTTGTTGTTCCGTTGTTGTTTCTTTACAACAATAACAACAAAAACAAGTGACTTAGAAGTCACGATGTAATCCTTTACTTATATAGGGGCGCTTGTCTTCCAATTGGAAACCTGTGTCTTCCAAATGGAATACATTGTCTTCCAATTGGAAACCAAAACGCGTTTGTGGGTAATTCTTATGCCAATTCAATTTAAACTTACCCCTTGACAAAATACCCCTCATCATTATAATTGTAATCGTCATCATGAAATCCCGGGATATAGCAAATGAACGAACCAATCAACCGACGCCGTAATCAGGCGGACGGTTTCTTTTTAGCTCACGCGCTCCCTATCCCGGGTGTCTTCGATGACTGGCGCGTGGGCTCATTTTTTGTCCCCGCCAAATAATACTCAATCGCCTAGAGCGAAAGGATGGTGCCAGCCATGTATCAAGAAACAATCAAGAAACTCGCCCCAAACCATGACCCCCGTCATATCGAAGGGTGGATGAGACTTGAGCATTCAACCCTCGACGGACTTTCCATGAAACAATTCCAAGCCGAAGTCAGAATCGGAATTGAATGCATCAAAGAAGCCGGATTGGAAAAATCGGAAAGGAACGCGAAGTCGTTCGGGTTATAACCATGAGCAACCAAATGAAACACACACCCGGAGAATGGGAATCCATACAACTCACCGAACCCATGGGAAACACATGGAGGAGTAAATTTGTCATTAAGTCCGACAAAGCCCCAGGAGGAATCGCGGTTACAATTGGCGGACTCGGTGAGGTGGAGGAAGAAGCTAATGCCCGCCTGATCGCTTCCGCGCCTGAGTTGTTGGGGGCGTTAAAAGACATGGATACGCATTTCCAGGCACATTTCGGTGATAGGGTATGGCGTCAATCTGAATCAGCATTGACCATCAAGCTCGCCATCGCCAAAGCCGAAGGACGTGCATCATGACCGCCACGGGCGAAGGGAGGAAGTTTAGGTTCATCGTGAGGGAGTCCGGGTTCCGCACGCTCATCCGGGGGTTGGGGAAAATCCTTCAAATCCCCACCTTGGATCCGGTGTATCGTGGGCGCGTCTTGAGGATGAAGGATCTCTTCGAGAGAAAGCTCGCGGGGAAACCCAAGGTGTCACCATGAGAGTCCTCGATCTTTTCTCAGGGCTCAGGGGTTGGTCCGAACCGTTCCGGGAACGCGGGCATGATGTCTTCTGCGTGGAACTCGATGAGAGGTTCCCGGCCGACCATAGGGACGTGATGGACTTCGACCCTAAGAAGTGGGGTCACTTCGATATCGTCCTTGCATCCCCTCCCTGCACGTCCTTCTCGGTCATGAGGATAGGCACGAACTGGACGAGGGATCACCAACCGAAGACGGACATCGCAAGACTCGGGGTAAAGCTCGTGGAAAGGACGCTTGAGATTATCAGGCAGATTGCCCCCCGGTTCTGGCTAGTAGAGAACCCGAGGGCGAAGCTCCGCAAGCTCCCGATGATGCATTTCCTCGATCGTAGGACGGTGTGGTATTGTCGATACGGCGAGAACAGGGCGAAACCTACCGATCTATGGGGGATACCACCGCCGTCACTAACCTTCCGTCCCCAATGTTGGAACGGGAACAACGATTGCCACACCGCGGCACCAAGAGGGTCAAGAACGGGGACTCAGGGAATGGATAAGGCCCTGAGCGCAAGGATTCCATACGAGCTGGCCCTCGATGTCTGTTTGGCGGCTGAACAGGGTGTTCAATCATGACCATCCCAACCCATTACCGCGATGAGGAGTGCGTTCTCGGCCAGGATGACATCTGCAAGCTCTGTGGGGTGTTCCATGGGTTGCCTTGTGCTTATTGCGGTCAACGCGCCTTCCATTTGGAGACCTGTGTCCGATACGAAATGATGTGGTTGGATTATTCGGCACGAAGTGGTATAGGTTTATTATGAAAACAATGGTCAAAGTCCTCCATGGCGCCCGCTTCGTCACATACCACAACATGAAAACCGGGAACCACCTCATCCGTAAGATCGGTGACCCGCGTATGTGGAACAAGAAATGCTGGCATCGAAGATATCCATGTCAAGGTGCCGTGGGAAAGATTCTCGGGCTGGCACCCAAGAATGACAGACGTCAGTCGAGGGGTAGATGGGGATTCCCGACCCTCGGCGGTCTGCTTCAAATGAAGGGGGTGGTGTGATGGCAAAGAAAAACGGCGGTTGGGCGTTCCCAAGAACGGTAGATTCAAGGATTGATGACATAAACGGTATGTTATTCCCACAATTCGGCATGACCGTCCGTCAATTCTACACCGGATGCGCGCTCATCGGCTTGGCGAAGTATGACCCCGAGAAGGCGGCGAAGGAAGCGATCGCGGTGGCCGATGCTACCATTGAGGAGGAATCCAAGTGAACACCCTCTCCATCATATTCTGGACAGCCATGGTGGTGTTCGGGACGGTCATTGGCGCGTTCTCCTTGATCCTTTTTGTATTTCTGGTTGTTCAGTTCATCCGGGGATATAGGAAGGAACAGCGGAAGAAGAGGTTGAAGCCGGTCAATATTGGGTATGGGGTTATAGGGAGGAGACCACGATAATGATTATCTTAATATTAATATGGCTTGTTGTGAATATTTCTATTGTAACCCCCATAGATACTAGGGATTTTGAAGCTATTGGGAGAATCGTGTGGTCCGATGGTGAGGTAACTGGATATTGGAAAGTGCCATGAACCGGCTCATCTTCCTGTGTGTGATTCTGTTGAGTGCGTGCGCCCCTCAAAAGAAGTTCTATTTCATTCACAAAGTCGGGAGAGATTATATTGTCAAGGAGATATATGATGTCTATATAAGTTCGCACGGTGACATCCAGTATAGAGGACAGGATTGGCGATGAACTGGCTCATCTACTTCCCAGGATGGTGGCTCGGGATAATTGTTTTAGAAAAATTCACAAGATCACCGGCTGTTGATACAGTAACGGTTGCGATGTGGACTGTCGCCTGGATCTGGATTTGTTGGAGATTCATAGCATGAAACCCACAAGGGCAATAGTTTGGGAAAATGGGATGCTGATGGTCTTCAATGAACACGGCCACCAAGTACCCAAATATCAAGGCGAATCAAAGGACAAATTGCCAAAGCTGTTGAAGGATTTCCCAAGATGTCCAATAGAACGCCTGAAATGGAGGGCATAATGGATCCAAACGAGCGAAGGGGATACATAGGAGCATCGGATTGCGCCGCGGTCCTGGGGTGTAACAGGTGGTCATCCCCGATCAAGGTGTGGGCTGAGAAGACGGGGGCGGTGGTGGCGCCGGACATATCAGGGAAGCTCCCGGTGTGGCTTGGGAACCGTTTAGAGGATGCCGTGGCCGAACTATTCACCCATAGGACCGGCAAGAAGGTCCGGAAGGTCTCGGAGCCCTTCACCCACAAAGCCCACCCGTTCCTCAAGTGCCACATCGATCGCAAGGTTGAGGGGGAAAGCGCCATCCTCCAATGCAAGACGACCTCGGCATGGAAATCAAAGGAATGGGAAGGCGAGGAGATCCCCGTTGAATACGTCCTTCAAGAAGTCCATGAGCTCGCTTGCACCGGCTACGACAAGGCATACGTCGCCGTCCTTATAGGGAACGAGGACTTCCGCATCAAGGAAATCGACCGGGACGACCAGTTCATCAATGAGGTGGTAGAGAAGGAGGTCCGGTTCTGGAATGAGTTCGTCCTCAAAAACATCATGCCCGACTTCGTGACGAACCAAGACGCGGCCATCCTCGGCAAGCTCTATCCCGAACATCGAACCGGGGAGACCGTCATGCTCCCATCGGGGATGGACCTCAAGCTCGACTCCATTTCCATGTGGAAGGAGGACCGCAAGGCGCTTGAGAACCTCATCGACAAGAACGAGAACGAGGTTAAGGCGTTCCTCAAGAGCGCGGAGATCGGGGAGAGCGCTAAGTGGCGTGTCACATGGAAGAAACAAACGGCCAATCGCGTTGACGTCGAACGGCTCAAGGAAGTGAGGTTGGATATTTACGATGCCTTCTTCAAGACCTCAAGCACGCGAGTTTTCAGAGCAAGAGACAGAAAATAAAGGAGGTAAGTGAGATGCTTGAGTTCTTACAAATGGCCGGAACGTATAAAGAAAGGAAGGTTGCTTGCTATGAGAAAAAAGGGATTTGCATTGATACTTGTCGTGTCACGGACAGCAAAAAACCGTATGAAACCGGAATAACGCATCCTCGGTATAACAAAAGGTCACAAGGAATGGGTTAAAACATTGACGGCAAAAAAACTCCCGTTGGAAATCAGAGATGTTTCAACTGCTGAAATCACAAAACTTGTGGATATTTTCGGACAAGATTGGAGGAGTAAATCAAAAGGAGGACCAAATGGCAAATCCAATTAGTGCAAGAGGAGCCGTTGCAAATGCCGGTAGTTTGAAATCGGCCGTCACGACGGTTGAGTCCCTACTCAAAAGCGACATGATTAAGGCGAGGTTCGATTCGATGCTCGGGAAGAAATCGGGTCAGTTCATGTCGAGCATCATCTCAGCGATCAACCTCAATCCGTCACTTCGCGCGTGCGATCCGATGACGGTCATATCCGCGGCCGCAATCGCGGCGTCCCTGGACCTTCCCATCAACCCGTCTTTGGGGTTCGCTCACATGGTTCCCTACAAGAAGGATGGGGTGTCCCAAGCGCAATTCCAAATGGGCTGGAAGGGATACGTCCAGCTCGCCATGAGAACGAGTCTCTACGAGAAGATGAACGCCTCCGAGGTCTATGAGGACGAGATCGAGTCCTACAACCCCATCACCGGGGAGATCAAGTTCACGGACATCAAGGAATGGAAGCTCCGGGACAAAGGGAGAAAGGACAAGATCGTTGGATTTTGTTCGTTCTTCCGACTCCTCAACGGGTTCCAGATGTTCCTCTACATGAAGAAGTCTCAGGTCGAAGCCCACGCGAAGGAATACTCCAAGTCCTATTCATCGGAATATGGGAACTGGAAAAAGCGCTTTGACTCCATGGCGCGCAAGACCCTCATCAAGCTCCTTCTTTCCAAGTGGGGTGTCTTGTCGGTCGAAATGCAAAAGGCGATCACGACGGATCAGGCGGTGACCCTTGAGGGCGGGGCTATTGAATACCCCGATGCGATCGATGCCCCCGGGACGGTTGAGGAACCTGACAAGGAGACTCCGAAGCCGGCCAAACTCCCGGATGCTCCGAAGCCGGAGACTGACACTCCAAGAGATAAAATCTAATGGTACAGCCCGGAGGGCATTCGCTCGTGTCCAACCCAGGTCGAAGGGGAGGCAATCCTTGCAGAAGGAGAGTACGGGTTTCGGCAACCTCCGGGCCCAATGATGGGTGGAGTTCCCGTATTCCTTAGCGGAAGGATAAGCCCATAGAAGGCCGCACGGGGACATCAAACCCAAGAGCGAAACTATCGCAAAGGGTGACAGTCGGGAAAGACCGGCACTATTTTAAGGATGGTGGCGTCGCTGATAACTGTATGGGGATCGCTGCCCCGTCATGGAAACCGGGCAACCGCCATCCCCAATTAAAGGAGGCATCATGCATGAGACGATAGGAGACGAAGTTATGGACAAAGCGAAGGCGGCCCAAGCGAACAAATGCACTTGCTTGACCCCGGAACGAATGGGGTACATCCAGGCGGCCATGGATATGTCGGAGGACTTCCCCGATGGCGCTTTCTTTGCTCTCATGGAAGAGAAAGGGATCGACGTGACGGAGTTGGAGCCATTTTCGGACGATCATAAATGCGGCCATGAATAAGGAACTTGTAAAGGAAGTAAGTGGGAGAATAATGTTGGTAGGATCTTGCCTCTTAATCTGCTGGACGGTATGGATTGTAATGACATTCACCCAAAGACAAATCCGTGAATACGGTGAGCGCCAATATAAGCAAGGGTGGAGGGATGCGATTAGAATCAATCTTCACAAATAAACGAAGCCCAAGGAGGTTCAAAATGAAGACCGTTGAGGTAAAGAGAACGCTCGTCTGCAAACTGAACAATGAGGAATTGCTTGCCTATTCGAAGGAACTCTCGTCGGCGTTGTCCGAAAAGACGCGCCAAGAGGGAATCTTGGAGTCATTCAAATCGCAAGTGAAAGCGAAGATCCAAGAGCAAGAGGCGAAAATCAATCTTCTTTCGGAAAAGGTCTACTCGGAAAAGGAGTACCGGGAGATTGACTGTGAATGGAGATATGATTTCGCTGATGGTTTCAAACATCTTTGGCGGAAAGACACCGGGGATCAAGTCGATGTGTCAAAGATCGAAGAAAGCGAGAAACAAATGCAATTGGGTGAGGAGGATTCAAAATGAAAATAGAAGTTTGTGATAATGAAATTCGCATCAAAGGGAAAAACCATGGAGCGGACAGGCATATAAAAATCTATGTTTCCGAACAGAATGGGAATGATAGATATTCTATATCACTAATTCGGGATGGTTTTGAATCGGGGTGTCTACCTACCATAACTATCAATAAAGACTTCATCGTTGCGAGAAATAATTCTCTCGGCATTGGTGAACAAATAATAAACTGAAACCCAAGGAGGTTCAAAATGAAAATCATAAATCTCGTCATTGAAAACATCAAGAAGATCGTCGCGGTAGAGATCAACCCCGATGGCAACGTCGTAATCATCTCGGGACGCAACGGACAGGGCAAGACCTCTATCCTCGATGGGATATTTTGGGGACTCGCCGGGATGAAGGACGTCCAAGGCGTTCCGATCCGCGAGGGTCAAAAGTCCGCTCGGGTCCGGCTTGATATGGGGGAGATCATCGTCACAAGGAACTTCCGCAAGGTCAAGGACGGGGACTTCACCTCCTCAATAACGGTTGAGGGTGCGGATGGGGCCAAGTTCGGATCCCCCCAAAAGATGCTTGACGGGTTCCTTGGGGCTCTTTCCTTCGACCCCCTTGAGTTCGCGCGGAGCTCACCGAAGGAGCAATGCGACATCGCGACCAAGCTCATCGACTTCGACCAAGCCAAGCACGACCGCCTCCAAGATGCGGACTATTCAAAGAGGACGGATTTTAACAGGCAAGCGAAGGAACAGAGGGTCTTGGCTGACAAGATTGAGGTCGTGGGCGACGTGCCGGTCTCATTGGTGAACGAGGATAACTTCGTGGACCAGATCGAGCAAGCCGCAAGCCACAACGCGGACATCGAACAAAGGTCTTTCAACCGTTCGAACATGAGAGCGAAGAGTCTTGAATGTAGAGTAAGAGCCGAGGAATTGGAAAAGGGTGCGGATGAACTTATCAAGGAAGCCGAAGCCCTGGACAATAAGCTCGCCGGTGCCGGTGCGCTCCCGGCGGCGATTGACGTCTCGGAGGTTCGGCAAAGACTCGAGACCGCCAAGCGAGACAACGAAATATGGCACCTCGTCAATGATAAGAGATCCAGGAACGAACAAGCCGAAGCATTCGAGAATGCGGCGAGAACCTTGACCAATGACATGGAGAAAAGGGAGGATGATAAATGCAAAGCGGTGGAAGCGTCCAAATTCCCCATCCCTGAGCTCAAGTGGTCCAAAGACCAAATCTGGTACAACTCAATCCCCTTCGACCAGGCATCCGACTCCGAGAAGCTCCGGGTCAGCTTCACCCTTGCCGCCGCGCTCAATCCCAAGATCAATATCGTCTTGGTCCGGGGTGGGTCGCTTTTGGATTCCGCGTCATTGAAGGATATTGCGAAGGTGGCGAAAGAGCGTGACTGTCAGGTCATAATCGAGCGCGTGGACGAGACCGGGAAGGTTGGGTTCGTGATCGAGGATGGGCGAGTCTTGAGTGAACAGGAGATGAAGGCGCGTGGATAAATCAGACTACATTCAAATGTTCATCTATGGTTCCATCATCGTCTTGGGCTTGGCATACTACTTTGTCCAATCCTACTTCGAGATGTCAGCGTTTAACCGTTTCTCGAACGTCCAAGCGACTTACCTTGATGCGCTCTTTTCAAACCTTCGGATTGTGCCACGATAAATGAGCCGAATCCCCAAGGAGTCGGTCAAGATCGTCAAAGAGAGGTCGGGTGGTAAGTGCGAGGCCCGGCTTCTCGGATGCGTTGGGGACGGTCAACAACTCCACCACATGAAAAGCCGGGGGCGTGGGGGGAGCGACCATCCGAATAATCTGTTGGATGTCTGCTTCAAATGTCACGCTAAGATAACGGACAACAAACCTGGGACGGAGAGGTTCCGGACCCATCGGTGGCAAGAAGAAGGGATGAATGAGGAAGGCGGGAGGACTTGGTGAATGAACTTTCATTATTTACAGGCGCCGGGGGCGGTCTGCTCGGCTCAAAGATCCTCGGTTGGCGCACGATAGGGATGGTGGAAAATGACCCGTACTGCCAAAAAATCCTCAAGCAAAGAATCGCCGACGGTATTCTGGACCCCGCTCCTATTTATGGAGATATTAGAAAGTTCATCTCGAAAGGATACGCAGAGTGCTATAAGGGTGTGGCTGAAATCATTACCGGGGGGTTCCCATGTCAGGACATTTCCAGCGCTGGAAGTGGGGCAGGTCTTGAAGGAGAAAGAAGTGGACTCTGGAAAGAAATGTCAGAAATCATTGGCATTGTACGACCAAAATTCATCCTTGTGGAAAACAGCCCAATGCTCGCTATTCGGGGAGGGGTTCGAGTCATTGGAGACCTTACCTCGATGGGGTATGACTGTAAATGGGGAGTTGTGGGAGCTTCCCATACCGGGGGCTATATCAAACGTGAAAGAATGTGGATTTTTGCCAGCACCATTAAAAAGTCTCGGGGTGAGTTTTCTTGGGGGTCCCATCCGCAATGGGGAGACATGGGAGACAACATCCAGATTAGACCATTGCTTAATAGGTATATGGAAGAATTGGAAAGGCAGAGAGCAAAATGGGAGACTCAGGGAAAAGGTGATTTGCCACCCTACCTTTGCAGAGTGGGTAATGAAATGGCCAATGAATTGGAGCAACTTAAGGCCATTGGAAATGGACAAGTTCCGCTCTGTATGGCTTACGCTTATGCAAAACTCTCTGAGGGAATTGATTAAATGACCCCTGACTCCCGCGCTCTCGAAGCCCTCCGCATCCTCAAGCTCTACCGCGGTAGAGCAAGTCTGAACGAGATCGCGGACGCGAACCCAAAGGCATTTCACACGTTCAGGAATGGTGTTGCATCGCTCAGAAACTTCGGCGCCGTCATTCGGTACATTCACAAGACAAAGGAATATATCATGGAGAAGGAACCTACTGTATTTGAAGGGGAGCAAGCGGTGATGGGGCTATGAAACCTTATTATGAGGAGAATGGTATTGTGATCTACCACGGCGACTGCAGAGACATATTGCCTAGTCTTGAACCTGTGGATTTGGTGCTTACAAGCCCCCCATACAACATGAGTGGTGCTAGTCTGGGATATCAACCCAACAGCACAGTTGGACAGAAACTTTATGGGGAGTATTCTGACAAAATAGATGAAACACAATATATGGACTTCGTTACGCAAACAATACAGAGCTGTCTAAAGATTTCTAGGTATGTTTTTTGGAATATGCAATATGTTGTTTCTACAAAACCAACTATAAATTCCATCTTTTGTAATTTCTCCAACAATCTAAAGGATGTATTCATTTGGAAGAAACAGGCAGTTGCCCAAATCTGTGTCAAGAACTCGCCAAGATTGGCGAATGGGTTTGAGTTTATCTTCATGCTAGGGCAGGACAGCTCAAAGATTTTCAAACACTCCAATTTCCCTTCCAACGGGTATGTTCCTAACATTCAAGAATGGTATAAGAAAGAGACATTCCCAGAACATCATGCTACTTTCACAAAGGAAATGGCTATTTACTTTATTGGATATTTCACAAAGGATTCTGAACGAGTTTGTGACCCATTCATGGGGACTGGCACAACTCTCAGAGCTTGTAAGGACTTGCGAAGAGAAGGTATAGGCATAGAGATCGAGGAAAAGTATTGCGAGATTGCCGCAAAGCGTCTCCAACAAGAAGTGTTCGACTTCAAGGCATAACATGGCCCAAAAACGAATGCTCGACAAGAAGATCTCGGTCTCGGAACAAGTCAACCGTCTCTCCGATCGCGCCGCCCTCGTCTTCACCTGGGGAATCGCCCACGCGGACGACCTCGGGTTCCTCCCGTTCTCCATTGAAGGGTTGAAACACACCATCATCCCCATGAGGTTGAGGGGCGGGCGTGAGTTCTCCGCGGCATGGGCTGAGATCGTGGCTTGCAAGGATCACTCAACGAATACCGTCCTCATCCAGCTCGTAGAGATCGACGGTCAAAAATACTGGCATTACCCCATGTTCGAGTATAGCCAAACCGTGAAGAAGGACCGGGTCCCGAACACCTTGCTTGACCTTAAAGACGCCCCTGTAGCGAAGGCATGGGCGGACGTCGAAAAGAAACTCTCAGGCATGAAGATCCTGGATCCGTTCAAAGAGGTCGCTGAGCTTGCCGTTGAGAACCCGGAGATCCAGAAACCCATATTCGGGATGAAGCTGAGGACGAAGGGCAAGAAAAACAAGCACTCGGGCGCGGAGTTCACGGCCGCCAAAGACCATCTAATCAAGACGTGGAAGCTCAAGTCCGGGGAGTATCCGTTCACGACCATTGATGCCGGCCTCATGTCCCGGCTCTTGACCCGAGGGCTCCCGATGACGCTCGCGCTCCTGGACTTGTTTTGGATCGAGATCAATTCCGATCGGGAGAAGTGGACGCGGGACTCGCTTGGGAAGACCTTGAAGGCGCTTTTCCATATCCTCCCGAAGCTCTTGGACGACTACCGGCTCAAGGGGATGGCG
>SDBT01016497.1_pt1 | contig 11687 bp, 12 predicted proteins | sample 2277101 | NCBI WGS metagenome assembly SDBT01 (sample SAMN10404973, study PRJNA504765) | marine sediment metagenome | isolation source: marine sediment core GS10_PC15, 103 cmbsf | place: Arctic Ocean: Southern Knipovich Ridge | collected 2010
TTTAAAAAAGTCAAAAAAATTTCAATTTACTATTGACATATTTTTAAAGATTTGGTAGATTAAATATTACTTTAGAACAGAAGGCAACGTCTAGAATTTAGTTGAAATTTAAGTTTGAAAAAACTTAAATAATAAGCCGGGTTTTGGAAAGTCCCTTAGAAAAGTTTTAATGTAGGACTCCAAGGAGTTGATTAGCCTAAAGTGCAAACTATGGTGAAAGATTACTTGGGGTTTTATTTTTGTCCAAAGTTTTTAGATCCTGTTTATTTAAGGATCAAATTAATAATCCAGAATTTAAGAATCTTTAGTTTGATTTGCCTGATCCGTCCTGCCTGTCTTTTGAAGCAGTATAAACCTAATAACAAAAAGCATTACTATGCTCAATATGCCATATTTTGAGCTCCCGGTTATTTAACTATATTTATAAATCTTATTTATTTTATAGGCAATATGATTATATGATCTATGCCAGGAGCTTGCTCGAGAACTGGACCTTTATTACAGAGTTATTGAAAAGACATGTAAGTTTATTGACTTTGTATCGGATTATCTTGAAAATGGCCGTTTTCCAGAAACTCTAATAAATATGACTGGCAATATCTCCTACTCTACGGTCATCGAATGCTGCTATAAAGGTGAGCTCAAATATTTTGATTCGATCTTTGATCAAGTTTAGAATTTTTGCAATTCTTCTATATTGGTCTATGCCATATCTTAAAATGACTTTATAATAGATAGGAGAGATAATTATTAACTATAAAGTAAAGCTTATTGATTTAAATATTTGTGAAAGGAATGGAAATGACAAATAAAAAGACAATTAATTTTTTTCTTTTTCTGATCTGCATGGTTCTTATTGTACCGTTAATCGGATGCGCTGCAAATCAGGTAGACCAGGAATATATTGATTTTTCAGCCAGGGCATCAGAGAACTATCTCATTGCCATTAATGATAGGGATTTTGATAGTTTTTCTCAGAATCTAAACAAAGATATGAAGGAAGCTTTACCCGAAGAAGAGTTTTTAAGTTTTGCTGACCAGGTAGTGGGTATCATAGGAACATATGAACCAGGCTCAAAAAAACTTGATCAAATTAAAAAGGATAGCGGCTATATCATTATAACTTATAATGCAAGATATACCGGAGAATCAGAAGATGTAATTGTAACGATCTCACTTCAGAAAACCAGTGAAAAGATCGAGATTTCAGGATCCTGGTTTAATTCACCCAAATTGAGAGGTGAGTAGATCCCGGATAAACAGCTAAATATCCTGAGATCATCTTATGTATTTATTCACGATCCGGGCTGCCCTGTATCTTGAAATATTAAAACTTTGCCAGTGCTTCTGAGTGTCGAGTTCAAGTTTTCTATTATTAAAAAATACCAGTATTTCATCTTTTATGTCCTGTTGCCTGACCCCTGAGGCACTTTCATTTTTTAGATCAATATCTATCAATCTTTCCATCTCGGGAATAGCATCATATGAAAGACCTTTTAGATATTCCATATCGATCTGCCCGGTCTTAATATAGCGGTCAATATTATTTCTAGCAATCACCAGGTCCACATTGGAAAAATTAAGGACCGTATAAACTATCAGGGTCATCACAAAATATGATTTTATGATAGGCAGTTTCGTGTACCAGACATATATGACATTTATAATAAAAAGAAAAAACAGAAGAACCATAAAAGCCTGAACAAAAATTCTAAGATATGTATATCCATATGCCTGTTCATAAATCAGCATTCTATAAAATGCTGATATCAGCAGGACAAGGGTAAAGCCAACTAAAAATGAAAGCAAAACTTTGCTGGCCAGGTGGATCTTCCTGTTTTCCTTTCGAATAAAAGACACTGCTACCAAAATAATTATAAAATTTATTACTGATACTGCTACAAGCTCAAAAAACCCACGCCTTGCATAATCCGCATAAGTATATGAAGAAGGAAGTATAAAAGACTCCCCCCAAAAAAGATATGCAAACTGGATCACTGAAAAAACACTATATACAATATTCAATAAGGAGATGACAGTTATCAGTACTACCGGGTCCAGAAACTTTTTCCACTTTATCTTTAAATAAGCCGGCTTCCTTTCTTCATCATATGACTTAAGTATTGACCAGAAAAAACAGATAGCATAGATCGATACTACCAGGATCACAAAAAAGTGTTTAATTATCTTTGATACCGGAATATTGAGAAAAATATCCTTGAAGATAATATCAGCAGATGAGAGAAGCCATATTATCACAGCCAGTATGGGTATTGATACGATCAAACCCAGGACAATCCTTGTAGCTACCCTCCCCTTCCTGCCTTCTTTCCCCTCTGACATCCTAAAAAATACAATGAAGGGCATATGTATATACTTTAGTGGAACAAATATCCTTTTAGTAAAATCTGCCAGAAACCTTAAATCAGTCCAGTCAGCTTTATTTAACTTTGACAGACAAACAATAAGCATGATCACAATATATGGGATGATCATAAAATTTAAGATCTTCAATATTTGATTTGAATAAATAGAAAATGTAATAGAAAGAAGTATAACTGGTATTACCCATGTCCAGGCTTTCTTTTCCAGGCTATTATAGATTTTCAGAAAGATTAATACAATGACTGCTATTATCAGTAATATAAAAATAAGATAAGATATCCCCATAGTTTTATTGTAGAAAAGGATATCGAACATTATACCGATTATAATTCCGTATAATAGAAGCCAGTATTTTTTCTTCTCAATTTCCAATTTTACTCCTTGTTTAAAATTAAACGGGTTAATAATTTATATAAAACTGGTCATCCACGCAGTCATGATAATATTATATTATGATAATTTATATTTTCTTAAAAATACATTCAAATTTTATTTATCAGGTGTATCTACATATAAAAGATTTAAATTGCTATAATGTTTTTGTATCTTAAATACTCTTAACAATTATTAATCAAAATTGGGAGGAACCCAAAATGCTCGAGCAAGTCCATAAACACATTATTTCGGAGCTCAATCAAAATACGCGTACCGATATCATATTCATCATTACTGCGATTTTTCTAAACCTGCTTGCCCTTGGCGTAAACTCAGGTATGGCTGGAAATTCCAGGGATGAAGTTGATTTATTTATTGTCATGTTTATAATTGTTGTATTGGTAATAGTTGTAAATGTCATAGTCATAATCGGCCTATTGAAGGGAAAGCAGACCCGGGGCAAACTTATCGGCGGCCTCATAAAAATGTATGAGGACCAGAACGTATCTGGTTATTATGATAGATCCCTGATTTTACATTACAATACCAGGTATAATCTATTTATCCTGACTGTTGTCTTTATTGGAGCAATCGCAATTGCCATACCTTTTATAGTCAGATAATAGATGCTCACCATCATAAATGATCTTAAATCTTATTATTCTGATAGCTATTTAAAGAATAATAATCCTACTATATGGAGAAGGTAATAAAAGTGGCAAATATGAGTTCCGGATGCTAGGATCAATAAGAGAGCTTCCGGATAATAAAATAATAAAAATAATAGAGAAGAATCTCTTTGAGCAAATAAGATTTTATGGAAGCTCGCGCAGGGCCAGACTTATTGACAATAAAAATATTATAAAATTTCTTTCGCATATTCCTCTTCCTTTTTTTAATTGTGTTATCTTTTATGATTTTGATCCCAAAGATCTCGAAAAGCAGATCAAGAATTTTATCAAATTCGGAAGATCAAAAAAGACATCCCTCCTCTGTCTTATGAGTCCATCTTCTAAACCACATAGCATAGGTGCCCTTCTGGAAGAAAATAGTTTTAAATATGATGATCACATGATAAGTATGGCAATTGAAATCCCTGATATAAAAAATGACCTCAAGTATATTGACGGTTTTGAGATAGAAATAGTAGATAATAGAAAAAAACTTGAGAAATGGGTCCGTACCTGCCTTAAAGGTTTCGATGAAAATGATAAGAACTTTTCCAGCATATATGAATTTGAGAGATCGCTTGGATATGGCAAAACTCAACCATGGGTAAGATTTACAGGAATCGTAGATGGAGAAGCTATCGCTACCTCTGCTATTTTTATGGGTTCAGAAGCTGCTGGATTGGATAATATTACTACAGTACCAGATTGGAGAAAAAAGGGAGCAGGTGCTTCCATGGCCACATCTGCACTTAAGTTCTCACAATCTCTTGGCTATAATATTGGTGTCCTTCAGGCATCTGATATGGGTTATAATCTCTATTGCAAACTTGGATTCAAGAAATATTATGAGTTTAAAGAATATATCTGGAAATATGATAGTACCGCTTAACCATCTAAAGCTTCTTTTGCTTTTTCTGCTTCAGCATTGTCTGACATTTCGACAAAACCAAAGCCTTTGTTTCCGATCACGTTTACTTTAACAACCTGCCCATGTTCAGCGAATAATCCTTCAAGCTGTTCTTCTGTGGTATCATACTTCAAATTACCCACATATAGCTTGTTGCCTTCCATTCTTTCCTCCTTAAAACAATATTATTTCCCTAAGCTTGACAATATTTTTTTAAAGAGGTAACAGTAGAATCTTCACTCTTAGCAAAATATCATTAAACGAAAGAGAATCTTGAGTATAATTTCTCTATATATGTTTATCAAATGTTATTTTTGTATTTTATTTCAACAAATATCCGGCAATAATGTCTTCAAACATACGTTTATATTAAAACTATCCATAATAACAGTATATTTCATCTTGGATAGAAAACATTTTCTTCCAAATATCAATCTTACTTCCAGACTTTTAATTATTTTATCCCATGTTCCTGTTTATATTTTGGCCAGTTTTGTTTTAACCACAAGAAGTCACTGAAGTCGTCAAGTCTCTTTATGAAGGGATTGTTTTTAATTTCAAATCCAATAGTCGATGATGGCTTTTCTCCATAATCATGACCCGGCCAAACCTGAGTATCGTGAGGAAGGATTATAAGTTTTTTCAAACTCTCAAATTCTGCTTTTGCTTCTTCTTTACTATTTGTGCCCCCTACTTTTCCCACAAAAAGGGTATCACCCGTTATCAGATTGTCCTTTGCTTTTATACATATAGAGTCCTCCGTATGCCCCGGAGTATGTATAAATTCAAGTATAAGCCCTCCTAAATCTATGGTTTCACCATCTTTTATTCTTGTATTATCCTTACAATTGATAAAAGTAACCGGTGCCTCTCTTTCAGTTTTTCGAAATTTATCATTCCCGCAGGAATGATCATAATGTGAATGGGTATTAATAATATATTTTATTTCTACCCCTGCTTCCATTACCAGATTTAAAACTTTGAGAGGATCAGGAGAAGGATCTATGAGCGCTGCTTCCATAGTCTTTTCAGATGCAATAAGGTATGCGTAATTCCTGTCGCCTCCGGACTCAATTTGATTAAATATCATACTATCTCCTGACTCCCATACTACCAGAGACGATTATTAATACAAATAATATTACTGATCCAAAATATAATGGAATATTGAAAAGATCAGTACACTCCCAGACCCTTATAATCTACCTGATTGAGAACTATGAATCTATTTCTAATAAATGATTACTTTTCCAAGGAAAATATTGAATGCTTTCCAATACTATATAGCTTTTATCCATTAATCATATTTAATAAATATCTTCTTTTATTGATTCAAATAAAAGCATATAATATAAACATTAAAAATTTTTAATGTTTATATTGATATATAATTTTAAGAACTTCTAATAATTCGAAAGGTGACAGAAATGAAAATATCAACCAGGGGAAGGTACAGCACCAGAATGATGTTGGAATTAGGTTTAAGACACGGTAATGGACCTATCTTGTTAAAGGAAATAGCTGCATCACAAGACATTTCCATGAAATACCTTAGCCAGCTTGTATTACCCTTAAAAATAGCCGGACTAATAATGGGTACCAGGGGTGCGCACGGTGGTTATCTTCTTGCAAAACCTCCGGAGGAAATAAGGTTGAGTGATATTGTTACCGCATTAGAGGGTTCACTGAATCCTGTAGAATGTATTGACAATCCGGATATCTGTCCAAGATCCCATTTTTGTGTCACATACGAGGTCTGGCAAGAAATGGGCAGATGTAATATGCAAGTACTGGAATCCCGTACTTTAAAAGACCTGGTTGAAAGACATCTTGAAAAACAAAGAGAGCTTTCAATTTCCAAGGATTAAAAATATAGTATAATTAGATCGACCATTATACCAGTTCAAATATTAACAGGTAGGCGGATTGTCATTTTTGTTCCAATACCTACTTTAGAATCTACCACAATATGTCCTTTATGAGCATCTATGATCCACTTTACAATCGAAAGGCCCAGACCAAAGCTTTTACCGGTTCTTACTTTATCAACTCTGTAAAACTTTTTAAATATAAATGGTATTTCTTTTTCTTCAATCCCTATCCCGTTGTCTTCGATTTGAATTTTTACAAAACTATCTTCTTCTGATAAACCAATTTTGATATTACCGTTCTTTTTATTAAATTTAATTGAATTGTTTACAAGATTGATAATAAGTGTTGTTATTAATGCTTGGTCTGCCCTTATTTTTATCATCTTTCCTGATTCGAATAAAATCTTTATGCTTTTTGATTTTGCAGCTAGCCTCATTTCTTCAACAATATCATTGATAAGTATTCCAATCTCTAAAATATCAAACTTTATTTTAAATTCTTCCTGATAATCCCTGGCCAGGGTCAGCAATTGTGAGATCAATAAACTGATCCTTTCGCTCTGGTTTAATATTATTCTGACAGCATTTTTTTGACCACTATTTATTTTATTTTCTGATAATAATTCTTCAGCCTGGGCCATAATAACAGTTATTGGTGTCCTGAGTTCATGAGAGGCAGCAGAAGTAAACTCTGCTTCTCTTGTAAATGCATCCTCAAGCCTCTGAAGCATCTCATTAAAAGTAGAAGCAAGAATTCCCACTTCACCTGTAAACCTGGATAATTCCAATCTCCGGGAAATACTGCCTCTTTTAATATTTTTTGTTATTTTTATTATTTGATAAATTGGAGATAAACTATTTTTTGTAACTATATAACTAATAATAATTGTGAAAATCAGGAAAAAAGGTATAAAAGTGAATATAAATATTCTTATGTTTTCAAGGACAACTGATACATCATTAAGAGAACGGCTTACCCTTACCCACACTTCAATATCCTGATCGATAAAGGCCGGGTGATCGTAAACAAGCCATACATTATTTTCGATTTCTACTTTTCTTAGAGTATCGCCCTGTATTGGTAGTTCGATCAATGCTGGATCCATATTATTTGTTGAAATCTCACCATCCTTATAAAAAATAGTGATCTTTGTTTCTGCAGTTACTAATTCATGTGGCTCAAATACACGCAGGTTTCCTTCTTCGTCTGTGCCGGAAACCAGGTGTAAAGCTGAATGAGAAGTTTCATCTATTATTATTTTTTCTTCTTGCTGGTATAAAATTTCAGATATTGCTAGATATAATAAGAAGCTTGATATACAAAGTAGAAATAAAAAAAGTAGTGAAAACCATATTGTTATTTTAGCTTTTATGGTTAGTTTTTTCATTTATCCCTTACTACATATCCTACGCCCCTGATTGTGTGAATAAGCTTTTTTTCAAAGCCGCTTTCTATTTTTCTTCTCAGATATCTTATATATACTTCTACAATATTAGAAGTATAATTAAAATTGTAGTCCCATATATTTTCTGCGATCTGGGATTTCTTTAAGACTATATTCTTGTTTCTTAATAGATATTCTAAAACTGCATATTCTTTATAGGTAAGTTCTATGATCTTTCCACCACGTTTCACAATCCTCGTATTCTTATCAATTATTAGATCTCCAACTTTCAATACATTTACTTTATCTTTAGATTGTCTTCTTAGAAGCGCTCTGAGTCTTGCTAAAAATTCATCGAAGGAAAATGGTTTAACAAGATAGTCATCTGCTCCAAGATCCAATCCCTTGATTTTATCATTTATTGCATCTTTAGCTGTCAGGATCAGAACTGGTGTTTTTACCTTCTTTGCTCTTAATTCTTTAAGAATAGTAAAGCCATCTTTACCGGGCAGCATAATATCCAGGACTATACAGTCATAAGTAACAAATACTGCAAAGTCCCTGCCGCTTTCACCGTCTACTGCAGTGTCTACAGTATAACCTTCTTCTTTCAACCTTTTTTTTAGAATTCTTAAAAGATAAACTTCATCTTCTACAACAAGTACTCTCATTAAAATTCCCTTTTAGACAATATTTATAATTATAATTTCTAATATTCATTTAACCATATTTTGACCTGATCTGCATGTAAATATTATAATTTATTATAAAAGTAATCTAAATAATATTATAGAAGCTATAAATAAATAATGTACAATATTAGTTTTAATGGCCATTTTTAATAAAAGTCTATTATTAAAATAATTCTTTTTTAATCACTTGATCTATACGAATCTTGCGAGCAGCAATGCTAACTCATATAGGAGAATCATCGGTGCTGCCAGGACTCCCATTGTCACCGGACTCCAGTCCGGAGTAATGATCGCACTGAGCAGCAGTATTATAATATAAACTATCCTCCACTGTTTTCTCAGTTGCCTGACAGTGAGTACCTCTATCTTTATAAGAAATACCATTATCGGGGGGAGCTCAAATACTAATCCTGCTCCAACCAAAAACCATCCGATAAAGCTTACTACCGGGTTACACTCAGGGTCTGTTCGAGTCCCACTCCTTGTGATACCATCCAGTTTACCGCTATAGGGATCATAAGAAAATAGCTGAAGGCGATCCCTCCATAAAACAGTACAAAAAATATTACTGCTACTGGTATTACCCTGTTTTTTATCCTTTTGCTGAATGCGGGGAAAGCAAAACTTATTATCTGGAATACCAGCACCGGCATTATTACTATAATTGCTGCCATAAACGCTATCTTTATATTTACAAGAAAAGGTTCTTTTATATCAAGAAAAACCAGTTCTTTATTCTCGAGTGGTTTCGTCAGGAGACCTAACAGTGTATTGTGAAAAGGATATGCTGTACCGAAAAACACAATAAAAACTGAAAGTATGACTATAATCTTTATTCGCAGTTCTTCAAGATGATCAATAAAAGACATAGCCTTCTGTGAATCCTTATCTTTTTTTCCACCCCTTCTGAACCAACTCTTTATACCCTTTTTTTAAAATTTTTTTTCCTTTTTTCTAATCATTATCCTACATTGACCTTATATTATTATTAAGCACCAGAGCTGATTTTTAAGTACTGCCGATATAAAAAACTAAAGATATACATTATCACCTGTTTTAATCCTTCCCGGTGTTATAACTTTACAGAATATACCTTCTTCGGGCATTATACAGTAACCTACCTGATGGAAAATATTACACGGATTATGACATTCCTTACCAATTTGTGTCACCATCAATTTGATCTTATCTCTACCCTCGATAGATAAAATATCCCCAATTTTTATTTTCTTTAGATCGATTCCGCTAATTGTCAGGTTTTCAGCAACATCTCCCGGTTTTGCATTTGCCCCTTTAGTATTTATTTGCTCGATTCTTTCCCTGGATACCAAACTGATCTGCCTGTGCCATTTCCCGCTGTGACCATCTCCCTCCATACCATATTCATTTATATAAACTTCTTCTACCCGTGTTTTTTTCTGCCCTTTGTCTTTACTAATATTTATTGATTCTATTTTTCCTTCGCCTTTCATGATTTAATTTCTCCAGTCAATAATTTTTTTAAATAAATTCTTTAAAACATATTTAATATAAATTTTTTATTTGTTTTAGCCCCCGATCTTATTCATATAATGAGAAACCCTGGACACTTCACTATTGTTTACTTGCTCGTGCTCCCTATTTGCTGGCTTAACCCTTATATGGTCTACAATATTATTCTTGATTTCTTCGTCAGAACTGCCCTTCCTTATACTTTCCCTTAAATCCCATTCCAGGGAAGAAAAAAGACACAATTTAATACCACCCCGGGGCGTAAGTCTTATGCGGTTACAATTAGAGCAAGCTGCCTTTTCATTAAGTATGAATCCAATTTTACCTTTGCCCTCCGGAATCTTATAGTTAACAGCAGGGCCGTATCCGACAGCTTCCTCCTCCTTAATATAGTTTCCAAATTCACCCATTAGATAAAGGATATCCTTTATCTTGAGCTTTGGATCACCTGGAGTTGAAATATTTTTATTGCATTCAATATCTGTTAAGCCCGCTACAGGCATCATCTCAATAAACCTGACAGTAACGGATTTTTCCATACTAAAATTAATAAAATCAATTATATCTTTTTTTTCTATCAGGCTAGTAAGTACTACATTTATTTTTACAGATTTAAAACCTACTCTTAATGCTTCATCTATCCCCTGAACAACACTCTCGACACGTCCCCCCCTTGTAATTATTTTATACTTTCCGGGGTCCAGGCTGTCCAGGCTTATATTAAGTCCCTTAACTCCGGCACCATAAAGTTGATGGGCATATTTTTTTAACAAGATACCATTACTCGTAAGTGAAATATTATCAATTCCCTTAATTTTATCTATACTGGTCAACAAAGATATTAAATTACTCCGGAGAAGCGGCTCTCCTCCTGTCAGTCTTATCTTCTTTATGCCTATATCTGCTAATATTTTTAATATTCTTATCAATTCCTCATAGGTCAGCAACTGTTCCCTGTCTAATGGTTCAACTCCGCTTTCAGGCATACAATATATACATCTTAGATTGCACCTGTCTGTAATAGAAAGTCTTAAATAATCTATTTTTCTTTCATATCCATCTATTAATTTCTTCTGCATGTATTTTGCACCCGGTTTATTCTTATATTAATTTTTAAACATATGAATAGAACTCGCCTTGACTCCAGCGTATATTTTCTTTCCTACGGCAAGACCCAATCTGTCAACCGAGTTTTCCGTAACAAATGAAATAAGATCAAATCCACAGTCAATACTAACTTTTTTAGACAATCCAAGATCTTTTATTTCAGTTATTCTGCCAATAAATAAATTCATGGCAGAAGACTCCTGCGGCTTCAGGTTGATGCTGTATAATATCACTGCTTCCGGCCTGATACCCAATACTACCTTTGCTCCGGATTGGGCCTTACCCGATACAAAAGCTTTATCACCATTGTTACCTATTATTACAGTACATACATTTCCACTACATTCATTAACCGTTCCGGAGATCAATGTCTCTACTCCCACGAACTTTGCGGTAAACTCATTAACTGGTTTCTTAAAGATCTCCTCTTTCAAACCAAACTGTTCTATCCTGCCTTTATTTATTACTGCAATATCATCAGAGAGAACCAGGGCTTCATTTCTGTCATGTGTCACATAAATTATTGATCTTCCTGAATTTTTAAGGATCTCAAACAGGTCTTCCCTCAGGCTCTCTCTAGACGGCTGATCAATATTTGCCAGGGGTTCATCCAGCAACAGTAGCTGGGGCTCTAAAACAAGAGCACGAACCAGGGAGACTCTCTGCCTCGCTCCTCCTGGAAGATTTCTCACACTTCTGTCAAGACGTTTTTCAATTTTTAGCTTTCTTATCATATAATCCATTTTTTCTTTTACTTCAGAAAGGTTTATTTTCCTTATTCCCGGACCCATTAAGGTGTAAGT
>SDBT01016498.1_pt1 | contig 11687 bp, 9 predicted proteins | sample 2277101 | NCBI WGS metagenome assembly SDBT01 (sample SAMN10404973, study PRJNA504765) | marine sediment metagenome | isolation source: marine sediment core GS10_PC15, 103 cmbsf | place: Arctic Ocean: Southern Knipovich Ridge | collected 2010
GATCCCGATCCCAGCCATCCGGATTATCCTCCGACTGTTCCCCTTGCTTGCGCATCCATTGTAAATATTGCACTGGACATTCGCTCCATGTTCTGTCCCGATGTTTACCGAATCCAATATTCCCTTTTAAGAATACCGGCGTTTCGGCGTACGCGATGATCGAGTCAATCGTGTGCTCGAACTTCGACTGATTCAGCATATAACAGAGAATCTCCGCTGTCACTTTCGCATCATGTCCGGCACGATGCGCGTCACCGTCGATGTCGTCAAAGCCGAGATGATATCGAAGAACCTGATTCTTGTGTGACGGAGAATCAACTATGCGATGCAAGGATAGACGGTATGTGCAGAGCCATCGTCGCTCAAATCCAACAGCGTCAGCGAATGAACTGTCGAACTCCGCATTGTGTGCGGCGAATAACTGAATGTCCTCCGAAAAAACTGGAGATAATATTTCCTGCGCGGGTTTAGCATCGACGACCATATCATCAGTGATGTGATGTATAGCTTTCGCTGTTGCAGGGATCTTCATCCCCGGATTGATAAACGCTTCGCTTGTGGAGCCTGTCTGCCACTCGCCGACATTCCGTGACACGTCGCAATATCCGACCTCGCAGATCTTGTCAGAGTCCGGATCAAATCCCGTCGTCTCGAAATCGACGACTCGGATTGTTACTTCTTTCAGGTTCATGTGATTCGCCATCTCCCGTCGATTATGTGGATGTGAGATCGCTTGCCGTTCGCGTATATGACTGAATGACTGTTCAGCCACGACGACGGCCCGATGTTGTATTCCAGTTTCAAGTGTGTGCTAGTACCGACCTGATGACAGCCTTCGTCAATCCCCGGAGTATGCGAATGCCCGATGATCGATTTGACTCCGATTCGTCGCAGGTTCCGGATAGACCCTCGCGCGCCATTCGGCCCTCTGTCGCCATGCTGATTGATTTCGATTCCCCGGATGACATGCGTGTCATCGCGAGCAGGGAATATGAAATTATCCGGCAATTGCACCTTCCCCCAATAAGCAAACGGATCAACGTACTCCGCTCCGCTTGTCGTCATCTTCGTTGACCGTACCATCGCGAGTGCAGTTTCGAGATAGAATTCTGCGTTCGCTGAATCCTTTCTCCAGTCCGTATCAAGGATGTACCGGCACAGGAAGTCGAGGTGATTCGACGGGACGATGATGGATGTCTGATCTTTCGCGCAGCGGTTCTGAATGTGATCGAGTGCCTCGTCAACTTCCTCCCGAACAAAGTGCATATCCTCCATCAGCTTCGCGATCTCGATAAATGGATTCAGTCTGTGATGCGGATTTCGCGAGTACCCGTCGAGCAAGTCGTGCCAAACGAGCGTCTGTGGATCGAGCAGCTCGTTTATAGAGTTTTTGCCGAACGTCGCCGCGTCAACAGCAGGATCAATGAACCGGACGTGCGTGTCTCCCATAACGAGAGCCGCTGCTCTCGGAGCCTGCACGACTTCGTCCGGAGTGTACTTCAGCCAGAGATCGATGAACGTGCCGTTCTTCAAAGCGTTGACATGGCGCATATGGAAAACCTTGTCATCTTCAATCTCCACGATGACTGCACCGAACGTGTGATGGAATTCGCCTTTCTTACCTGTCGGAGTGTCTGTGTAATTCGGGACAGTGCAAACTCCCGTCGTTGTTAGAATGGAAGGCAGTCGCTGATGCGGCGAAGGAATACACCGCATCTGAATCTTCGAGTGTCCGACGATGCCGGAGCAGCCTTCAGAGATGGAGTCGAATCCTCGCAGCGGTTCCCCGGCTGCTGCTTGCGTTTTAATGTCTCCCATGAATAAAAGATTCGAGTTCAGATGCGACCGTCCATCGATCAGACAGTGTTTATAATCGTCAGGCAGTTTCCAATATTCCGCGTTCCGCGCGCTCTCCGACCAATGCGATGTAGGATTCTTATATCGATACGGGATGACAATCAGTTCCGCTCCATTGTGATCACAAAATTTCACACAAGATGCGAAAAAATTCTTATCGACTGGAGTGGCGTTTTGTGCTGCGGTTATCAGGTATCGTTTTGCAGATGGAAGTTTCTTCGAGAATTGTTTTGATGCAGCTTGACTCGGAGACTTGACAGGAACTATTGTCTGCTTGCCGCAATCCTTGCATCTATAATTCTGCCTGATGGGGGCATCGGTTTTGCTGCTGAATCTTCCGGGACCATTCTTTTTTAATTTCTCACTTCCACACGTCGGACAGTATCCGTATTTTGCGGTCATGGCTTCGTTTCCTCTATGACTCTTCGCGGCGTCTTTTCTTTCGTCTCGTCACGTGCATGTATATCGACACGCAACCGGCTGCAATTGCGACGACTCCGGCGATGATTGAAATAAGTGTATCAAGTTCCGCGAGCCAAACTGTTCCGGCCCCGCTCGCACTTGCAAAGAAAAAAGTGTGAGCAGCGTTTGCTGATTGTTCCCTTATCATTTTAATCGGCACTCCCTGTCTCCGGTTTGAATGACTGGTATGCAACGTACATCTTAGTGAACATCCCGCCCAGTGCTGTTATCAGAGCAACAGGGAACGCTGTTATCAAAACTAGGTTCGCAGCAGGGATGTTGTTTAGGTCGAGTGCCGTGTACCACGTCCATGACTCTGCAACGAGTTTGACGTAAAGAGCGAAGAACACGGTCAAATATACTCTCGGAAAGACTCGATAGTCGTTGATCTGTTTCGCTAAATTGTTCATGCGTCTCCCTCAAAACACCGCCCTCCGATACCAGCCCAAAGCGAAAACACTGAGCTTCGGTCTCTTCGACACAAGTCCTTCGTAGAATTCCATCTGTTGCTTCCGTATTTCTCTCAGAAGGATGTAATCCTTCGCAAGCATGGAGTTTACACCGCTCAAAGTTTTGGGGCCAGCTATGCCATCGTCAGTGAGGACGACGCCGAGCTTCGTGCACGCGCGCTGAACCAGCTTCCACGCCTGCCGCCCTCCCATATTCACAGCCATGTCAAAGACTTTCGTCGCGATCAAACTTGACTTAATATCGTTGATTTTATTCGGAATCCAGAACGCTTTTTTGTACGCATTTTTCGCGTCCTCGCGCGTCATTGCGCGAATGTCATCAGCATCGACATCCCCGTCCCCGTCGAAGTCCCCGTCCACAATATTCTGTTTCTGAAGGAACCGTAGCGAGATCCCGAAGTTCGTCGCACCTCCGGGATCGTTCTTGTGATCCACATATCCGCCCTCGTGATGCAGGACACAATCAACAGCGTAATCGAATCTACTCACGGCCCGTTCCTTAATACGATCCATTCATCAGTGTCAGATTTTTCTAATTCAAGAATTGATCCCGGTGACAATGTCCCGGCTGTTGGATCAGTTCCAACATACGATACAGCAGCGTCGTCTGAAATTACTATTTCATCCGGCGAGCCTGACGAAATATCATTTATAAATCGCAGAGTTCTTCCTATCGAAAATCCCTGTGTCGCGTTATCTGGAATATTAATCGTTGATCCCGATCCATTCAAGATGATCGTCGCATTACTGTGTTCGAGATCCGGTTCAAATGTTGTCGGCGATCCTGAATGCGTAAAGTTTCCGGCACTCAATCCTTCCCAGTCATTGCCGTTGTATTCCCAGCGGCGACTTGTGACCGTGTCAAAGACAGTCCATCCCTGAACCGGAGGTGTCAAAGTCCATCCGCCTGCGGAACTGAATTCAGCGATCCAGTTCTCTTTGACCGGAGAACCTCCCCAGTCGGTGCCAGTCGGTGCCGCTCCGATGACGTATGTATCACCATTGGCAGGCGAGCTAGGCTGCACACTCACCGTTTTCAGTTCGAAGTTCAGTGACACCTGATCCGCTGTTGATCCGGTAGTTGATCCTGTCCCGGCTGTGATGTGCTGTAACTCGAACGACGTTTCGAAAGCGAGATCAATGTTTTCCGTTCCGCTTGGAGTTCCACTCAACAAGCGCACCGCAAAATTCACATCAGTCAATGCGAATGTTTCGTTATTCGGTAAAACTTTTCCTATGCCAAAAGAAGCAAACCACACTCTCTCATTATCAGAATGAGCCGCAATTGTGCTGCCAAACATCCCACGAGTTAAGCCGCTAAGGATGTAACTTCCTAATGGAGAACCTTCGATTATTTCTTGAAAGAAGATCCATTCGTCATCGACGAGTACCAAGTTAATTAGGTTCGTTGAATCTACGTCGCCGACTACGGGAGCCGGAGACGGGACAAGAGATAACACATCGTCTATATCGTTTGTCCCGTCAACAGTGATCGTTGCGGGAGGTGAACTCGATGACGGAATAGCGCCGACAGACAGCCCAGATGGAGTGAATCGTGTCACTCTGTTTGAGAAATTAAAATCACCAGAGATTGTGTTCAGTAACGGCGAGCCTCCGGGATTCAGTGCGATATACACATCATAGAAACTCTGAAAAGAATTCGCGGGAACTGCCAGCACTGCAACTTGCGTTCCTTCGACAGTTTTGAAATCAGTTGGAAGTTCAATAAATTTCGCAAACAGAACGCTCAGAGGATCGGAAGAAAAAGGCACCCAGCGTGACGTAATCGGATTTGAAAATGTGGCGATGTCTGTTTGAAAAATATCCTCGATGGCATCCATCTTGATCCAGCCGCTTTCCATTTCCCCGGCTTCCAGTTTGCTGACCCTATACCTGACGTTCGATATTCCAAGCGGCCCCCACGTAATGTCAACGACCTCTGTCGGCTTCAAAGCAAAAAATGTTCGATCAACTGTCAACGTAACTTTCGACAATGGATAAGAAACGAATCTCAATTCTCTCCACGCCAATTTTGTAGCAAGAGATGCTTGCTTGCATCCCGGAAAAGTTATTGTTGTCGTAAGATTAGATCCGCCCTGTATCTTAAAGTTTGCGCCATCTGTAGCTATCGCAAATGATTCAGCGTAATCTTTTCGAGGATCATGGTACGGCACACGCACCTCGTTCATCGTATCCTCCCAACTTGTCCGGGAAAATTCGACCTTTAAGCAATTAGATTCATCGACCAGCAATGTAGTATCCGGAGAATCCGTGAACTCTCGCGCAAGCAAGAATTCATATTTCCCTGTCTGCTCGTCAAGTAACAAAGAACCATCGACCTGTCTTTCTATTTCCTCGATTATTTTACCGATTTGTTTTGGATTATCGAGCAGCATTGAAAATCCATTCCCTTCAGAATGTAATTGAGTGGCTGCTGTTATGAAGGATGCTGTGTCAATCAAAGTGGTACTTACAGATGCACCCCAGTCATTATCCGTGAGAATTTCAAAGAGGACATTCATCGGGTTTGCATGAACGACACCGTCCTCAAGGATTCTCGAAAGATTAGGCGATCCCCCGAGACCTAATCCATCAGGAATTCTCGTTACCTCGAACTTCCACGGCTGCAAGTTGGGAGACGTTCCTATTTCTCCGCCCTTCCATAAAACATATGCTGTACCACGATACGCTGGGAGTTCCGCCACGCCGCCCTCAACAACTCCCGTTAAATAAGAATTGACAGCTTGAGTTGCTGATCCGGAGACAACTTCGAGTGTTCCAATAAGATCAGATTCCTCTCCGTTGAATTCAATCTTGCTTATTGAAATGTCGCCCAAGTTTACGGGCGTAAATGTTTCTGGTGATCCTGTGCCATCCCTTACAAGTTTGTCGTCAATCCATACTCTCCGAATGCCGTCCACACTGTTGCCAGTTAATTCTCCACGCATTAATGCCAACTGCATCCCTACAAAATAGCGAAATCCTTTGATGATTGTATCGGACGAGAATAGCCCAGTCTTTATTTTTTCTGTGATTGCTACTGTCCGTAAATCTCCGAACCATATAAGATTCGGCCCAGACTGGACAAACGTCCCCCAGCCGACAGGAATAACTCTTCCTTCCAGAGATGTCGGAAAATTAAAATCTCCGAGTCCTGCCGGACGCGCGTTTTCAAGATTAGGTTTCGGACGCAATAATTCCGTAACGATTGTCGCGCCGATGTACCAGAGAAGTGTGACCCACCAAACCATTGTATTACTCTAACCTCCACTAGCTGCGAAAGATCTTTGCGTACCCGATCCTCCGGCAGATCCAGAGGAAGCCGGAGCAACGAACGTCCCTTGTTCGAATGGATTGATTGCAGGCACATGCGGAAAGCCACCGTAATTAATGACGTTGTCATATTTAGCAAGGCAAGTTCCGACACTTCTGTCGCATCCCCGCTGCAAAACAACAGTCGTCCCTAATACACTTATACTGAACGGGAGCAGAAGTGTCAGATTATCTCCGTCTTGATCGAGTATCATACGGAAGTCGCTGGAGTCTAGTTTACGAACGAATCCTCCCTTAAAAGCCTGCGATGGAGACTTGTTATCGACGATCAATCCTGCACCCGCGATGTTGATCACCTCCCCGGAGTTCGTTTGAGATATCACAAGTCCTGTCAATCGATTAGGTGCGGCTGCTTCACTCACACCGCATCGTCCATCATAATGAACATGATTGCATAGTCCTTGAAAGGTTTGTCGCGGCATCTGTCGCTGAAATATTTCATTGAAAGGCTTCAATATCAGTGTGCATTCTTCGTCTTTGAACGCTGCTGATGTAACGTATCCGCGAAATAAAAGTATCGATGTTGGTGGAGACATTTTTTCATGAATCCTTGACACGATGACATCCAGACGATCAGCAGGTTGAATGCCAATATATCTCGATGCGATAGCATCTGTTGAAGGAATCTTGATGTCCAAAGTAGTTGATTCACTTTCTACATGTTTTCCAAAAGTGCCTCTGTTGATTGTTCGTGCTAACCATGTAAAACCATTGAACTCGATGTCACCTTCGGAACTCGTATATCTGGTTATCACTGTTCCTTCCGCGAACTCAAAGAGTTCTATAGGACGATTCGTCTCGATTGCAACTTCATGAAATGATGCGTCACCCATTTGGAACTCCCACTGTCTGTAATTCAATTAAGCTATCGACCAAGTCCCCGGAAGGATTCACCCAGCGATGCGTAATCCGTGCGTCGTCACTTGCCATCCTTTGCTGTAACAGGAAAGAAATCTCTTTTGTCCCGGCGACAGTAGTATCTTGTGCCAGTCCCGGAGATATAGTCAATCGTTCTCCCGGTGAAATCTCAACTGATCCTGTTATCCTGTGATAATTCACAGTCCCATCGTTCAATGTTATCTGAATATCTTGTATCGGAGCACGGTTCTGAAGGAATTCTGTGAATGAAATGTTCTCAATATCGATCACTGTTGCTCCAGATAAAGCATCGGTAATCAATTGCATGTCCGGCTGATTCGTCGGCAGGAAGAACGACACCTGTTTCCCACGCAAGGCATACAATAATCCACGTCGCTCCCATTCCTCAAGATTCGTGTCGTTCTGCATCCTCAGAGGATGTGTTGAAACACCGACAAGCTGTGTAGAAAACGCTTGAATTAATCCTATATCGAAATCGATTCTCGTGTTTTTGTGCGTCAACTTCTGCGTGTAAGATCGTCCAGTTGTATTGAACATGTCCATCACAACTTTGCCGAGATAACTTGTGAACGGGGAAGTATTCGCAAGGTTCGTTTCATTAACTGTCGATGTAAACCGCATCTTGTATTCGACGAATCCGTCTGGTGCTCGCGACAAATCAACTGTTCTGTCAACGACACAAGGAATAACCGGAGTGATGAATGCTCCGTTTAACACTTCGAAACTTTCTGTTAGAGCCGAAGTGAACGTTATAGTGTTCGTCGGCGAGCCGAGGTGATCGATCTCAAGAACATTCGAAACGACTTCGTCTATGTCTGCGGGATTAGACTTGGCGACCATTATTAATCCGCCGACACGAATGTCCATATTATCGAGATCAGTCACAACAACGGACAAAGCACCTAAAGAAGCGTCCACTGTCAACTTTCTCGCCCACCACCAAAGCGGAACTCCAAACACGCGAGGTTGCCATTCCATAAATAATGAACGGATGCTCGACACATCTCTCGGACGCCTCGGAACTATTTCATACTCGACTATTTGTCGCGGGAATCTTCTGATAGAGGATCGCATCTCCGTTCCATCAGCCGATTTCATAATGTCCGTTTTCCATGACAGAGTTTCGCGGATGTCTCGCTGCGGCGGATACTGCAACAAGGTCACTCTTGTCCCGGTGACTGTGATCGTTATGCTTCTGACATTGTAATCAAAGATGACATCTCCATCGATATTCGGAGAACCGATCTGTAAAATGTTCAAACTTAAACCGATGGATGTTTGTGGTTGTTGATTTTTTGGAAGCACAGGAGCACCAGTGATAGTGACACCTTGAAAAATTATTTGATTGTCGATCAGATTAAGTGTGACGGAGTCTCGACGGAAGGAACTATATAAATCTATGTTGAATACAAGATTACTGACAACATTCCCAAGTGCAAAATCTTTCGGGAAGATATGAATCCGTTCAAACCAGTCCTCCCCTACGCCAACACCGTCATTAAATTTTGTGACATCGTTTCTGTTTCGCGCATAACTGCCGAGAAACTTTCCAGCCCCGGCAACAATAACATGTTGAAATGCACCAACAACAAAGGGAGCCATGAATTCAGAGGCTGGCTGATTCTCTATTTGCAACTGCGCCATTGACCCTGTTGGAGAATTTTCTATCAACAAGAGAGGATCTCTCGGATCATTGTTTGCCAAAGCTGAACCTACTTTCGGAGCAACTCCCGGATTATAGACATCGGTTCTAACGTCTGGAAAACTATTAAGTGCTTTGCTGACACCTGACATACATCACACAATTCGTTTGTAGGCGCGTCCCCACAACCCAGTAATTTCTGAACCTAATATTAAAGATTTTTTGCCCATTGGATAGACATCCCACAAGTCTCCGCCAATAGTTAATTGTTGACCAGAAATAACTCCGTCCATGCTTATATCTCGAACATCTTTTGCGAAACCAAGCAAATAATATTCATCAGGCGTTGGATCATCGTCAATTAGCCAACACAAAATAGGCATCATTGGCTTGAATCCATTAAACTGAGATGATCCTCCGACCTCGTAAAAATGGTGCATGTAGAACGCTTGACGACCGCTCCATTGAATTCTCATGTAATTAGCGCCAGTTGGATCTGTTCCATGTGCGCTATTAGACGGAATGCCCCATTGTGATTGCGGTGACTCAACAACACCATTCCATCCGCTAAGAGTTGGTACATCCAGAAACATTTGTGATCTATTTGTATTTCCTGTCGTAGCTATTCCATCAAAAGCGACTCGATGATTGATTGAATTTATATCGTCTTGACTTCCAGTAGCCCAGAAATGACCGTGAGAATATTCTCCACCGCTAAAACTTCCGAATTTTTCAATTTGACCGAATCCAAAATGACGGTATTCCCCAGCATTGAATTCCACGACAACATTAACGTACAAAGGGCCAATAGCGGGATCAAAATTTGCATAGAAAAAATACGCTGTATATGGCCCTGTCATTCTATTTATTTCGTGACCGTTTGTTATCGATGTTTGAGATTGTCCCGGTTCGTTAGGCACTCCACTATCATCAAAACCTGTCGATTGATGGACATAAATTCTATCCGTCGTCCCGTTACCGTGAAGTTGAACATGAAGATTCACGCCATCTGAAATTGCTAAATCGTAAGGCGACCTATCTGTCATAGGTCGCTCTATAGTGAATCCCTGCGGACTGACGCTCTGAATAAACGTTTCCAGTTTAGTGAGCAGATCCTCCGGCCCTGTCGCCGTTCCTGTTTCAAAAGCCATGCTACTCTCTCTTTATCGCGTAAAGCGTCCAGTCATCTGTGCGATGAATGTTTTGAAAAATATCATAAGACTCTTCTGGAGATACACCGGAGTCTATTAAATTATCCTCTGCGGATAATCCACCTGTGCCATTGATCCAAAATATGTTATCTAATTCTCCGAAAAACTGTCGGGACGGTTCAGACATTATGAGTGTAAGTGGAAACAATGGCGAAGGTTGCGGAGAACCGAAACCTCGTAAAAGTCTGCCTATCGGAGTTCCACCCGAAGTAGCGGAAGAAAAAACTGATCGGAAATAATTTATCAACGAAAATCCATCAAGAACTCTGTTCCCTCCATCGTGGTCATCATCTGTTGTGTCAAAATTAGCTGCCATCGGCCAGATAAATCTTTCGTCATTATGATCCACCTCCGTTGAAGTCCCACCAAAATTTTGAAAACTTAACCAAACACCGTCAACGAATCTAAGCCACACTGGGCCTGATTGCCCCGCCGTACTTGTACTGGCTCCGGGATTTGGAACAGAAGCATAATTCAAAGTATTATCATTGAATCTCTGATCAACATCCCATGATGATCCAATAATACAAAGAGGATACGGAAATTCTGTTGACGTTGAAAACGTATTCAAAAATCCTGCGTGCATAAATTGAAAAGACGTTCCCGTTTTAACAACCATCATCACGCGTCGATCATTGCCGTACATCCAGTATGTCATTGAAGCGTTCTCCAATGGCACATACGATCCTGACGGACTGATTCCGGGTTGTGATTCGAAAGAGACAGAACCTTCAGGTGATCCGTCCGTGAATCCTGTAAACCCTCGCAAGTCCCAATTAAATCTACCAACTCCGCTGTCTGAATATGTGTTGATGCCGAAAAATATTTGATCCTCTGGAGAAACTCCGCCTGTCCCTTGAAAGATCATCTCCCGTTCCTCCGGAGAATTTAATACATCGCGCACAGCGACCCAATTAAGTCCCGACACAGGGGAGCCAACACCAGTGATGAAATCCCGGAAAATTGTCAAGAGATCGAGATAGTCCGTCGCTGTTCCTGTTTTGAATGCCATTACGCTAAAAGCCTCCTAATAGTTGCGGGATTCGTTGAGATCACATTCATGATCGCTTTGGAACCTGCCGCTGATTCCAAAACCGCTACAGTGTCTTGCGGATCTACCACATTCGTTATGCTAACAGGAACCTCAACACTCGGTGCCGCTCCCTGCTGTGCCTGCTGTTGTGTCATGACGCGTCCATCCTGTCCCGGCACGAATACCTCTCCCTTCGCCGAGCCTGCCTCGTTGACAAGACTTGGCACACCTCTCTGAACAGAACCTCCGAACTGATTGCCGCTGATTGAACCGAGCGCGGCGTCCGCGAACGTCCCGATGCCCCCTCCGACTCCAGTTAATGATTTGAAAAACGCTGTCAAAATCTGGTTCGCAAGAATTTCTGCTGCGATTTTCTTCAACGATTCTGCGAATTTGAAAACCATTCCATCCAGTCCTTCCGAGAATGGATCGAACAGGAAGTCAGCGAATGCGGTTTGAATGTTCCGTGCCGCCTGTACAGCAAACTCTTTCGTGAGATCGTTTGTTGTATCGAACTTCTTTTCAAGTGCATTCAGTGCCGCTTCGAGTTTTTCCTGATCAATTGGATCGGAGAATATTTCCCGCAGCCTTTCCTGTGCTATTGATAACTGCTCCGAAACCGGGATGGTCTCTTCCATAATCGTTTTCAGATCACTTAGTCCCAGCGCCCGAAGCTGCGCGTTGATTAATGCTTCCTCCGTCCGCATGATGCCCTCCGTCAGAGCATCGAATCCGACATCCCCTTCACCTATCGTCGCAAGCTGTGCTCGAAGCAAATCGAGCTGTACCTGTACCCGGAC
>SDBT01016499.1_pt1 | contig 11686 bp, 12 predicted proteins | sample 2277101 | NCBI WGS metagenome assembly SDBT01 (sample SAMN10404973, study PRJNA504765) | marine sediment metagenome | isolation source: marine sediment core GS10_PC15, 103 cmbsf | place: Arctic Ocean: Southern Knipovich Ridge | collected 2010
ATACAGTTTTCCTGATGTCCTGTGACCACGACCAGACGTTTGAAACCATGCTGATTCAGACTGGAGATCAGCCGTTCAAGTATCGACATGCCATTGACTATTGTCAGGCATTTAGGCGCATTCCGCGTAAAAGGATAAAGACGGCTTCCTGTTCCGGCCGCAAGAAGTAATGCCGTGGTGACGCGTTCATTATTCGGGTTGTTATGCTTCAAATTTATATCCTTTCCTTAAATGTTCAATATCTTACAGTATAGCTTGTTGGAGGAAAAACGAGTCCGCAGCTTCGCAAATTGCCAAGCAACTATCTACATTAAGAAGATAACGTATAGCGTTTTATCTATTGTCCCGCCGTACAAAAATACTGGAAAGACCAGTCTGGCGGAAACAGTTTGAATAAGCTCGGACGATACGTTTTCTCGGCGGAATGATGGATAAAGCGTGGTTGGACGGGGCCGCTCCGATCAAGCAGCTAAGTACCTACCATTATCTATGGGGTTTGTAAAGCTATGATTCTGCATCACAGCAATTCTCGGCGAAACAGCAGATTGTCAAATACGATAAAGGTGACAAATATATGCCTGGAGCCCAAAGAGGACGATGGTTATTTGGTATTATTTTGCAATACGCTTATTAATAACGGACATGCGCCATTTGCTGAAAGAGCATCTTCTGCGACATCAAGATCATAATCCATCTGAAGCCCTAGCCAGAATGATGGGGAATTGCCGAAATAAACAGCAAGGCGAAGCGCCGTGTCTGCGGTAATGCTCCTTTTACAATGAACTATTTCATTGATACGGAGAAACCCCAAGGTCTCTTCCCAGCTTATTATGGCTTATGTTCATCGGTTTGAGGAATTCTTCAAACAGAATCTCACCAGGATGAACAGGGGGTATCTTCTTTTTCTTCATTTTCTCACCTCAATGATAATCAACAATTTCAACATCGTATGCGTTATAAGTCTAGTCATATTTCGTTGGATCTTAATGCTCGGGATATCGTGGAATAGTCGCGACCAATCCACGCTTTGTCGTGTAATGGTCTTGATATGCATTTCAAGTTATGATGGATGCTGATTTTGAGGATGCTGACTGTTTTGAATATTCTTATCCGGTTAGGGTTGCCGGCAGATCGTTTCTTTCACAGCTTATCTGAGAGACCTTTTAAACTGTAAAGCTAAAGGGCGTCCCTCGGTAACTCTATAGTCATACTGTTTGCAGAATGTTTAACACATCTTGTTAATATGTAAAAATAAGAAAGCCGAGATATTCTCGGCTTTCTGGTAAATACTTTTCTATTATCAGATTATTTTGTAATAGGCCTATGTAAACTTTCAGGATCTACAATACGAACTTCTTGCAAATAATCTGTCGTACTTTTTGCTCGTTGATAAGCGGCTGCTAATTTTTGTTTTCCTTCAGTTGAATTTACCCACTCTTTGGCCTTGTTGACCAAATCATCAATTTTAATTTTTCCTGCCATAGCTCCCCTCCCTTTTTTTAATAATGGCTGGTAAAAAGACGAACAGTTTTTTTCAAGACGTATTTTATTTAGTCTGTTCTATTTTAATAATAAACATAAAAAACCAGTTATCAATTATTATCATCGATAGTTGCAAACCATTTAAGAATTTTCCAAACAGGTTTGTCACGATACTGTTTAAAAACTACAGTTTCTTTTGATATAGCTTTTATTAAGTTAAAAAAAACTTCATCAAACCCGATAGCGCGTTTTAATGATAGTCCTTGAAGTATATCAGTAGCATCAAAAATTAAATCTAAAACATGTTTCCCAGCGCTAACAGCTTCAGCACGCCATAAAAAACGTGGCATACTTTCCGTAAGTATCTCATATTTTAGTTGTTTGTTTAAAGGCTTCTTTTTTAAAATATCCTGCTTAAATTTATTGATAGTAGTTAAATAAATATTCCACTCAACACGCTGTTTAAGGGGAGATATTTTTACAGATCGCAATTCTTCAATAAATTCATCAAAATGAATTACCGTATCCTTGATATCGCTGAAAGGAATTCGAATCTTATGATATACAGGAATTAATAGGTTGTTTGCTACAGCTCTCATGCTGCCAATTTTTTTGTTTTTTCCTATCCATGATGTTTCCATAGAAATACGTTTGACAGGCAGATTTTTCTTGTCAACATAAAACTCTATTTCTCGTTGATCTAAAACAATTCTTGAGAATGGACCTACCTGATCATCATGGGCATATATTTTATCTATTCGAGAAGCCTTTAACAGAAAACCATTTTTTTCATTAGGTATAGGTTTCGTTAGCCCCAAACTATAGCCAGTGATAGCCACTGCATGAAAATCAACAAAAACCCCTGGAGCTTTAGAAACATCGACTAATAGAAACGTCATTATCAGTGGTATTTCGCCAGCCAAATAAGCATATAAAGTTGATTTCAAGACTTCTTCATTGCTGGCGCTAATTAAAAAAGGCTCAAGGTTAACACTTCGAATAGCGTTAGCCATCTGTGGAATTGTTAAACCTTTATTGGGGAGGAATCTGGACTCTGCTGGCAAACTGTTACATGCTGATTTTGTAATTTCAACAGGTGATGGAATTTGATGCTGATAAAGTATTCCGCTCGCTTGGAATACAGACCAGAGAGCACTTGTGGCGCAAGCAGCCACGACATTATCTTGTTCTTGAAATGCTAATGAATTAATTTTAAGATCAATGCCATATAAATTTGCTGAATAGGTACGGACAATTGGATAATTTCTTCTATCATTATCATCATATGTTTTTAAACAAGTTCGCCCGATTATGGTTTCCGGTAGTGGTTTTACAACGACAAACCCCAGATAAGCATCATTTAACTTTTTTTCACTTAATAAGGCTTTGCTCCCACATAAAAGCGCTTTAAAATCTTTTTTTGTAAATTTGATATTAAAAAAATGAAGGCGAGTACAAGTCCGATTATATGATTTAAAACATTTTACATAATATTCCGAATAATCGTTAAGAAAATCATGGTCGATATATTTATTTTCAACGATTATTGTTTGCGCATTCAGATCCTCAAAATAGTTTTTAAAGTAAATATAAATAAACTTCCATTTTATAATTTCTCGTGGTGTTCCAGATTCTGATTCAAGAATAGATATTAATTTGCTTATATTATATGAATAAACATCATACAATTCTTGCATATCAAATCCCAATATAGTGTTTTAATTACCTGTTTTAATCGTTGTTTAGAGCCTCTGATATTAATTCGGCAGAAACTCCAACCTCAACAAGTTTATTTTTATTGTTTTGTAAAAAATATTTCAGGGCCATCTCATATACTGCTGATTTTGTTCTGAGTGATTTTTTTGCATATTCGTCCATTGCTGAAAGGATTTCTTCATTGATTCTGAGGTGTTTGTCTTTTCTTTTCATTTATAAAATCTTAGCTTGACATTAAAAAACCGTACAATGTTGTACCTTTTTGTACCGTACAGTACCGTGGATTGTCAACGATATTGTTGTAAAAGAAAAAATGAGTTGCATATTAAGTTTTTTTAAATTGATAGCTCTGACTAAATTTATCCTGATATTTATTTGATTGGCCTTGTTTTTTCCATTGAATAGATTATTTTTTTTGTTCAGATTTATATTTTTCCTTCAGAAATTCAATGTTTTTTAAAATCGTTTTTTTGTCTTCCGGCTGTAAAGACTGAAACCCTCGATAAAAAGCCTGTACTTGTTCATTTTGAAGCAGATCATGAAGTTCTGGTCTTGATGTATTGCCGGATAAATAGTCAATAGAGACCCCCAGTACTTCAGCAATCCTTTTAAGCACTGGCATGGTAGGTGTTCTAAGCCCTTTTTCAATTTGAGATATTGCAGCCGGTGTAACACCTGCTTTTTCCGCTAGTTGCGCTTGATTTATTCCCAACCGTTGGCGTTCTTCTTTGATTTTCTTTTTTAAAATATCATTATCGTTTCTTTTCAACTGGTTATCTCCTTTCTTTGATCATAATTAAAATTAAAATAGCACAAAATTAACAGAAAGGAAAGTTTTTTTTAACAGAAAGGTTGACAAGGTGTGTTTTCTGAATTATCATTCTGTTAAGATAATATTAACAAAAAATAGTTAACCGCTAATTAATGTTTTTGTCAAACACAAACTAAAGAGGTCAATTATGTACAAAAAAGACAGTGAATCCAAAAAAAAGTATTGTGTCAACATTGAGGGAGTCGAATATCAATGGGACGATGCAACCATTACAACCGAGGAAATTGCGAACCTTGGTGGTTGGGACCCAGCGATTGGAGTAATTGAAATTGATCGGGACAACAATGAGCGAACACTAAAACCAGGAGAGGTAGTGGAACTTAAGCCAGGACATGGATTTTCAAAGAAAATCCGATGGAAAAGGGGGTAATGGCTTGCAGGAACGGATAAAAGAGGAACTGGACATTTTACGCAAAGCCTATCCAGACATGGAATACGTTCCAGAAGGGCAATGGGTAAGAATACCGAACTATCTATTGCCCTCTGGTTGGAACCAAGAGCGCATTGATGTTGCCTTCCAGATACTCCCCGGCTATCCGGGTGCACATCCTTATGGCATATATGTGCCAACTGGTCTTTGCTATCAAGATAAGCAACCTCAGAATTATACTGCTCCGGCGAAAAGCAATCTTCCATTTAAGGGCTCATGGGGCATGTTTTCGTGGCAACCGGATAATTGGAAACCAACGGACAAGATCACTGCGGGCTCTAATTTGTGGACATGGATAAGAAGTTTTTCCATGCGATTTGAGGAGGGAGCATAATGGAAAAAATTGTATTGGAATTACCTTCATATGCCTATCAGAACATCATGAAGCATCTTCTGCCCTTGAACACTACCAGCGAGCAGGCTGCTTTCGCTTATGCTACAGCTGATTATATAAATGAGGTATTATATATTAGTTTTATAGATTGGGAACTAATAGATAAGAAAGACTTCACCTACTATACTGATTTTCACCTTGAATTAAGCCATGAGAAGCAAGCACAAATTATAAAAAAGGCTCACGATCTCAAAGCATCCATTGTAGAGTGGCATTCACACCCATTTTACGGCCCTGCTATGTTTTCTACCAGCGATCTCTTGGGATTTAAAGAGTTTGTTCCACATGTAATGTGGAGATTAGATGGAAGGCCGTATTCGGCTGTTGTCGTTACTCCAAATGATCTTGATGCGCTTGTTTGGATCAACAATTCAGGAAATCCTTGTCAACTGAGCTGTCTGAAGATTGGATCACGGGAACTGTATCCGAGTAGCTTAACCTTAAAAAATAAAAGGAGTTCATATGCAAGAGAGGTATGATCGAAATATCCGTCTTTTTGGTGAAGATGGGCAGAAAAGATTGCGACAGCTAAAGGTCTCCGTCGTTGGTGTAGGAGGGCTTGGTACCCACGTAATACAACAATTGGCACATCTTGGAGTGGGAGACATTACGCTGATTGATTCGGAAAAGTTAGATACTACAAACTTAAATCGATACGTAGGTACACGACCGGATTATGTTGGTAGGCGTAAAGTGCATATCGGTGCGCAACTTATCAATAGTATAGATCAAAATATTAAAGTCAAAACGGTCTGTAATAACCTTGTGGACAAAAATGCATTTAATTCTGTAAAACAAGCGGACTACGTCTTCGGCTGTTTAGATTGTGAAGGGGCTAGACTAATATTAAACGAATTATGTCTAGCATACAACCGACTTTATTTTGATCTGGCTTCGGAAATAGATCCAAGCTCACCTCCCAGCTATGGGGGAAGAGTATGCTTTGTCTCCAATTTTTCTGGCTGTCTCCACTGCTTAGGAGAATTGGATAGTTCTGAGGCAAGTCTCGCATTAGCGGGACCTTCTCAAAGAGATGCGCGAAAAGCTATTTACGGAGTGGACTCTGAACATTTGGGGGCAGCGGGACCAGCTGTTGTATCAATTAATGGGGTCATTGCATCTCTGGCAATTACCGAATTCATGGCCGATGCAACAGGACTCCGACAGGCTAACACATTGATTAAGTATTACGGTGAGCAAGGTATTGTTAGACAAAGCAAAGATAAAGGGCAGCCTGATTGCTACTATTGCCAGCAAATAAAGGGGAAAGGTGATGCCGCGGAAGTTGAACGATATATTGAAATGGGTGTTGGGAAATGGCTAAATTGAATAATCGATATCAATTTTTTACGTTTTCTATAACCGAGGATTCCTGCATTGTTCTCAGTTTTGCAAGCTCCCATATGTAATCATACAAATGAAGGCCTTTGCTGGCGGCTATAATTTCTCCATCCTCAACACCTATTTCTTCTGCCATGTATTCTTTTAACATCTGTATGGCTCCGAGATTAGCAGGAAAACCTCCCCATAGATCCCACGATCTGAAGTAAACCATAAAATGAAGCTTTCCATAACGGATGCGGGTATCAATTCCGCGCAGGGGTGAACACATAGCCAAACAAAATAATTATCAACTACTTGACTGAGTTACTTATTTACTTATGAACATCCCCATTGGCTCCTACTGACGGATCGAACCCTTAAGGGGCGTGTGGATAGGGTAAGCAAGAGTCAAGAGCAGACTTGACCCCATAGTTCCTAAGTTGACAGGGGGAAATGGGGTCAAGTCTATGTTTGACCCTTGTTGTTAATTAGTCAAGATTCAAGAGGGCATAGAAGTTTAAGAATAAAGATAAAAAATCAGAAGAAATATTGAAATAAGAGAAAATAGATTGCTCATGGGTCAAAGGCAGACTTGACCCCTTATTTTTCTGGGCTGTCAGAGAGATAGGATACGGGTTGTCGGAACTGGGCAGACGGCTTAGTATGAGCCAGCCTGGTGTGGGTTACGCGGTGCGCAGGGGTGAACACATAGCCAAACAAAATAATTATCAACTACTTGACTGAGTTGCTTATTTACTTATGAACGTCCCCATTGGCCCATGGGTCACTTACATTTTAGAACCATGTTCATGGCAGGCCCCATTCATCATACAGTTGACTGTTGTCGGGTCCTCGTCGATCCATGCATCACCCGTAAACTCATGGTCGGCGCTACCAGGCCCTGTGTTTACAATGTGGCAGGCGGTACAAAAATCATAAAAATTCAAGTTATTCCAGTCAGCAGCGACAGGCGAGGCTACAGGGGCTATCGATACCGTGATGTTATCTTTTCCGTTGACACAGGTCCTTAACAAAAATGGATTAGTAGGGCTTCCGTGGGGTTCATGGCAATCGGTGCAGGCAAGGCGATAATTCCTGGTTTCAATGTTATAGGGATCTTTAAGGGATCCCCGTTGGCCAGAATTAGGCATATGTGCACTCCCGTGTTGTGAAGAAGTCCATCTAGGTTTATTAAGACTTCTGTCTTCGAGGAAATATGGATCGCTCTCGGAGGGCGATATAGGCAGGATGTGGCAGGTCGTACAGAACGTCTTAAAATTTGGTAGATTGGAGCCATCTTGAGTGGCATCACCTGCAGGCTCAAACGGTCCTGTGGCAGGATTATGGGGGCCGGTCCCATAATATGGGGCCTGATAGTATCCCGTTTGCTCACTAACTATCTCATTCCCAGCATCGCTATTGGCCTCATCTCCCCACAGATTCCTTGGTTTACCCTCACTGCTGCTCGGATGACTAGGTAGTCTGATGGCCGTCTTGTACGGAGGGGAAGCAGGATAGGGGTCATGGTTTTTCTGGGAGTAATGGGGATCGTGGCACACCACGCATGCATTGGTATTGTTGGTAATCCAGTTCCCCCAGGTCTGGTTCTGAGACCAATCTTGTATATCTTTAAGGTTATGGGATGAACCGGTCGTCCCATTGGCGGCTCGGTTTGGCGGCCCATAGTCAAACGCATCCTTGATAGTGGTTGAATTGGCAGCACCTCCGCCAAATTCAGAGCCATAATCATTATTGGTAACACCGCTAACCTGAACAGAGCTAGGCCCGTGGCACCAAAAGCAAAAGTTATTGATTTGGCTGCGTGGAATATTTGCATCAAAGAATAGAAACTTATCAGGGCCACCGGTAGGTGCGGGCTCTGCCCCGCCTATGCTGGCATGCTGCTCGTGGCAGTGGGCACAGTGTCCTACCGCATAGCCAAGAGAAGAAATGGCTGAACGATTAGCATAATTTCCGTGGGCCGATTCGGAGTATTTGGCAGGGTACCACCCAAATGCAAACTTACAGAAGAGAAATGATACAACCAACAAAGTGGTAAGCAGTACGATAGGTGAAAATGCGGTTATCTTCTGAAGGTATTCTTTTAAAGTAGAAGGATGTATAGACATTACAAACACCTCTCTTCGATACTGGTATGCTGCTCGTGGCAGTGGGCACAGTTTCCTACCGCACGGCCAACAGAAGAAATGGTTGAGCGATTGCCCGCCACATGTGCCGATTCGGTATATTTGTTGGCCTCGTAATACCCGAGTGCAAGCTTATAGAAGAGAAGTGATACAACCAACATATCTGAGACTTTCCGTGTCAACAGGCAATAAAAAGTTAATGAGATAAAGCTTAAACTTTTCCTTTTGCTATTTTTCTTTCATGCTGGTCTTTATGAACCACTAAGTTCAATCCTTCTTGGTTCAAAATCTTTTAAAGCAGATTTGATCTCATCAGGAGTACCCTCAAGCCATAAATATGGAGTCGTATTTGTGACCTGAGCCAGACGCTTGGCAACAGTCCATGAGGGACGACGCCGGCCGGATAATATATTTGAAAGAGCTCCCTGAGTAATATTTACCCTTTTTGCTATTTCAGTAATTTTTATCACGCTCCCAATTATTTCATAATGAAATATAAGCGTCAAGTAAAAGTTTCACATTGAAATGCTTATTTATGGTATTTCTTTTTGAAATGAAATTGAGCAAAACACAGGAAAATTTTTGTGCCCACCTAAGAGCCTGGTTCGAAAGCAATTATGGCTCAAGGGGTGGAATTTCAGAGCTTGCAAAAAGGCTGAAAATTTCTCAAGGTCATTTGTCCAATGTGCTTGCAGGAAGGCGTGGAGGGAATGAGATCTGGCGCAGATGGGTAGCAAGGGAGCTTGGATTTGATTATGAAACAATGGTGGGGGGTAAACTTGAAGTCGCTGAAAATTTCGAACCTTACCTGATCAAGAGCATGATATATATTCCGGTTTTCAACGGCAAAGCAGACGAACCCTCAAGTTTCACGGATGAAGGATATCCTGTCGGCATGTCGTCTGAATATGTATCAATTCCAAGAAAAGGCGCAGATGAACATACCTTTGGCATAAAAATATACGGCCGCAGCATGTCGCCGTATTTAAACCCGGGAGACATTGTAATAGTTGTTCCAGGCGCGCCTTTGGTTAACAGTAAATTATGTTTTGCGGCATGGCCGGATGATGACGGAAGGGAACCGGTAAAGAGATATTACAGGTACGGAGATACAATAGTTTTGAAATCAGATAATCCAGACTCCAAATACAGCGAAATTACATTTGCAGCGGAAAACAGCAAGGGCATCAGGATATATCGGGTAACTAAAAGCATTAGGGGTGAATAGGCCTATTCCATCGATATCAATTTGTTGCGTTGTCTATAACAGAAGATTCCTGCATTGTTCTGAGTTTTGCAAGTTCCCATATGTAATCATACAAATGAAGGCCTTTGCTGGCGGCTATTATTTCACCGTCCTCAACACCTATTTCCTCTGCCATATACTCTTTTAACATCTGTATGGCTCCGAGATTAGCAGGAAAACCTCCCCAAAGATCCCAAGATCTGAAGTAAACCATAAAATGAAGCTTTCCATAACGGATGCGGGTATCAATTCCGCGCAGGCATGGAGGATCTTTTAGTTGCAGCGCCTCGGGATCACCTACGGTCATGTATGCCTGGTTTGTGCCGTGACCGTCTTCTTTATACATGCGGATTACTTCTGCTATCTGCGGTTCAAGATACTGACCATACGTATAGTCTTCGGTGGGTTGTTTTTCAGAAGTCATAAGATAGGGAAGATACTCTTCTAAGTATCCGTCGGCTACAGGGTTTGGAATCCCCAGAGATGGGGGTATATCGGGAAGCAGGGGGCGTATGCCGGGATGTTTTACGTGAACAGTTATATAATCAAACTCAAGCCTTTCCTGTCCCTCATAACTGCCCCTGTCTATTTTATACCTGTGCCCCTTGTTTATGATGCTGTAAACGCACTGGAACCAGGCATCCGGCATGTCTCTGGCTTCTATTGATATTATATTCAGCATATTATATAACTACTTGGGTTTTGGGTTCACGGTTGGTTCTTAATATTTCTCAGCAGGCGCGGGCTGTGAAGCTGTGGTGAAATCAGTTTGAAATAGCTTTAAATATCAAGCATACTAACTTCAAGTGCATTATTCTGTATAAACTCTCTTCTTGGCTCAACCACTTCTCCCATTAGAATGGTAAACAACTGATCTGTCTCAACCGCATCTTCAACCTTGACCTTAAGCAGAATTCTTTTATCAGGATTCATGGTTGTCTCCCACAGTTGATCGGGGTTCATTTCACCAAGACCTTTGTATCTCTGAATATTTATTCCTTTTTTACCTTCTTCTATCATATATGAAAGCAGGCTCTCCCTGTCTTCAAATTGTATAAAATCTTTATCGTTGTCTTTGGCTGCTACTAGGAAGGGCGGATTGTATTTGAATATTTTTTTGCCAACCACCATGCTTTTCTGAAATATTGATGAATATACAAGCTCCCTTCTTATTTTAATCTGCCTGATATCTTTGGCTGATATTTTTTTTATAAAACCGTTTACGGTTCTCTCTTCGCCCGGTGAAACATTAAATTCATATAAACCTCGCTCTTCATTAAAATCCAGTTCGCCGGTAAAATAACCTTTTTCCCTCAAGGTGTTTTTTAACCGCAGCATTTTTTCTTTGTCTTTAAGAAATTTTTTATTCTCAACCCCTTCCGTTATAAGCAATTCGGTTAAATCCGGATTAATACCGCGCAGTTCCAGCTTTTGAGTGCTGGCGAAATATTCGGAAAGATTTCCAATAAAAACATATAGTTTGTGTTCTGTTAATGCCTCTTTTTTATCCCCGAATTTTACGATTTTATTATTGCATGCTTTTTTTAAAACATAATCATTAAATTCTGTTTCATCTTTCAGATATCTTGCGTTTTTGCCTTTTCCCACCCTGAAAAGCGGAGGTTGGGCTATGTATAAATATCCATTATCGAGCAGTTCGGGCATCTGTCTGTAAAAGAATGTCAAAAGCAGTGTCCTGATATGGGAGCCATCAACATCTGCATCTGTCATTATTATTACTTTGTGATACCTGATTTTTTCTATATTGTATTCTTCTGTTCCAACGCCCGTACCGAGCACTGTGATCATATTTTTAATTTCTTCGCTCCTGAGAATTTTATCAAAGCGCGCTTTTTCAACATTTAATATTTTTCCTTTTAAGGGCAGGATGGCCTGAAATTTTCTGTCTCTGCCCTGTTTTGCAGAGCCGCCGGCTGAATCTCCTTCTACAAGAAAAAGCTCTCTTTGTGAAGGGTCTGAAGTCTGACAGTCCGCCAGTTTTCCGGGCAGGGTTGAATCTATTAAAGAGCCTGTGTTTCTTGCAAGATCCCTTGCCCGTTTTGCTGCATCTCTTGCTCTTGCTGCATCAACTGATTTCGCGACTATCTTTTTAGCT
>SDBT01016500.1_pt1 | contig 11686 bp, 8 predicted proteins | sample 2277101 | NCBI WGS metagenome assembly SDBT01 (sample SAMN10404973, study PRJNA504765) | marine sediment metagenome | isolation source: marine sediment core GS10_PC15, 103 cmbsf | place: Arctic Ocean: Southern Knipovich Ridge | collected 2010
GCAGCTGCATGCATGAGTGCTGTTCCGCCATTGTTATCTGAAGCATTCACGTCTGCGTCAGCATTAATTAGAATTGGGATAACTTTTGTACGGCCATTCGCAGCTGCATGCATGAGTGCTGTTCCGCCATTGTTATCTTTAGCATTCACGTTTGCACCAGCATTAATTAAAATTGGGATAACTTTCTTCGTTCGGTTATTCACAATTGCAGCTATAAGTGGTGTCCAGCCTTCATTATCTGAAGTATTCACGTCTGCGCCAGCATTAATTAAAATCGAGATAACTTCTGTATGGCCATTCCCAGCTGCCCACATGAGTGCGGTCCAGCCACTATCATCTTTAGCATTTACGTTTGCACCAGCAAAAATCAAAGTTTTTATAATTTCTATGTTGCCTTTAATGGCTGCCTGCATGAGTGCTGTTACACCATTATTAGCTTGATGATTAACATTTGCTCCAAGTCTGAGTAGCCACCGCACAGTTTTGACATTACTTTTGTCTGCTGCAGCAGAAATAAGTTTTGGGTTCAAAAATTTTACTTTGACGAGAGGATATGACCCATAACTCAAAGCCGCTCCAGCTGTGCATGCAAGAGCTATTTTAGGATGATCTTTAATAGCATTAAATAGCATTGCAGAAGCATTTATCACACTTTTGTATGTACTGCCGGCAATATTCTGCAGCCCATTACCCATTGCTTGCGATGGAACTGCAGAAAATAAGAGAATTGCGCATAAAATGATTTGCGTTAGTTTGTTTATTCGTTTCATCATGAATCCTCCAAAAATTAATGAGACAATTTACTTCGGCCGATTTCTCTATTGCGTAATGCGCATGCAATGTTTTGCTTTTTGTACAATTGATCTAGTTTATATTTACATTCTTTGTCATAAATGGGTTCAAATTCTTCCGGATGTTGTTGCATATATCCTTGCGGATCTTGCAGCATCTGTTTGATGTGTTCATTTTCAGTAAGATCGTATGCGGTTCCGCCCACATTATTTGTGATTGTTGGATCGGCTCCATAGAAAATGAGTGTTTTAACACTGCTCAATGAGTTTTTTCGAGCTGCCACCATAAGTGCTGTTACGCCATTGTTATCTAAAGCATTCACGTCTGCACCAGCATTGATTAGAGTTTGTGCAACTTCTGTACAGCCACTCGCAGCTGCATACATAAGTGCTGTAAAGCCCTCAGATTCTTTAGCATTCACTTCTGCACCAGCATTGATTAAAATTGGGGTAACTTTTGTACGGCCATTTGCAGCTGCCGCCATAAGTGCTGTTCCGTCATTGTTATCTGAAGCATTCACGTCTGCACCAGCATTGATTAGAGTTTGTGCAACTTCTGTAAGGTCATTCACAGCTGCCCACATGAGTGTTGTTCCGCCATTTTTATTTTTAGCTTTCACGTTTGCACCAGCATTAATTAAAATTTGTGCACATTCTGTGCGGTCATATGCAGCTGCCTCCATGAGTGCTGTCCAGCCATTGTTATCTGAAGCATTCACGTCTGCGTTAGCATTAATTAGAATTGGGATAACTTTTGTATGACCATACCAAGCTGCCCTCATGAGTGGTGTCCGGCCGTCATTATCTTTAGCATTCACGTCTGCGCCAAGCTTAAGCAATAATGTAATAAGTCTTGTTTTGCCTAGATGACGTACTGCGAAAAGAAGCATTGGGTCCTTTGATTTTCGATATAATTCATAGCCCAAGGTTAAAGCTGTTGTGCACGCGAGAGCTATTTTAGGATGATCTTGATCTCCAATGGTATCAAACAGCATTGTAGTTATGCTACTGACAATATCCTGTTGCCCATTTTCCATTGCCTGCGATGGAACTGCAGAAAATAAGAGAACTGCGCATAAAATTATTTGCGTTAGTTTGCTTATTCGTTTCATCATGAATCCTCAATAAAATTAATAATACCTATCGTTGTTTACCCAATCTTTTTTTTGGCAGGGCTTTTTGTACTTCTGATTATTTGTTTACCTAAACCTATTTCTCTATTGCGTAATGTAAGTGCAATGTTTTGATTTTTTTTCAATTGCTTTAATTTAGAAATTCATTAATGTCTTCTTTTGCGGTATCAAGGTGGTCTTGCGCATCAGTAAGATCTACTTGTGCACCAGCAAGTTGTACTTCTGCCCTAGTAAATCGTTCCTGATCTTGTCTTTCTTGATCAGCAAGATTTTGTAGTTCCCTTTGTATATCAGCAATTTTTTCTTGTTCTTCATTATTTAATGATGGTATTTTTTGTAGATTCTCAGTAAGTTTCTGTAGTTGTTTTTGTGCTAAATTAAGTGGTATTTCTGTAATATCTAACTGTTTTTGCCCGTTAACAAGTTGCTGTAGTTCTTTTTGTAACTTATCCACTTTTGTTCTTCTATATCATGTCGGACTTGGTTACTAGCAAGAAGATTTGCTAGCTGTTCTTCTAATCGTGGCCCTTCGTTTAATGCTCGTTTTGCGTCCGCATGTTTTCTTATATCTAGTGCGGTCTCTAATGCACGTAGTTGATTTTGCATTGTGGCATCAAGCTTTTGTAGCTCTATGTTTAAGGGGTGTATTTTGCTTGGTAAAGAATTTGCATTTTCCTTTGCTTGTTTTATTTTCTCTGTTGTATGATCAGGTGTTTGGTTTAGTTTATTTATTGCATTAGCTCCTCTTTTCTCTAACAAACTTGATACCCACACGAAACATGCCCGAGATAAGAATAAGAATAAGATTGGCGTACTTACGCAGCTCAGCCTCATCAGTGCAGCTGTATCCAGACGATTGCCCACATTCTGTGCTGCTGCTCTCAAGCGATTGGGTACAATCTGTACCGATCTTCGTACGATATATCCCACTGCCTGCGATGGAGCTGTGTATACCTTTTTTGCACGCTGTATTTGTGTTACAGCCTTATTTTTTATGCTACTCCAAATACCGCCAGAGGCATTCTGATTATTATCCATTGCCTGCGATGGAACTGCAGAAAATAAGAGTGCTGCGCATAGAGCTAGTTGGGTTGATTTTTTAACTAATTTCATAGTAAACCTCCGATTTTTGACCAATAAAATAACACCTACATTTTAAGTTATAATTTGTATTTTTTTACACCCATATCTATTATTATATTTCAATCATGAAATTTGTCAATACCATCTTAACTCTATTGCTCTTATCTGCATTTCTTCCGATTGATCGGTATAATCGCATTATTCGCATCATTGGCGCCCATTTGCCTGATCTAGTCGGGTATTTCGGCGCGTAAAGCTTGAAGGATAGTTTTGAATGGTATTTTTCGGCAGTAAGGAAGCCAGCCGAGCTTGCTTTTTTATGAATCTGATTTATAAAGTGGCTAAGAAGTTGGCCAAGTTGTGCTTGTGTGTGCGCAAGTGACTTTGGTACTAATTTTTCACATCTGGATGCACCAAGCTACTGGGCAAATATAGAGCCATGAGTGCACATTAATTGCATATTTGGTTGGATTACCTAAAACTTATTTCTCTATTGCGTAATGTAAGTGCAATGTTTTGGTTTTTTTTCAATTGATCTAGTTTATACTTACAATCTTTGTGATAAATAGATTCAAATTCTTTCGGATGTTGCCTTATGTATTCTTGAGGGTTATGCAGCATTTCTCTGATGTGTTCATTGCGAGTATAATCATCTGCAGTTTTTCCATCATTATCTCTAATGGTTGGATTAGCTCCATTGAAAATGAGTACTTTGGCAGCATCTGTATTATCGTAATAAGCGGCCAGCATTAGGATTGTATCGCCATGCCGATTTTGAATATTAGGGTCTGCGCCAGCATTAGTTAAAATTTGTACACATTCTGTGTGGTCATGATCAGCTGCCCACATGAGTGCTGTCCGGCCAGTGATACTATCTTGAGCATTCAGGTCTGCACGAGCATTAATTAAAATTTGTAGACATTTTGTGAGGCCACGTTTAGCTGCCCCCATGAGTGCTGTCCAGCCTTCTTTATTTTGAGCATCCACGTCTGCACCAGCATTAATTAAAGTTTTCATAGTTTCTGTATAGCCAGGCCAAGTTGCAGCCATGAGTGCTGTTCGACCAGTATTTTCCTGAGGACCAACGTTTGATCCAAATTTGAGTAGCCATCCCACAGTCTTGGTGTTACCTGAGAATGCCGCTAAAATAAGTAATGGATCCAAAATTTTTACTTTGACGATATTTTTAATAGTATTAAATCCCATTGCAGAACTATTTGTTATACCTTTGTATATACTACCGGCAATATTCTGCTGCTCATTATCCATTGCTTGCGATTGGAACTGCAGAAATAAGAGTGCTGCGCATAAAATGATTTGTGTTAATGTGTTTATTCGTTTCATCATGAATTCTCCAAAAATTAATGGGCTGATAATTTATCTTCGACCGATTTCTCTATTGCGTAATGTGAGTACAATATTTTGGTTTTTCTACAATTGCTTTAGTTTAGAAATTCACAAAGGCCTTCTTTTGCGGCATCAAGATCTAATTGTGCACCAGTAAGTTGTACTTCTGTCCTAGTAAATCGTTCCTGATATTGTCTTTCTTGGTCAGCAAGATTATGTAGTTTCCTTTGTAGATCAGCAATTTTCTGTTGTTCTTCATTATTGAATGATGGTATTTTTTGTAGATTCTCAGTAAGTTGCTTTAGCTCATTTTGTGCTAATCTAAGTAGTTCTTCTGGAATATCTAATTGTCTTTGCCTGGTAACAAATTTTTGTAGTTCTTTTTGTAACTTATTTTGTTTTTCTTGTATATTATTTCGGTCTTGGTTACTAGCAAGAATATTTGCTAGCTTTTCTTGTAATCGTGGCCCTTTGTCTAATGCTCGTTTTCGGTCAGCATGTTCTATTATATCTAGTGCGGTCCCTAGTGCATTTATTTGATTTTGTATTTGGGTGCTAAGATTATTTAGTTCTAGGTTTAAGTGGTGTATTTTATTTGGTAAAGAATTTGCATTTTTCTTTGCTTGTTTTATTTTCTCTTCATTATTTTCTCTTCTTCTGCTTTTTTTGCTTAGAATTTGTGCGATTTTTGGCGTTGTCTCCATGAGTGCTGCTGTCCTGCCAGCATCAATTAGAATTTGTACAACATCTTTACGGCCTAATTCAGCTGCCCACATGAGTGCTGTCTTGCCATCGTTATCTTGATGATTTAGATTTGCACGAGCTTTAATTAAAGCTTGTACACTCTCTGTCTCACCATACATAGCTGCCCACATGAGGGCTGTCTGGCCAGCATTATCTTTAATATTCACGTCTGCATTAGCTTTAATTAAAGCTTGTACACTCTCTGTCTCACCAGGCATAGTTGCCCTCATGAGGGCTGTCTGGCCATTGTTATCTTGAAGATTAATATTTGCCCTAGCATTAATTAGAATTTGTACAACATCTTTACGGCCTTTTGCAGCTGCCCACATGAGGGCTGTCTGACCATCGTTATCTTGATGATTTAGATTTGCACGAACTTTAGTTAAAGCTTGTACACTCTCTGTCTCACTATACATAGCTGCCTGCATGAGTGCTGTAAAGCCACAATTATCTTTAACATTCACGTCTGCTCCAAGTTTGACTAGCAATTTTACAGTCTTGGTGTTATTGCCCCGTGCAGCATGAAGAAGTAGTTGATCGAGAGGACGACACAAATAGAACAGAGCCGCTCCAGCTGTGCATGCAAGAGCTATTTTAGGATGATGATCTTTAATGGCATTAAATAGAGAACAATTTGCCACACTTTTGTATATGCTATCGGCAATATTCCGCAGCCCATTACCCATTGCTTGCGATGGAACCGTAGAAAATAAGAGAACTGCGCATAGCGCTAGTTGGATTGATTTTTTAACTAATTTCATGATAAAGCTCCTGCTTTTGGGAAATGCCATCACTACCATTTTAAGTCATAACTTGTATTTTTTATAACTGTATATATTATTATATTTCAATCATGAAATTTGTCAATACGCTCTTAGCACTATTGCACCTATCTGTATTTATTCCGATTGATCGGTATAGTCGCATTATTCGCATAATTGGTGCCCATTTGCCTGATCTAGTCGGCCATTTCGGCGTATAAAGCTTGAAGGGTAGCTTTGAATAGTACTTTTCGAAGGTATGATGACCAGCCGAGCTTGCTTTTTTATGAATCTGATTTAAAGTGGTAAGCAAAGAATTTGATCAATTTGTGCAGTTTTTAAAGGTATTGGTAGCAGCTGAGATTTAACGCTAAGGAATAAGATGGCATCCGAAACAATCGTACTCACTGGTGATCGGCCGACTGGGCCGCTGCATCTTGGCCATTATGTCGGATCACTCAAACAACGGCTTGAGCTTCAAGAGAAATACAAACAATTTATAATGATTGCCGATATCCAAGCGCTGACTGATAACTTTAAAACACCAGAAAAAGTACGAGAGAATGTCTTGCAAGTTGCCCTTGATTATCTGGCAGTTGGCATTAGTCCAGATAAATCGACAATTTTTATTCAATCAATGATTCCAGAAATTGCAGAGCTGGCCATATTGTATATGAACTTAGTGACGGTCAGTCGTTTACAACGTAATCCAACGGTTAAAACAGAAATTAGAGAACGTGGTTTTGAGCGGAGCTTGCCCGTAGGCTTTTTAATTTATCCGGTACATCAAGCTGCCGATATTACCATTGTCAAAGGCAATTTGGTGCCCGTTGGTGCTGATCAATTGCCAATGATTGAGCAAACCAATGAAATTGTACGCAGCTTTAATCGCATTTACAAAACCGATATCTTTCCCGAAGCTCAAGCATACATTCCAAAAGTAGCACGACTCCCTGGCATTGATGGCAAAGCAAAAATGAGCAAGTCATTGGGCAATGCAATTTTTTTGTGCGACGACCCTGATACGGTGAGTGAAAAAGTTATGAGCATGTACACCGATCCTGATCATATTCATGTTAAAGATCCAGGCAAAATTGAAGGCAATGTTGTATTTACGTATTTAGATGTATTTGATCCTGACACACAAGCGGTGCAAGAATTAAAAGAGCATTATCAACGCGGCGGCCTTGGTGATGTTACCGTTAAAAAACGGCTGATCGATATTTTGCAATCATTTTTAGATCCAATTCGTGCACGGCGTAGCCAACTGGCACAAGATCCAGAGTCTGTTATGAAGCATGTACTCAATGGGACGGAAAAAACGCGTGAAGTTGCGCGACAGACTATGCAAGAAGTGCGGCAGGCAGTTCGGTTGGATTATTAAAGGGGCATTCCTATCCTTTGTTTTGTTTGTACCCTTCAACTTACTTTTATCAAAAAATTGTATTTCATGTGTGCCCTACGCAGGCAGCGCAAAGATATTGCTTGCCCAATACCTTTGATACAAGGGCAAACAAGGGAAGGTTTTCCCTTGTTAATCCCTTCTGCGCCTAGAGGGTGACCTCTCGCCTTTTCTACTTTGAGCAAGTTATATTTTCTATTGCCTAACCGGCTGCGGATCACACAGTAGGCGCGAATGACTTCAATAAAATAAGTTCTTATAACTCCGGTAGCGAGCCACTAGTTCTGACGGCGTGCGTCGCACGCCGAGGAAGCTCGTGTTGTGAGCGGAAGAAGGATCCAACAGGCTGTTGGTGCCCTTGTATCAAATGGTATTGGGCAAGCAATACCTTTGCGCTGCCCGCGCAGGGTACCAGAAATTGTCTTATGCTATCTGCATAGGATAGAAAGAAAAAACTATATATATTTGTGTCCGAGTAGAACATGAAAAAATATCTTAATAAAATAATTTACTTGATTTTCATAAGCAAAGTTATAATACTTTCTTAAAAAAGGAAAAAAGTATGAAAACATCTTACATCATTTCAATTGTTACCTCATTGTTCTTAGCAGGCTTATTATTCATGACCATTGTCAATGTTTTTATGCGTACTCGTGAATCAACAGGCCAATTGATTACACGGGATATTCAAGTACTTACAGATATTTTTAAGCAGATTCACGAGACATGTACCATTATTGATTTTGATTACCAAAAAAACCGCATCAATTTTTTGAATGTTGGCAGTTTTATAGGTTCAGAAGTTGGGCCAATGAATTTGGTGCATCCAGAACGTTGGCAAGGGCCGTATGTGGCTGATAATCCGACAATGCAGGCAATCGAATATCAAGTAGTGCGCACAAAAAAAGGGTATTTTATTACGCCAGGCCAAAACGTAAAACTGCCCAATGGTAAAATTATTGGCACGGATGTCATATTGGATGAAGATGCGAATATTGCAGCAATGATGCAGGATGAACAGGCACTCATGTATCAAGATGCAACGTTGGCTGCGCCGCTACCACTCGGACCAGTAGGTCAGGTGCCAATATTGCCAAGCACATAGTGCTATATTTTTTGTAAAAAATCAGCCACAATTTTTTTGGTCCCGCTTTTGAATTTCACGGTGATGTAGATTTTGTCGTTTGCTTTCTGTTCAATTTTTTCAACAAGACCAAGGCCAAATTTTTTATGTTTAACTGGCTGTTTGTTTTTCCATTTTGTGGTAAATATTCTTGAAGATGTAGTTGCTGCTTTTTTAGATTGCATGGTCTTTGTTGTATATTGAGCACCGCCGAATGTCATTAATTTTGATGGAGTATTTTTTATATTGAGCCAGTCAGCAAAAAAATCAGCCAGTTCTGGTGCGCGCCAATTGGAGCAATCATTATTTGCTACAAGATGTGCAGGTGTCTCATGCAAAAAACGTGATGGTCTTTGGTCAACCATTTGCCCATAACTATACCGGTATTTTGCATGCGTGAGCACGAGGCGTTCGCGTGCACGGGTAATGCCCACATAAAAAAGACGGCGCTCTTCTTCAATGGCATCATCATCAGTCAACGCACGTGCTGATGGCAATAATCTTTCTTCAAGGCCGGCGATTATAACGGTATCAAATTCTAATCCTTTGGCAGCATGAAGCGTCATGAGTAATACTGATTCCTGTTCATTTTCCTGTGCATTAATTTTTACTTGCATGAGGGCAACTTCTTCAAGAAATAAAGTGATTGTGTTGATGCCATTACTTTCAAAATGTTTTATCGCATTAACAAGCTCTTTTATATTTTCAATGCGCGTCTCTGCGTCCTTAGGATCGTATGTACTTTTTAAGTACGATAAATATGCAATATCTGCAAGTATACGTTCAAGCGTTTTGCTTGGCGTATCAGTTGGGCTTATGTGCGCATAAAGCGCGATAAATTGTTTTAATGCATCATGCTTAGCCTTGGGTAGCTCTTGTGCGTCAAGAAGTTTTTGCGCAACTTGCCCAAACGTCAAAAATGGCTCGTTTTTCCAAAGCGTATAAAAGAGCTCTTCAAATTTTGCGCCGAGTTTTCGCGATGGGCAATTGATGATTCTAAAAAAAGAAACACGATCAAATGGATTGACAATTAATCGCAAGTAGGCGAGCAGATCTTTAATTTCCTTGCGTTCATAAAACTGAACGCCGCCAATAATTTTGTATGGGATTGTATGTTTAATAAACGCTTCTTCTAGTGCGCGCGATTGAGTATGGGTGCGATACAATATAGCTGTCTCATTGAGCTTTTTGTTTTTTACTTGCAATGATTTGAGTAGCTGAACAATTGCCTCGCTTTCTTGGTATTCAGACAAACAAGCAAGGGTGCGGATGCGGTCGCGACCTTTTTTTTCCGACCATAATTTTTTAGGGTTACGATTACTGTTATTGGTAATAACATGGTTGGCAACTTCTAAAATTGGCTGGACTGAGCGATAGTTTTGTTCAATCTTAATAATTTTTGTATCAGTAAAATCTTTTTTAAAATTGAGCATGTTGGCCACGGTGGCACCACGCCATGAATAGATTGATTGATCTTCATCACCCACTACACAAATAGATTGCATAACTAGTTTTTTGTTTCGCTTTGCCATCTGTTTTAACAGTTCGTGTTGCACAATGTTTGTATCTTGATATTCATCAACAAGTATATGTTGTATTTGTTCTTGAAATTTTTGCTTAAAGCTTCGATTTTTTTTAAATAGTTTGTAACTTTCAATAAGCAGATCATCAAAATCTAATGACTTGCTTGCGTGTTTTTCTTCTTCATATGCTTGAAAGATATCATACAAAAGTGGATGCAGCATACGTTGAGCTGCATCAAATTTGAGTTCGATGTGCTGATTTTTTATCTGCGAAATCTGGTAACTAACACTACGCGCGGTTACTCTTTTTTGCAGGCTATTGCGTTGTATGATCGCACCGATTAATTTTTGCTGATCATCTGCATCGAGGATAGAAAAAAATGGTGCATCAACATACTCTGCATTTTGTTTTAACAATCGTAGGCAATAGGCATGAAAGGTACCAACAAATGGCAGCTCTTGATCGGAGCCTAGCATGTCTGCAATGCGTTCTTTCATTTCATTGGCAGCTTTATTGGTAAACGTAAGCGCTACAATTGATGCAGGCAGTGCTTTTTTGTGCGTGATAAGATACACAATGCGTGCAGTGATAACACGCGTTTTGCCAGAACCAGCACCTGCAATTACTTGCAGCGAGCCTTTGGCAAACGTTACTGCTTTTTTTTGTGCAGGATTAAGGTTTTCTTGCAAAAACGTATCAAATTGTTTGGTACGCGTCATTAATGTCCATTTTTTAAGCTAATTCCTGGTTTATTTTTATGTAATTTTGTGTACAGTGTACCTATATTATGCCAGACATCAAAGGATTTACCAACTATACTTTTTATATATTGTGTGCTTAGAAAGAAAGCATCTTTTTAGGCAGTACAAGCAAGAGCTAAAAAAGCAGGTTGAGCAACTAGAAGATTGAATGATTTGTTTATGTCCTATAGTTCGTATATGATTTTTCTTCTTTAATATGAGAACCCATCAGCTCATTGATTGCTTTCTTAAAGGAAAAGCGATCATCATTGCTAAGATAAACTGAACGGGCAAGATGTATAAATTCATCATCAAATTCTTTTTTGTGTTCTTTTTCGCGAATGTCATCTTCGATATCCCACATTTTTTTATTAGTCTCAAGGAGCATATCAGTGAGCGAATTCAGTTCTTCAGATTGTTTAATATTTTCTTGACAGGTCTCTTGCAGTGTTTGTAATTCTCGGTAGACATTCTCAAGTTTATCTTTATCTTTAATGCGTTCTGATTTAATTTGCAAGATAGTTATTTTATCAATAAGTTCGCCGCAGGAGACTTGTGCGATTACGTTTGTTGCTGTAGTATCTTGCGGCTTTTTTGTTTTTTGTACTTGTATGAGTTCATTTTGCACTTCTTGTATGACTGAATCCCAATTACCCGCTTGGATTTGTCTATACAAACGCATGGTTGGGTACCAAGGGCAATCAGTTCGGTAGTGCATCCAGCGCCAATCACACATATGTGGCAGCAGTACCCATACAGGTGTGTCTAATGCACCAGCAAGATGCGCAACTGATGTGTCGACTGTAATGACCAGATCCAAATTTTTAATTAATGCTGCCGTATCGGCAAACCGGCCATGAGATTCGTCAAAGTCAGAAAAATTATGCAAGGTAACATCATGAGGCAATAGATCTATCTGTTCAAGGCCATTCATTTTTTGCAGACTATAAAAACTTGTATTTTCCAGACACATAAGTGGTACAAATGCTGAAAGTGGAACTGATTTTTTTGATGCAGGCATTTTGAACGATTCATAAT
>SDBT01016501.1_pt1 | contig 11685 bp, 9 predicted proteins | sample 2277101 | NCBI WGS metagenome assembly SDBT01 (sample SAMN10404973, study PRJNA504765) | marine sediment metagenome | isolation source: marine sediment core GS10_PC15, 103 cmbsf | place: Arctic Ocean: Southern Knipovich Ridge | collected 2010
GGCAGCCTGGGTTAAAGCAATCATCTCTGCGTGGGCGGTGGGGTCCTTCAACATCCTCGTCTGATTGTGGGCGCGGGCAATAATCTTCCTTTTGTAAACTATAATCGCCCCTATTGGTACTTCGTCTTTCTCCAGGGCCTCGCTGGCCTGCTTAACGGCCTCATCCATATATATCTGGTCTATTTTACTCATAGTGCCGGGTAATCCTGGCAGCCTCTCGCTCAATCATTTCGCCGGTCTTCTCCATCAATTTAATCACTGCCGGCTTGATATATTGATTGGCGCCCAAAAGCAAAGCAGAAGTAACGACACTAAATACGACTATATACTCAAGAGTAACCTGAGCATTTTTAGAGAATTTTTTTAACAAAAACATAATTCAAAAACCCTCCACTTTTTTACGGCACAACCTGTAGCGCGCCCGGGCCGATTCGAACGGCCAACCTGCTGATTCGTAGTCAGATACTCTATCCAATTGAGCTACGGGCGCATAAATCTCATGCTTTTTCTTCGACCTTGATTTCTTCGACCTTGATTCTCACCCCGCCAAAGATAATGGCAAATATATTATAAAGCAGCGAAAAAATAGTATATATCAAACCGCCCACTATGCCATAAAATATTGCAAACGAGATACCGGTCAAAATCCCCAGCCGGACAGAACCTGCAAAACCTATCACAAACGGCGCGCCCGGGATAAGCGGTAAAATTTTCAAGATTAAAGTGTCCGGTATCCCTGCCAGGCCGAAGAAGAAGCCGGAGCCCAGGCCAATTATCATAAACATCCCGCCAAAAAATTTGAATGCCGACCAGACTCCTATTCTTTTAAGCTGTAGTATTTTCATTTTTTCCTCCTTGCCTTAATACCAATTCTTTAACTTTAAAAGCGGAGAGGGAGGGATTCGAACCCTCGAAGGAGGCCTTAACCCCCTTAACGGTTTAGCAAACCGTCCCTTTCAACCAACTCAGGCACCTCTCCAATGAAGACATAGCTTACGAAAATTAAAAATTTTCATAACTTATGTCGTCATCAGGCGGAGAGAGAGGGATTCGAACCCCCGAGCCCTTACGGACTACTCGCTTTCGAGGCGAGCCCCGTCAACCACTTGGGTATCTCTCCAATAAGCTTATCCCCTCTACTCTACCTCACTTCCTAATCGTATTAATGGTGACCTTTGCCGCTTTTCGCACACTAATAGATTCGTCAGTCAGCATTGGTTCAAGCCAAGGCAAAACTGATTCATCCTCAATCCTGGCAAGCGCCTCGATTATCTTTATTTTCAGATTTTTGTTTGTCGTGTCCAACCTCTCTAGCAACGCCTCTACAACCTCTTTATCTTTATAACCAGATAGCAAACCAACCGTTTTTATGGTTACATTAGCATTTACATCATTTAGTTGTTCGAGTAAGGCCAGCTTGATCGATTTGTCTTCAAATAATGACAACGCCTCCAACACCTTAAGCCGAACAGCAACAGATGGGTCTGAAAGAGAGCTGATAATATCAGGTAAGGCCTTTTTATCTTTTATTTCCATCAAAGAAGACAGGGCAGCTAGTCTTATGTTCGCATTGCTGTCTCTCAATGCCCCTTTAAAGAGGTCAACTGAGGCCTCGTCCCGCATCACTCCTAAAGTCCTGATTGACTCCAGCCGGATTCTTGATTTAGGACTGCTGGCCATCTTTCTAATCAAGGGAGCCGATTCACGGCTCTCATCGGCCCTTAATATCTGAATAATAAGCACCGTTACCGATGTACTTGTGCCTTCATTTGTCAGGGCATTGATTAATTCAGGCGTTGCCCGTTTGCCGGCATCAACAAGATGCTTCTTGGCGGCTCCTCTTTCTCTGGCGCTGGATAATTTATTAATCCATTGCTTAATTTTCTGGCCCTCACCAGCAGATAAAGGGCTGATAGATAATAATAATAAAAATACTAGCGACGAAGCTATTGCTAAAACGAAAAATTTCTTATCCCGCATATATAACCTCCTTTTTTTCTCCCCTAAGACCCCTTTGGGGGGTTCGAAATTATCTGGCGGAGGAGGAAGGATTTGAACCCTCGAGGGTCATAAAGACCCTTCCTGTTTTCAAGACAGGCCCGTTCAGCCAAGCTCCGGCACTCCTCCGGCTGATAGATATAATAAAATCTAGGACTCCACTAATACAGTGTGTACAGCCTCTGAAATCATCTTTTTTATTATGCCGAATAGCCTTATATTATGAACTTTTATTTTAACTGTACCTTTATATCCCGGCTTTGTCGAATTTTTGTTAGTATATGAAATATTTTCAAAGTTGCTCAATGGAATTCTTAATATCTTCGACCAATATCTCTTAAGTTCTTGCCCGTTTTGGTTTTTATGAACATAAATTCTCGCTCTTATCTTTTCTTTATTTAAATTACAAATGTCTTTTAAAAATTTTATCCAGATCTTTAACATGTCTATATTTGTGTTAGTAAAAGCTAAGGTTCCATTATTCCTATATCTAGGGACATAGTTTGTTCCTTCGCACCAATAAAGCATTAACCCGACATTTTTTAAGAGCTCATCATCATTACTGGTTATGCGAAAACATTCTGTTTTATTGCAGGAAGTATAAGTTGCTTCACTTCTATTCCGTCTCTTAAGTCCACACTTGTCCATCTTTTTAGCTACGGCATCATGTGAAATATTATAAATCTTCCCTATTTCTTTCAAGGTCATCTTTTTATTATAATACATCTTATAAAGTTTGTTTTTATCTATTTTTTTCATAGCTAATTGTAGTTTCTGGGTGTCAAACTTAATACGGTATTACCATCAATCTGACGTTACAACAACAATCCCCTAAAAAAATTTCCGTAAAACGCCCCGCTTTCCAGGCAGCTATCCTTAACAAAACCTGGGAAACTGACCTCCGGGAAAAACAGGCTTAAAATAAAAGCCACTATCATCAGGTTGGCGATATAAACCAGGCATATCGAAAAGAGCGTCCCCATTTTCATTATGTCGGGCTGCTCCATTTTAATAAAATGGATAGTCAGGACGACATGAAGAGCCCAACTGAAACCGATTAAAAACATGAATGCTGAAACGTAATCTTCTGATTCAGAAAAAACCGACACCGCAAAATAGGCGCAGGATATCAAGACCGTATAGATGGGGAAAAAGTAAGGGCCCAGGGTTATGAAAAAATTCGACTTGGTGGTGGTTACCCTGCCGCCCCTCAAGGTCGCCCTGAACGAAGTAACCCTGCCCCCGCAGAGCCAGGTAAATATAGCGTGGGTCAACTCGTGGCCCAGGATATAAAGATAAACCGGTTTGTAGAATATCGAATGGACTACCAGATAAATAACAACGCCGGCTAAAAAATAAGATTGATTTTCTGATAACTCCCGGACCAGGCCCAGCTGATGATACAACACAATTGATGCGACAACCGCTACCGGCAGAGCCGCCAACCCCAATAAAAACCTTAGCGCCTTCTTCATCTTAATTCGTTCTGCCCGCCCATATATGGAACCAGGGCGCGGGGCAGTTTAATACCCCCATCGCTTTGTTGAAAATTTTCCAACAACGCCGCTACTGTCCTGGCCAGGGCCACCCCAGAACCGTTAAGCGTATGAACGTATTCCGGCTTTCCCCCTTTTTTCGGCCGATATTTTATATTGGCGCGCCTTGCTTGAAAGTCGGTAAAATTAGAACAGCTGGATACCTCCAGCCATTTTTTTATGCCGGCTGAGAAGACCTCCAGGTCGTAACATTTAGAGGCGCAAAGACTGATACCCTCGGTAGGAAGCAGGTTAACCCGGTAGGGAAGTTCCAAAAGCTGTAAAACCTCTTCCGCGTCTTTCACCAATGACTCCAGTTCTTCAAGAGAGTCCTTTGGTTTGACAAACTTCACCATCTCTACTTTGTCAAACTGATGCACCCTGACCAGGCCTTTGGTTTCTTTGCCGTATGAGCCGGCCTCCCGCCGGAAGCATGGCGTATAAGCGGTATAATAAATCGGCAGTTCGTCCTCTTCTAAAATCTCATTTTGATGCATATTGGTTACCGGCACCTCTGCTGTAGGAATCAAAAAATAGTCATCATCCTTCAGGCAATACATATCCTGTTCCAAATTCGGCAGCTGCCCGGTGCCGGTCATCGACCGGCGGTTAACCAGGACCGGAGGCCAAATCTCAATATATTTGTGTTTTTGGGTGTGCAGTTCCACCATAAAATTAATCAGCGCCCTTTGTAACTTTGCCCCGTCTTTTTTAAACAGCGAAAAATGAGAAGTTACTATTTTAGCGGCGCGGGGAAAATCAATAATCCCCAGCCGCTCTCCTATCTCCAGATGGGTCTTTGGCTCAAAATTAAATTCGGGTATTTTCCCCCATTCTCTGATTATCTTGTTTGTCTGAGGTTCAGGGCCAATAGGAACTGAAGAATCGGGTATATTTGGGATAGTAAGTGCGATTTCTCGGGTTTTTCTCGTTATTTCCTCCACTTTTCTATCTATATCCTTTATTTCTTGGGATATTGTCTTCATAGAGGCGATTTGCCTCCGGGCGTCCTTTTTCTTCTTTAATAGGTCCCCTATCTCTTTTGAAGCAGTATTCCTTTTATTTTTAAGGGACTCGACTTTGACTAATAGAGTTCTCTTTTCAGCGTCCAGCTTAACAAGGGTATCCACATCCACGGTCATCTTTCTATCTTTCAAAGATTTCTTAACGATTTTTAAGTTTTCCCTGATAAATTTAATATCTAACATGTCAGCCCTTTATCACCCCTAGCGGTCTCATCCGGCAAACCTTTTTACCAATACCGGCTTTGTGAACCACTCTTACTACATCATTTACATCCTTATACGCCTGAGGCGCTTCCTCTGCCAGGGTAGCTCTTCCTTTGGCCCTGACGATAATGCCCTTATCTTTTAATTCCTTTTCCAGCGCCCACGGCTTAATAGTTCTTATTGCGGCCGTACGGCTCATAACCCGGCCAGCGCCGTGGCATACTGTCCCGAACGTCTCTTCCATTGCCCGGTCGGTGCCCACCAGGAGGTAAGAGTTTCTGCCCATATCTCCGGGGATAATCACCGGCTGGCCTATCTTTTTATACTTTTCCGGGATGTCGGGATGGCCGGCTGGAAAGGCCCGGGTCGCGCCCTTCCGGTGGACGCAAAGAAGTCTTTCTTCGCCGTCAACTTTATGTTTTTCGAGCTTGGCAATGTTATGGGCAACATCGTAAATAAGGTCCATACCTAATTCTTTTGGCCCGGCGTTAAAAATTCTTTCAAACACCTCCCTGGCCAGATGCATCAGGCATTGCCGGTTTGCCCAGGCATAATTGGCCGCGCAGGCCATGGCGGCAAAGTATGACTTGCCTTCCGGAGAATTTAATGGCACACAAGCAAGCTGCCGGTCGGGGACGGTGATATTATATTTAGATAATAACCTGATCATGCCTTTGGCATAATCGTCGCAGACCTGATAACCCAACCCTCTTGAGCCGGAATGAATCATGAGGGTTACTAATCCCAGGGTCAATCCCAGCCGGGATGTTATCTCCTGGTCATATATCTCATCAATTACCTGGATTTCTACAAAGTGATTCCCTGAACCAAGGGTCCCTATCTGGGCCTTGCCTCTTTGTAACGCCCTTTCTGAAAGTTGCGAAGGGTCTGCGCCTTTTAACGCGCCATTCTCCTCGGTGGCTTCCAGGTCTTCCGGCCGGCCGAATCCTTTTTCCACAGCCCAGCGACTGCCTTTTATCAGAAGATTTTCTTCGTCCCGGCCGCTTGCCTTTATCTTACCGCCCACCCCCACTCCGCTGGGGACGTTGGCAAAAAGCCCGTTGACTAAATCGCCAAGCCGCGGCTGGACATCCTTTAGCCCCAGGTTGGTGCGCACCAATCTCACGCCGCAATTTATGTCATACCCCACAAGTCCGGCGCCGATGACGCCACCTTTTTCAACATCTGTTGCGGCCACCCCGCCAATCGGCATGCCGTAGCCCCAATGAATATCTGGCATCGCCAGGGAATACTTGACTATCCCGGGTAATGTCGCTACGTTGGCCACCTGGTTAAGGGACTGTTCCTTTTTAATGTCTCTTAACAGCCGCTCGTCGGCATAGATTAAACCCGGTACGCGCATCCCCGGCTGATATGTTTTGGGAATGCGCCACCTGTAATCGTCAATCTTTTCTAGACGCCCCTGCCATGCCTCTCTGGCCATAATCTTTGTACCTCTTGCGGTTAACGGTTAGCGGTTGTTCCTATACATCAAAGATTACCCGGCACTGCCATTGGTCACCCACCTTTTCAATCTTCAGCTGATGATAGGTAACCGCCTTCATCTCCATCTTCATCTGGTGCCTGGATAAATCAAGCTTTTCACCCCTGGCCTCGGCTTCAATGGATTTCTCTTCCAGTTTTTTAATTTCAAAATCCTTGAATAAAATTTTTGGGGGGACTGCAAAATAATACAACAACTCACTTAGCCAAGAAACTAAAAGCTCCTCTTTATCGGGAGCTTCTAGTTTAATCAGTATTTTTTTGTCGGCGCCTACTCCCTCAAGTTCGACCATCAGGTCGAACATACCAAAAGCGGCATTCCTGAAAAGTTCCCTAAGGTCCTTTCCATAGGCCACAATGCCTATATCGGCGGTATGGTCGATGACCTTGTATTTCTTGTTCTCCACTTGAAGTTGCCCCGCCGTTTCACTTCTATTGCCCGCCTTCTTCCTCTTCCTTAGCCGCTACCTTGGCCACGGAAACCACTCTGTCTTTTTCCCGCAGGGAGATAACCCGTACCCCCTGGGTGTTTCTGCCCATTACCCGTATATCTTTTGCTGAATACCGCACCACCATTCCGCCTTCACTAATAACCATCAGTTGGTCATCGTCGATTACTGTTTCGGTCCCGATTACCGGCCCGTTTTTCTTGGTTACTTTGATGTTGATCACGCCCTTACCGCCCCTGCCGGTCAACCTATACTGGGAATAGGCGGTCCGCTTGCCATAACCATTAGCGGTTATCGTAAACACGGTAGTCCCGGGGGCTATTATTTCCATACCAACAACCTCGTCTTTCTTACCCAGCCTTATTCCTCTGACACCCCGCGCTGTCCGGCCCATACCCCTGATCAGGCCTTCCTTGAAGCGTATGGCATATCCCTCGCGGGTAGCCAGGAAAATTTCCTTCTTACCGTCAGTCAGACCGGCGTTCATTAAATAATCATCCTTTCTCAGCTTAATGGCAATTATGCCCTTCTCTCGGGGATGGCTGAAAGCGGAAAGCTGTACCTTTTTTATCAGGCCTCTCCGGGTAGCCATAACCAAAAAAGACTTATCGTTAAACTTTCTTACCGGGATCGAAGAAGTAACGCCTTCCCCCGGGGCAAGCTTTAACAGGTTGACAATGGCCACACCCTTGGCCAGCCGGCCGACAGCAGGAATCTGGTGGACCTTAAGCCAATAGACCCTGCCCTGATTGGTAAAAAACAGGATATAGTCGTGGGTTGTGGCTATAAACAAGTCCTCGATAAAATCCTCCTCTTTCATCCCCGCCCCACTGACTCCCCGTCCGCCGCGCTTCTGAATTTTATAAGTCCCGACCGGCATCCTCTTGATATAGCCGGAATGGCTTATCGGGACAACCACGTCCTCTTCGGCAATCAGGTCTTCAACGGCCAGGTCCTCTATCTTCCCGACTATTTCGGTCCGGCGCTCGTCGCCATAACGTTCTTTAATGTCCTTCATCTCGTCTTTGACAATACCCAGTATCTTCGTCCTGCTTTTTAAAATTGATTCGTAGAGTTCTATCTTTTTAATTATATCAAGATATTCCTCCTCGATCTTCTTCCTTTCAAGGCCGGTCAATCTTTGGAGCTGCATCTCCAGGATTGCCTTTGCCTGGGCCCCGCTCAGACTAAACTTTTTGATCAGCTCTGCTTTCGCTACCTCTACGTTTTTAGAAGATTTAATCAGTTTGATTATCCTGTCCATGTGGTCAAGGGCTATCTTGAGGCCCTCTAATATATGCGCCCTCTTTTGGGCCCGGTTCAGCTCGAAGGTAACCCGCCTGATGACCACCGCTTCCCGATGCTCTACAAAAGAAACTATCAACTGTTTAAGGTTTAACAGGCGCGGCCGATTGTGGACCAACGCCAGCATAATAATCCCAAAAGTATTCTGCATCTGGGTGTGTTTGTAGAGCTGGTTAAGGGTAATTTGGGCGTTCTGCCCCCGCTTTAATTCTACGACTATCCTCATCCCTTCTCTACCTGACTCATCTCGCAGGTCGGATATGCCTTCTATTTTTTTTGCTTCCACCAATCTGGCCATAGTCTCTACCAGATTGGCTTTGTTTACCTGATAGGGCAGTTCGGTAACTATAATCGCTTCCCTGCCGCCTTTCTTCTGGCTCTCAATAAACGCCCTGGCCCGCAACCGGATAATTCCTTTACCGGTGCGATAGGCCTTGGCAATCCCTTCCCGGCCACAGATAATGCCGCCGGTGGGAAAGTCCGGGCCGGGTATGGACCTTGCCAATACGTCCAAAGAAATGTCGGGGTTATCTATTGTTTTGATTACTCCTTCGGCTACTTCTCCCAGATTATGGGGAGGAACGTTGGTGGCCATACCCACCGCTATTCCTGAAGAGCCATTTATCAAGAGGTTGGGTATCCTTGCCGGCAACACCACAGGTTCCTTCAGAGAACCGTCAAAATTAGGGGTAAAGTCCACTGTGTTTTTATCTATATCGGCCAACATCTCGTTGGTGATCGAAGCCAACCGTGCTTCCGTGTATCTCATCGCAGCTGCGGAATCACCGTCGACTGAGTTGTGAACAAAAATCCCGCTTGCTAAGGCGAAATTATGTGTATTTTCTATAGTCAGATCATAAACGTCTTCTCTCTTCGCAAGAAATTTAACCGCCCTTACCTTGTGGTTATATCTCTCTTTTGCTTGGTTAATTATCTCTTGGAAATTAGAAAAATAATTTAAAGCGTTTTGAATTTTGGGTAACCCATTATTTACTCTCAGTTTTTCATATAGTTCAGGGGTAATTGTTTCTTTTGTATTTAAAAGTTCGCCCACAAATCCTAAGATCTTACCTTTAACTACTTTTTCTTTATATAAAGGATCTTTCCAGTTTTCTTTTAGTGAAATTTTGGCTTTTTGGGTTAATTCTTTCATTAAATCGGGGTTTTCCTTTAAGCGCCGTTTATTGCCTTTGATTACTCCCTCTATAACCTTTTTTCTAAATTCTTTACTTTGCCATTGTCGGGTAGCCTTCTCTCTATGAAGTTCTCTTGTTGAAGGGTCCCCCCACAATTTTTTTGCCATCTTTCTAAAATGGTCAGGAGGATATTTGGCTCGAAATTCTGGCTCTTCCCAGCGCTTTTCTATTTTTTCAATCTGTCTCTTTCGATATTCAGAATCTCGCCACAATTCCTTCATCAATTCTGACATATGCTTACGATGCTTGGGGTCTGACCAAATCTTCAATGATGTTCTCTGGGTAATTCCCGCAATAAAAACTCTATATTTTTCGTCCTGCCATCTTTTTTTAAGTTCCTTTGACTTCAGTTTACTCAATAAGTTACGGAAATTTTTTTTCGCCCACAAGTTCTTTAAGTTCTTACTGGACGCTTCGATTATTCTTTGCCGATACTTGGGATCCCGCCAGGCTTGTTTGATGATCCCGCTCATCTTTTCTCGATAAGCAGGTTCCTGCCATTTTTTTCTATTTAATTCTGATCGAAACCTGGAAGCCCGCTGGCGATTTTTGGAATCAGCCCAAAAAACTCTTCTGCCTTCGGCAAGTTTTTTTACATATCCAGCGTCATTTTTATGTCGCCAAGAAGTAATTTCTCTATGGAGATTCCAATGATCCTTCCATTGAATTCTTCGAATATTATCAGGGTTATTGTTTAGCTTGTTAAAGTCCAGGTGGTGTCTTATCTTACCTGAGCTTCTTTTATAAGCGCCATTACTTAAATTCCAACCATCAGACAAATGATGCGTAAATTCCCACTTATCTTGAATCGGTTGGCAAATCATTTCGTATCCTTTTAGGTTGAGATCATCTTTGCCATTATAACGTTTAGCATATAAAGGCATTAAAGAGTCCTGTGGTTTTAAGTCTTTAGCTTTCCGATAGGTACCATCTCGTAACATGAAAAGGTGGTCGGGGGTGCATTTAATCACTTCACCATTATCTAAAATAATCTTGATAATTTTTGCTTTTTTTCTAGTCAATCTTGGCTCTTTGATTTCAGCAATTTCAATTCTTTGTTTAATAGAATTAAAAGTAAAGGTGGAGTTTTTCTTTCTTTTTTTGGCTTCCCTTATAAGTTGGCCAAAACTTAGAGATCTGCCATCAGTAAGTCTAACCTTAGTGTCTTTGGTAAAACAGCCAAAATTGCCCTGGCCGTCAATCAGTGGGTAACGCAACGAAAAATCCTGGACCATCCTCACCAATGCATCATAAACCGCCATATCGCCGTGGGGATGATACTGCCCCATGGTGGCTCCGACTATCCGGGCACTCTTTTTGTGGGGTTTGTTGTGCTCAAGACCAAGTTCTTTCATCGCGTAAAGAATTCTGCGATGGACGGGCTTAAGCCCGTCCCTCACGTCAGGCAGAGCGCGGCCAATGATAACGCTCATCGCGTAATCAATATATGACTCCCTTACCTCGTCTTCAATGTATTTCGGGACTATCTTTTCCCCTCTGGTGTACATTCGTCGCTTCACTCCTTATGATGGCGCTGATTAGCGCGGATTTTAACTGATCAAATATCCAGATTCTTCACTTCCAGCGCGTGCTTCTCGATAAAGCGCCGCCGGGGCTCAACCTGTTCGCCCATTAAAATAGTAAATATCTCGTCTGCCTCAACAGCGTCTTCTAAAACCACCTTTATGATTGTCCGTCTGGCCGGGTCCATCGTGGTCTCCCATAGCTGCTCGGGATTCATCTCGCCCAGGCCTTTGTATCTCTGGATAACCATCCCTTGTTTGCCTAAATTTCTAATAGTGGCGAGCAGGCCTTTCAGATTATAAATGGGGATACTCCTTTTTTCACCGGTTAATTCATATATTGGCTTATCGGCCTTGCCGCTATACTCAGATATTTTAAGGCCCAGTTTCTCCATTTGTTTAATAAGTCTCTCTGTCTCATCAGCTTCAAATAGTTCTGTCACGTCAAGCCCGTTTTCCTCTTTTTCCTCTTCGCCCACTTCTTCGGCAGTATCGGTGCCGGCTAATTTAGCCAATTCTTTGTCATTATAAAGAAAAATGTCCTTGCCCTCCACTTTTACCATATAAATAGGCAGTTTTTTGGTCTTAGGGTGTCTCAATCGGCAATATTCTTCAAATTTTATTCCACTTTTCCCCAAACTACTCTCTATGTTTGCAACCTCGAGTAACAGTTCAAGAATAACCTTGAATTGACTGTTGGTATATGTGGTCTTACCTTTTTTCTTTAACAGCTTCAAGCCCTCCATCCCCATATCCAGAACCAAATCTGCCATCCTTTCTTCCGTGTCAATATATTCCTCGCGTTTACCTTTTTTTACCCGGTACAGGGGCGGCTGGGCTATATAGATGTGGCCTTGTTTGATGAGTTCGGTCATTTGCCGGTAGAAAAAAGTCAACAGAAGCGTCCGGATATGATTGCCGTCAGAGTCTGCGTCGCACATAATAAT
>SDBT01016502.1_pt1 | contig 11685 bp, 16 predicted proteins | sample 2277101 | NCBI WGS metagenome assembly SDBT01 (sample SAMN10404973, study PRJNA504765) | marine sediment metagenome | isolation source: marine sediment core GS10_PC15, 103 cmbsf | place: Arctic Ocean: Southern Knipovich Ridge | collected 2010
GAAAATTCAGAAAAAGAAAAAAAGCCGATTGAATGCCCCAACTGCGGGGAAACGTTTTAGCTTTGATAATTTACCGTAAATCATATCGATGCGACGGGCAGATCCACCTGTTCACATTTTCAAAGCAGTCACAGGGAAGCCACCCATATTTACTCACCTTCGACTGTTTCAAGGGCGCCCACAACATGAGTTTTAAGACACGGGAAGACGGTTTTAACTTTATCGAAAGGTCTGTCGTTCCTGGTAAACTATCAGATATAAGCTGCAAAACCTGTAAGGGCATCGTCGTTAACCTAAAAAGAGACGGAAATTTGGAATAAACAACGGGAAAACAACGGGAAACAACTATATGGCGACATCGGTTAAGAAAAACAAAAAGATCACAAAAACACCAGGAGGCATAACTGGCAAAGGCTTCGTCCCAGGTGTCTGCCCTAACCCTAGCGGTAGACCCAAAGGGCGTTCGTTGACGACCATCCTACAGGATATTTTAGAGAGAAAGGTAGAGCTGAAAGACCCCTTCTCAAAAAAAGCCATTAAGCGACCGATCAAAGAACAGATCATGGTTAAACTCATTGCCAATGCCCTGACCAAGGGACCGCAGAGTTTGAGCGCAATCAAGGAAGTTCTCGATCGTATGGAGGGTAAATCTTTACAACGGCTGGAGCATTCTGGACCGGACGGGGACGATATACCTCACGAGATAAAGGTCAGCTTTGTCGATGCCCCCGAAACAAAAAAGAAACCAACGACGAAAAAAAAGAAGCGTGGTTCCTGATTTCAAGATCCCGAAAATATTTAAACCGATATTTTCAAGTAAGCATCGAAACATAATTTTAAAAGGAGGAAGGGGAAGTGGGAAAAGCGAGACGGTCGCTCGGTACCTGATCCTCCGGGCTATTATGGGGAAGGAGAGGGTGCTATGTACCAGGGAGGTGCAAACCTCCATCAAAGAGTCTGTCTATGAGCTTCTTTGGGATATAATCACTCATTACAAGCTGCCCTTTACCAAAACCATAACCTCGATGCGATACACCCCAAATGGGAGTGACTTCTTTTTTAAAGGACTGCGAGAATCTGATTCCGACTCCGTAAAGTCGATAAAGGGTGTCACGATCTGCTGGGTTGAGGAAGCTCAAATGGTTTCCAAAAAAAGCCTTGAGGATCTAGATCCGACGATACGAGAGGAAAACTCCCAGCTTATCTTCACCTACAACCCAATCGACGAATTGGATCCGGTTTTCGTACGCTATGAGGAGAAGCAAGACGAACAAACAATGGTGATTTTTGCCAATTGGGACAATAACCCGTTCTTTCCGGAAACCCTAAACAAAGTACGCTTGATGGACAAAAAAAGGAACATCAACGATTACATGCACGTTTGGGAAGGGCAGCCAAACTCTTATGGCCAAAACATCGCGCTTCCCCATCCACGGGTTAGAGAAGCAATGAACCGTGACATATTAAAACCAGAAGGTCCGATCGAGATTGGGGTAGACGTGGCAAGGGAGGGCTCGGATAAAGTTTCGATAACCAAACGCCATGGCCTTAAAATCGTAAAGCGGTTTAGTAATCAGAAGCCTATTAGAACGTGGAATGTAGTCGACAAGGTTTTAGAGATTGCCGGGGATAAATTCGATATGATCCGGATAGACGATACTGGGGTCGGCGGCGGTGTTACCGATGAAATGATTAAGCGAATAGGCCAATCAAGGGTTAGAGGAATCAACATGGCGAGTAAACAGGGGATTGATAAGGACAAATATCCAGACATGGCATCCTTTTTATACTTTGAGTTCGAAGAAAACTATCTTGATAGTTGTGATCTGCCCTACGATATGGAGCTTTTAAAGGAAATGAGTGGCCGACGGTATCACCGTAAAAACACACTCAAATTGAGACAAGTGGAAAACAAGGACGACTTCAAGAAACGACTGGGTCACTCGCCCGATGATTCCGACTCCCTCTTGTTGGCTTTCGTTGGGCCAACATTTACCCCTCTAGAATATGAGTTCATCTAACCGAAATTTCCCGATTGAATCGTGCGATGATATAGTTGATATTGAGTAGACAGCCATTCCGAAATATCAATCGGTAAAGGTCAGTGGGTCATAATATTTAAACTAAAAGGTCGGTATCAATGGGATTAAAATCGTTACTTAATAAATTCAGTCCGGTTACATTTAAAAAATCAGATCAGTCGACTAGGACGATCAGCATGGATGATTTGATGGATAGTCTTCGACTCGGTCGTCCGAGACTTGTAACCGAAACTGGAGCATACGAAGCATACAATTTTAACAGCGTAGTTTCCGACGCCGTCGAGAAGATCGCTGGAAAAGTAAAAAATCTTACCCCAATTATTGTGAATGGTGATGGGTCGATTGAAACTGTGCATCCGGTTTTAGAGTTTCTCAAAAATCCTAATAAACTCCAAAATCAAAGATCCTTTTTGGAAACGATGGCGACGAACTATCTCCTGCACAAAAACTCCTATATTGAGGTTATCGGAAATGTTAAGTTTCGACCGATCGAAATGTATCCTCTGAAAAATACATGGGTATCTCTTTCGGAAGGCGAGAACACCGTCAGGTACCAAGTGTCGTCAACAGGGTTATTTTTCTTTTTACGGGCCACCTTGCATTTGAGTATCGATACAGGCCGGATCATAAGTGATGATGGGTTTAGGGAGCTTACACATACGAAAGGGTTTTCACAGTCTTTAGGCCATCTGAAAGCAGTGTCGATCCTTTCTTCAATTGAGCGAGATATCCGCATTGTTGACCAAGCGGGGAACCACAACCTTAGCCTCCTGGAAAAAGGATTTAACGGAAACCTCCTAATCAATGTCGATACGGATGACAAAGAAGCATTTGAAACTTTAAAAAAGGATTTTAAGAACAAATTTCAAGGCTCAGGAAATGCGGGTTCCCCATTGATTTCACGGGGAAAAGATATCGAAGCTAAAACATTCGGCCAAACGAACAAAGACATGGAGTATTCAAAATCCCGGAAAATGTCACAAGAGACAGGCTACCAGAGATTTGAGATCCCAAAGCCCATTATCGATGGAAGTCACCAGACTTTTGATAATTATGGCACTGCCAAGGTTGCGTTATATGACGATGCCATTTTTCCTATGTTCGAGATGGCTGTAGAGCCAGTAACGGAAATTTTCAGAAGGAGGGGAATACTAAGGCCTGATCAAGCTATAACCTACGATCCTTCCAATATACCAGCTACTCAAATCAGAAGAACCGAGGAGCTAAAAAGCCTCAGAGCCGCCTTTATTCTCAGCTTAAACGAGTTAAGAGCCAAGGCAGGCAAAGAGGAAGTGCCGGGTGGTGATGTCATATTGGTACCTTCAAATCTTTTGCCAGCAGCGACTGATCAAAACACGGACGACAATAGGAAACAAGCACCCAAGGAGTTTGTCGACATTCTTTCTAAAAACGACTTTTCTAGAGAGGAGATAAACGAGTACTGGAATGACTACCAAACAGCTTTTAGGCCGAACAAAAAGGGCTAGGCGGAATTTAGCCCTCAAACTTGTCCTGGAGCGCAGGTTTTTTCCAGAACTGACCGCTTATTTCAACGAGATAGTGCGGAACTTTCGGACGCTCTTTATTGCGACCGGCACCGTACTCACCACGGCTTCGTTTAACCTGGAGACCCAATTATTGATACGAAGGCAATATGTTCGAACGTCAAAAGCCTTCAGTAACGAGATGAGGTTAGCTATGGCCGGGTCTAAGAGCGGGGATTTTACCAAACAGGCCGAAGACGATAATGAGTTCGATGGGGTAATCGCGGCCGCACTTTTCGCCTACATAAATCAGGAAGTTCCTCAAACAGCCACAAAATTAAATCAAACCACTACAAAAGACATGATGGATTCAGTTCAAGAGGCTACAGAACAAATTAGAGAGGAGGGTGGGGACGTCAACGACTCGTCGGTTGGCCTTGCAGCCTCCATAATCCTTAAAAGGAAGCTTGATGCGAGGAAGCGAACTATTGCGATGACCGAAACTCAGTTTATGGGTGAATCTACTAAAGCGATTGAATCCGCAGTTGTGGGAAGTGAAGGAAGGGTCGACGTCGCTAATGTGATAGGTGCTACGGCCGTAATTCTCGGAGATATCACAAAATCGTGGGCATCAATTTTGGATGGTAACACGAGGAGGACGGAGGACGGGGGATTTGACCACGTAGCACCTGATGGGCAAACAGTAAAAATGAATGAGCCTTTTATTGTAAGTAGTCAAAAGTTGATGTTCCCTGGTGACAGGAGCCTTGGCGCATCGGCCGGGAACACAATTGGTTGCCGGTGCGCCGGGTTATATCGCCTTCTTGGTGTGACGTTCCGTGTGGTTACTGCTTCTTAATATGACCTATTTTGAGTTTTTCTTATCTTTCCAGTGTATACAACCAAACTCTTCGCCAACCCAGAAACCGCCCCCTTCAGTGTATTCATAGACTAAGTGGTCTTTACATCGAGAAAAATCTTTATCCCAATGTTCATGTATCTTTTCAAAATTTGCGCAAGAACCATACTCATTTCTGTATTTACAATCGATACATCGTCCAATCATTTTTTTATTAAATACTGACATAAACCTTCGCTTTGGGGTGGGTTTGGCATGCGTTCTTGAAGTCCGTGAGAAATGGCAACGCAGCTTCGTAAGTACCCCACCCATTCGGATGGTTCATCGCGTTAAACCTATTGGGGTTTTTTCTCATAATCTTGATCCCTTTTTCTAGAGGCTCAACCAGTTTACTAGCAACTTTCCCTTCACTGTTATAAAGAAGATCAAAGACACCCGCTGATTTCCACATATTCGAGACGTTGTGAGTAATGTTGGCCCAGAAGCATTGCAATGGGTATTTTTTTAATCCGCCTGTGTCGACGTTAATTTTAAGGTAAATATCTAGGGTCTGGCTTTGCATCAAGTTTCCGTTTCAGAATCCGAATCGTCCTTCATTATCGCATAAAATCCAGGGACAGTTAGGCATAGTGATATTAAAGTTTCCAGCTCATTTTTTTTCATATTGGACTCCCTTTCTTTGGTGATTAAATAGTAACACTATTACCATAACATTGCAAATAATTGGCGACCCATATAGTTCCATAAGTACCATATATAACGAGGTACGTAAGGAAATTACGAAAACAGTATTCTTGTTGGTAGAGATTACGGAAGACAAAATGCTAGAATATAAAATAGTGACTAACTCGGATTAAAAACTGAGATAAAGGACTTTAAATATGACGACAGAAAAAGAATCTGCAAACCTAGCTTCCGATTTTAAGTACGAAAAAAAGGACTTAACTTGGAAGACCTTTAAATTCGAGGTCAAAGACGACCACGATGACGATGACGAATTTTTCAGATTCGAAGGTCTTGCCTCAACATTTGGAAACATTGATCGAGGAGGGGACACCGTTGAGAGAGGCGCATTTGTCGATTCCCTCAAAGAGATGATGCCCGTTATTTTGTGGCAACATTCTTCACACGAGCCTATTGGGGTTCCAGAGGATATCTTCGAGACGAACGAAGGCCTTGTATTAAAAGCTATTCTGCCAAAGGACGATCATCTGGTCGTAGGCCGTGTGATGCCGCAAATCAGGATCAAGTCAATCAAGAGCCTCAGTATTGGTTTCAATATCGTTGAGGAAGAAGTGCGAACGATCGACGATCGACAAATCAGGGTCATAAAGAAAGCCCAGCTGTGGGAAATATCGTTAGTGACCTTTCCTATGGATCCCAAAGCCCTAATAACCGGGCACAAATCAGTCGTCCCATTTCAGGATCTACCCATCCTGAAGAATGCCGACGGTGAGCCGGACACGGATAGAAGGTGGAGCGCACCCGATGCGATAGCAAGGATTAGAGAATTCACAGGATCCGACGAGGCACCTAGCCGAACGTACCGGAAAGGATTTCTGTTTTTCGATTCAGAAAACCAAGATAACTTTACCGCTTATAAACTCCCCATAGCCGACGTGGTCGACGGGCGACTTGTTGCTATACCGAGGGGTGTTTTTGCAGCAGCAGCTGCCATAAGCGGAGCCAGGGGGGGAGTCAACGTTTCCGAAGCGGACAAACGTGGCATCATCCGAAACATCAACCGTTATTACTCGAAGATGGGCCTTGAGAGTCCTTTGGAAAAGGGATTCTCTGATTACATTGGCGCCATCAAAGACCTCAAAGAAATATCCGAGTTTTTCAAAACATTCGGATTTTCAACCAATGAATCAACCACCCTTATAAGTACCGTTAAGCGGATAGCTCGAAAGGAGTCGTCATATCGAAAGGATATCGACCAGCTTAACAGGATGAAGGACGTGGTTAAGGATTTAAAAAAATTAGTTAAGGAGAACTATCATGGCGAATGAAGTTGACACAGAAGTAAAAAAAGAAGCTGAGACGGAAATTGCGAAAACAGTAACTGAGTTACGCACCATCCTCACTACAGTTTCAGGCGAGCACAAATCGTTAAAGGAAAAACTGGAGGCTCTTCCTGCGGCCGCCCAAGAGAAGGCTGCTAAGATTGAGGCCGATTTGGTTATCCTGGATGAAAAGCACAATAAACTTGTTTTGGCTGGTGAAAAGGCTGACAAGGACAAAAAAGACCTTGAGGAACGGCTCGTGGACATGGAGGCCAAACTGATAAAAGGTTCTCCTGGCTCCGAGGGTAACTACAAAGAAACGAACGAGTACAAGGCATTGAACGAATGGTGTAAAGCTGGATTGCTCCAGATGCCCGTTGAGATGAAAGATTACCTTCGTACGGATAGTGGTCCAAAAGGTGGTTTTTTGGTTCCAGAGATTCTAGCGAGTGACATCATCAAGCAAATTGAAGAAATCTCAGACGTTCGAGCACTTTCTAGGGTCCGAGCAATGAGCGGTGTTAAGACTCTTAACATCCCAATTCGTGTCGGTATTCCAACTGCTACATACGAGGGTGAGCGTGAAGCCACTCCTCAAACTGAAAGTACCTACAACAACAAGCAAATGACGGCCCACCGTCAAAGCGTTGTTACTGAGTCAACCTGGGACATCTTGAGCTTTGCGGGTTTCGATATGGAAAACGAGCTAACAGCTGACGCTATTACTGCTTTTGCTGTGAGTGAGGGTAACAAATTCCTAACCGGAACCGGCGTTAAGGAGCCCCAAGGTATTCTAGACAGCTCGGCTGGCGTTTCTCAAATCGAAACAGCCTCGACAGGTGTTGTCAGCATGACTGATGTCATCAAGCTTTCTGGTCAGGTGAAAATTGGATACAACCTAGTTTATTTCTTCAACAGGGCGACATTGGTCGAATTGAGAACTGAACAAGGCTCAAATGGACAATTTATCTGGCGTTTCCAAGGTGAATCTCAACCCACAACAATCAACGGATTCAACTTCGTTATCCTTCAAGATATGCCCACGATCGCTAACGGATCTCTTTCTGTTGGCATCGGAGATTTCTTCCGAGGATTTAACATCCTTGATGCTGTTGATTTGATGATGATCCGTGACGATTTTACTCAAGCTGAGAGAGCATCTGTAAAATTCAACTGGCATCGTTGGAATGACGGTCTTGTCGTATTGGCTGAAGCATTCAAGCTTCTAGTTACAAAATCCTAATCTTTTAGGATAGAAAGGAGAAAACAATGGAACGCGACATTACGAGTGAATTATCTCCCGATAACGCCCTGGACCTTGCGGCGATCACTTCGGACACGACTACCCCCGGAGAGATTATCGATTCGAAAGGTTTTGAAGGATTGGATTTCAATATCCGATCTGGAACCATCACCGATGGTGCTTACACCACCACTATGGAGGATGGCGACGAGTCTAACCTCTCCGATGCTGCGCCAGTTGATTCTGATTTAATCATCGGAACACTGCCTGCATTCGCAGATTCTGAAGACAATGTCACAAAACATGTTGGATACGTTGGCAAAAAACGCTTCGCACGAATCAACATCGTTTCTACTGGCACCACTTCAGGTGGCTTTTTTGCGGCAACAGCTGTGAAGGGTAAGCCAAGGTCAGCTCCGACCTCTTAACGGAGTATGGATGGGGTGGGTGCTATTTTAAGGCCCACCCCTAACTTAAAGAAAAAAATAGGAGATAGAAATGAAAATAAAAGCGAAAGAAGACTATGATTGGTCAGTGGATTACAAAGTAAGAAGTTTTAAAAAAGGTGAGGTTTGTGAACTCCCAGAGGTTCTTGCGATGAAGATGGTAAATAGTGGTCGCGCAGAGGTTTGTACCGAGAAGCCCAAAAAGGTCGAGGAAGTTAAAGCGATCGATCCTGTTAGTGAAAAGCCCGTGGCTGGACCTGCGGAAAACAAAGCGATCGAGTCAGCCGATGAAAACAAAGAGGCGCCCAAGAAAAGCAAGTCTAAGAAGAAAAAATAATGACCTACGTTATTGAGTCAAAGGTAACTGGCCCAGTCGTTACAACAGCCGAGGCCAAAGACTTCATGTCGTTCACCTCGTCTCTGAAGGACAGCTTAATTGACGGTTTAGTATTGGCTGCAACCATCCAGGCGGAAATAAAGATGAATCGAGATATTCTTGAAACGTCTTGGATAAATTTCCGGGATACCTTTGTCTCTGACTTAACTCTAAGACGTGGTGGATTTGTATCGTTGACGAGTGTTGAGTTTTTAAAAGATGGCTCTTATGTGGTTTTGGATGCCGCCAAATATGTGGTTTCCATTGGTGGTGCTTTCGGCGTGATAAAAGAAATCGAAGCGCCGGTTATCACGAAACGATCTAATTTGGTGAGAATAAAATTCAAAACCGGATTTGCGAATACGGTCGGAGCTGTTCCGGAGGATATTAAGACGGCTATTAAATTCCACGTCTCGAGTATGTTTAGCATGAGAGGCGATTGCCCATCAGATAAGGTGACGATGCCCCCAGTTGCCGCACAAATCTATCGATCCCATCGACTTATTGATGTATCGGGATCTGACTGTGAAGATGAAAATGTTCCCTTTAGAGCAACTGTTACATGATTAGGGATTTGAGATGCCACGCTGTGTAAGGATACGACCAAAGCATAGACAATATTGCGCTGGGGATCTCCGAGACGAAATTACGCTATTCAATAGGGATATTAAGGCGCCGGATCAAGGCGGTGTGGATTTCGAGGAGGACTTTCAGGTCAACGTTGTTGTCTTGGCGGCGGTCGAAACGGTCGACGGCGATACCATCTTCGACGAGTCCAATATCGAGAGGGTTGTAACCCATAAAATAGGCATACGATTTTTACCGGGAATTACGCAGGAAACATGGGTCGATTTAAAGACAAAACGACTCGATATTTTGACCGTCGAAAATTTCGAAGATAGAGACGAGTGGCTTGTACTCAAATGTACTAATCGTGGAACGAATACTGTCGAGACAAACTTTGCATAGGGAATGAAAGAATTCTTTCATTCGGTCTAGTTTAAAGAAGGATCAGTCGCCTTCACTTTCGACTTTCCGTCACCTGCGGGTTCAAGCCTAAGAGGATCAGGCGCTTCTAATAGGGGTTTACTCTGTTCGGTCCAATCGTAGTCTTTTTTTTTCCCGTCCATCTCTAGTTTTTTCATGTGACGTTTAAATTTAGTGTGTTCTCGTACGCTGGAAAAGATCATACCCTTGCCGTTGAACATGATGATTCCTGCATTTATCATCGATCGGCTTTCGGGATCGAAATAAGCTTCTGGCATGTCATTTTTAGTTTGCCATTTAATTCCTTTAAACTCACGAAGAAACTGTTCAAATGTTCCCTTTCCGAACTCCTTCGAAAAATGGATTGTCATTTCTTTGTGTATCTTGTAAGCCGTCCCAAATTTAATATCCCAAATTGTATATACACCAAATCCAACCCAACCGACTAACCAGGCTGGCCAAAAAATATTCATAAACAAGTCCATTTCATTCCCTACCTTTCATATAAAAGACATTGTACCAACAGAAACATATGGTGGCAATAGTATTGTATAAATATGGTACTTGTGGTACCGTTAGGCATAATCCCTAGGAAATCCACGGGGTGTTTAAGAAAGGGTAATCGTGGACAATAGAATCAAAAAAGCACTGGATATTATTTGCACGTACGGTGGTATTGACGGAGCCCATCATAAAGATTGGATTATCGACCAGGTAACGAGGGCTCTGACTGGATGTCCGGAAGTTATAAATAGGGTATCCAACTCCGAAGGAGAATCATATACCTTCGAACTATTGGGTGAAAACAATGAGTACAGCGAGTTCGTTAGAGACTATTGCAATGGGGAGGACGGACCTCGTACCTATGCTTGGGAGGTTGGTATTGCGCCGTGACTCCCCAGGGTACTGAGTTAAGAAAGTTTAGGTTTCATAAAGGCGGACTACAAGAATCGATTGAAACGACCGTGGAAGTTACCAGCTTGGAAGCACTGAAAGACCATATTAATAAGGAAAGCTTATTTCCGAGAGGTTACTCTAAGGACGACATAAAGATTAAACCATATTGCTTCGACCCAAGGACTGGCTGGGACACCCATTTAGTTTCTGGTCCGTCCGGGGTGATAGGCTTTATGGACGGAAACTTTGAGTAGATATGATCCAACCTAATATCCCCTTAGCCATACAAACAACCTCCCCTGCGATTATAAAAAAGTTTGCATTTCTACACGAAAGGCGTAAACGCGAGGCGGAGGGTCTAGCCATTGTTCTAGACCATTTTGCGAACGATGTCGACGGCGCCAAAGCGTCATTTTATCAAATGGATATATCGGAGGCCAGCTCGTACGATTACAGCCAGCGGATCCCGTTTTTCCTGAACTTCGTAAAGTACCAAGATGAAATCGATCTCGATATTTTCCTGACGTTTAAAAAGTATCTTGCCGGCCGATCCGATTACAAGCCATCGACGAAGAACAAATATCTGACCTCTGCCAGGATTTTCCTAAAGGAGCTGGCCCGGCAAGGATTTGTCCAAGACGTCACGGTAAACGTAAAAGGATTCCGGATTAATCACCAACAGCACAAAAGACCGGGTCATGACGAGAAAGAAATCGAGTCAATAACAAAAATGATTGGCCAGCTCAAAAACACCGTATTTAATGCCCGTCTAAGGGCCATATACCATCTATTGGTACTACAGGGTTTAAGGCAGATTGAGGTGGTACGCCTTGACGTTGAAAGTATCGATTTACAAAATAGGTTTGCCTTTGTTCACGGAAAAGGCCGAGATGACTTCGAAAAGATCGTTTTACATCCCATGACCATCCAATCGTTATCCAATTACCTCCAATTGGTCGGAATAAAAAGTGGTGCGATGTTTAAGAGTTTGGGAAACCGGAAATCGTCGCGCCTTACGACCAGAACGGTCCGACGTTTATTCGTGCCGATCTTTGGGGATCTGAGTATTGAGAAGACGGTTCATGGGTTCCGCCATTTCTTTACAACCGAGATCGTAAAAAGGTACGACATCCGGACAACCCAAAAGATGACCCGGCACAAGAGCCCTGCGATGGTAATGGTGTACGACGACGAGGTTCTCGTTTCAAAAAATGTGGGGGAAATACATGCCACCTGCTTTAAATCTGTGGTTGGTTAGAACGAAATTTAAGCTGTAATTAACGGGTGTCTCTTATCTCAATCGTCTTTGGTCCTCTTAGCTTTTGGAATGTATGTGACCTTGATG
>SDBT01016503.1_pt1 | contig 11685 bp, 5 predicted proteins | sample 2277101 | NCBI WGS metagenome assembly SDBT01 (sample SAMN10404973, study PRJNA504765) | marine sediment metagenome | isolation source: marine sediment core GS10_PC15, 103 cmbsf | place: Arctic Ocean: Southern Knipovich Ridge | collected 2010
TGTGTTAGTTAATTTCCATTTAGAACCTTTTTATGTGTTTGGAGAATTTATCGGCCTCGGTCGTGCTGATCAAGAACTTCAGAGATTAAAAGACCACATTGAAGATCTTTGTAAGGAGGGCGAGTGGGCTGAAATTGTTTTATGTTATGATATCTTCAATGATTTATGTAAGGCTAAAGCTGCGGAAGCCTTAGAAGGCGAAGATACTAATTGGAATTTAGATGTAAGAACTTATTATAATGATTTAAGTCATCAATTATCGAGAGAACTTAGGGAATCTCTTACAAATTACGATAGGGGTAGAGGAGGCGATTATTACCCTTATCCTTACATTTTTAAACCACCAGAGTCCCCTGACGATATTGGAGTAGCGACAAATGTGCAGCTAAATCAACCCGTAAGTGAAACAGAGATTGATGTAGAGTTATTTTGCAGGTATTGTGGGAGCAAACTTGGGATGGACGAAAGTTATTGTAGTGTTTGCGGTAAAAAATCTTGAGCTTCGTATTGGTGGGGGAGTGTTCCGGAGTTTTACATATATTAATTATTCCATCTTTTCTTTAATTCGTCTTTATAGTGCTTCGGAAGAGAATCTAACTTTGGATACAAAATATCGTAAGTATTTTTTTTTGCTTTATAGGAGTTATGGATTTGATTATTATCTAAGAAAGCTGCAGCTATTTTCGTTAAAACATTTCGATCTAAATCGTCTTTGATTTTTAGGAGAATTTTTGATGTAATATTAGATTCAGTAAAGTTTGGACTTTCCACATAGAGATCTACTAAGAGACTAATATTTTCCTCTTCTGATATAAATTTCCTAACATTTACATCATCAAGATATTCATCAAACCTATCATAAAAATGCCTAAAACCGATGAATTCCTTTTTTTTTATTTTCTTTAGTAATAATCGCAATAAAACTAGCTTATCCTTTGTGTTTTCTATTAGAAGTATTGTAAAATGTAAGAAGTCGAATAATACTAGGTTATCTCCAAGTTCCTTCTGATCTTTTATTAAATACAACTCATTATAGACCATATCTGACATTGCTAAGATATTTGCAAATGGTTCAGCTGATACAAGGTCACTTATCCTACTTGTTCCAAATTTTTTAATTTCTTCAATTTTGTTTCTTAATTCCAAAAGACTTGCACCTTTTTCTAATGAATGTGGATCATTCACTTGATAATTCTTTTCGAATTTAATTAGCATGTTTTTCAGTTTTTCGTAACCCTTGGGGGTATTCTCATATACAATTAGTCTTATATGCTTGAGATCAAAGGGTACGTCTTCCACATTCTGGCATATTAAGATGACTTGCTTTCCTTTTTCATGAGCTCTTCCCAATTCATAAAAAACATTTGGATTTCTCCCTGTTAATTCAGCGATTAACATATCTGCTTGTTCAATGGAATTTAAAATATCATTGAGAATTGGAGTAGGGCTATAAATATCGTCAGCTCTTTTTACAATATATCCTAAAGATTCTAAAGGTGGTTTAATAAAACCTTCATAAATTTGTGTAAGTTCCTCTTTAAATGGCATTAAAATAAAAGCAGATAACTGAGAATTTTTAATAATAATCACTTTTTGTTATTAATTCTATATTACTATAATACAAGGTCTTTTTCAAATTTTTTTATTGTATTTTATTTCACATGAAAGGTGAGGTGGGAGAGTGTTCCGGATTTATTTTTTTTATAATACCATATTGTATTATACTAATTTGCTAAATTCCAATTTTTATTTGAAATCACTTAATAACTCTTTAAATTCTTGCGATTCTCTTAAATTTTCTAAATCTGGATCTGTTTTTGCATCATTTAATAAATTTTTATCAAGATTTAGTGCAATTTTTAAATCCTCTAAAGCTTCAATTATTTTTTTTTGGACAGATTTCATGCAAGCTCTAAGAAAATATGCCCTAGGATAGTTTGTATCTAATTCCAACAATTTTTTGATGATTGCATTAGTTTTTTCAAATTGTTTTAATTTAATAAAGACAGCTCCTTTATTGTAGAAGGCTAGCTTATTCAATGGATTGATTTCAATAATTTTATCAAATATTTTTAAAGCTTCATTAAGTAAGTTTAAATTATCGTAACAAACCCCAATATTGTTCAGTGCTTCTTGAAAAATGGGATCTATTGAGATTGCAATATTATTACATTTTAATGATTCTTTGTACTTTTTTTGTTCTAGTAACAAGCGACCTTTACCAAACCAATATTCCTTGAAACTGAAGTTAAATTTACATTCTGGATTAGGACATTCATTATTAAAATATAATAAATGATGATGAATGGGAATCACAATCCCGCATTCCTCACAACTTTTATAATTATAAAAATTCGCATTAGCATCAATATAAAGGTTCAAGTTTTTATTTTTAATATGCTTCTGAAATTCTTCATAAGAGATTTCTGCAGAAAATGACATAGCTTTATATGAGAATGACCCATCGTCATTTTCTGCCCCCTTTCCAATAAATTCATACTTCCCCTTTTCAGAATTAAGATTCATATTGACACCTTTTCCATCAGTAGTTTGAATAACTATAGGAAATCGTTCAGGAGGAACCGCAAATTTACTTAAGTTAATATTATATGAACTAGTTTCTCTCCAATCTATATTAACTAAGACTTGAATTATCCCTTTTCCTGATTTTGTACTTCTAGCGATAAGTTCATTTTTGTAAATAGATTTTAGATTCCAATTAATTTTAGGATAAATTTTGTTTAGTAGAATTTTATCAAGATAATCATATACATTCAGGATGCTCTGCCAAAGGTCTGCAAATTTTATAGTTTTATTCTGCTCTGATAACTTATTTTTATAGGAAATTAAATACTTATCTATAAAACCAGTTTCATTATCATAGCTAAATTCAATATCACATTCAAATTTAGCTCTATGAGTTATATCATTTCTAATCCATCTTGCTATATTTAAATTCTTTAAGTTATTATAAATCATTTTTGTAGAGATTGAATTATTAAGGTAATCATTTTTTATAATTTTTGCAAGTAGAGGTCGGATATTTGTATAAAACTCTAAAAATCCAAAAAATTTCCTTCCGCTCTTATTTCTATATTTCCACAATTTCAAATTTTGATCATTAAGACTCTTATCCCATTTCTTTTTTAATTTTTTTAATTTTTGAAATTCAGGATGGATTTTTTCTAGTTTATGGATTAAAGCTTCTAAAGCAGTAATGGAAGTAGTAATAACAGATGCACCCATATGGATTTTATTAGTCCTACAAAGCGAACGAGCTAAATTAAATAATTCTTGATGAGGGAAAATAGGAAAATCCTTCCGATTTTGTAAAATTTTATCAAATTCTTCTATTTTACCGTTGGTTGTGAGATAGGTGATATCTGGAATGCCCTTTAAATTGGTAAAATCTTGAATAATTGGAATAAATGGGTAATATTTCTGATCTATTATCATATGGCAATTGAAAATGCATTTACTGAACTCATAAATCGAGAGGGGTCGAATTTCATGTTGAAACATTATATTTTTATCGTTTGAAGGAAAAAAAATTGAATAATATGTGAGAAATTCATTAATATCTTGAAAAAATTGATTTTGAGTATTATAGATATATGAATTAAAAAATCCATTTTCAATAAGTTGTTCAATAGTTATTTTTTTATTTATTAGCGAATTCACAGGATATCTTTTAAAAAGTACGGATCTCATTTTTCTTTTAAATTTATATTCTTCAAATTCCTCCTTAATTAAACCATGTTCATTAAATACTTTATCTTGGGGAGCATAAACGGGTTGAAGTGTTTGAAAATTTTCTAATTCGTTTCCTTTTTGAAAATGATACATATCTCTTTTTAACCTTATCTGATTTGGTTTATCGAAACCATATAATCCTGTTGGAATTCCTAGATTAAATGGTAACTCTACATAAAATTCTATAAGTCCGGAAACTTCTAAAGCTTCAACAATATTCTCTGTACCACTTTTATCTTTATAGAATAACCAGAATTTTTTACAATCATTTTTTTGACATATTCCTACTACTTGCTTTTGAACTATCTTTATTTTAATGTCTGCATTACACTTCGGACATTTTCGATTTACATATTTTTTCATTAATTTTTCGTTTTCATCTTTCATTAGCAAATTACACTACTTTTACTGAATTCTATGATTTATAACATGATTTAGTTATTTAAATAAGAGAGATTTAAGGATTAATAATTAATATTGCTTTATTGAGATATAATTCATATTATTATTTTTCCTATTATATCTCCCTCCCCCGTGGTGCCCTCTCCTAAAAAAATAGGTTTGAATTAGAAAATTCTGAAAGATGAGGTTCTATAATTAGCTTGGGGAAACAAAAAATTTTTCTTTAATAATAACCATATTTGTTAATTAGATGTCAGATAAATATTCAAATTGGCTTATAAAATTAAAGAAAAAATATCAATCAGAAATTGATAGACTGCAAGAAGAAGAATATCGATATTTGGTTACAAATTACAGATTTGAAGGTTCCACACTTTTATTCATTTTTAATATTCAATTCCAACTATACAATTTAACAATATTAATAATTAATCATAACTCAAAATTTAATGAGTCATGTAAACATCTTGGTTCAATAACAAATCCGAATAATCAAATTGAAAATAGTCTTGGAAAAATTGAATTGAAAATTGATGAAAATGAGGAATTACATCCAATTAAGCAGGAATTATTGAAGTTTTTTGAAAACCAATTAAAAAAGAAAATAAAACCTCGAGGAAAAGGTAAACACTTAGGAGGAGGAACAATCGGAAGAGATTCATGGTTTCGATTTATTTTTGAAGGAAATCTTGAAGATATTTCTATTGATGATTTCTTTAACAAAGCTATTAAAGAAGCAAAATACATGCATCAAAAAAGGAAAAAAGTAGATGAAAATCTTAAGATAAGAAATATCTCCATAGAATCAATTAAACATCTAAATATTTCTGATAGTAAAGTTAAGCTTTTTATTGATGAAGTGAAAAAAGATCTTGAAGAAATCACGAACAATATGACCATTGATTTGACAGAATCATTTGTTAATCGATCTGCAATAATTCAAAATGGTGCTTTAGAAAAATATGGTTTTATTCCTGATGAATCAAAGGCATGTAAAATGTTTGGAGAAATCGTTCCTATACAAAATTTAACAATTCAGGCTGATTTGGATTCACGTAGATTTACGATTCAAATAAGGGGGTTATACGGATACTTAATTGAAGAGATCCTACAAAAGTATATAATTTACCCTGGTGAAATTGAAAAATATATTATAAAAAAAATAAATGATTTTATTACGAGTTACAAGACAAAGAAAATTCCTTACAAAATTTTATTACCTTTAAATGGAATTATTGCTGATGTTGAAGAATCAAATGAAAAGCTTACAATTCCATTTACGGAAAATGCTGGCCTCCTTCTTTCTGATGATGCTACTATTATAACAAAAAACTCTGACATAATTCTTAGTAGAAGTGTACATTACAATAGGGATGACATAGAAAAGGGGATTAACCGAACAATCTCTATTTATTGTAAAGGTACTCTAGCTTTCAAATTTATCGAACAAAATTCATTTTTCTTTCAATTTGATAGAAGTGAACCGGATTCTATTAATAATAGCTCAGTATGGTTTGAAATTAGAAATATCTTCTCTTCATTTGTTTTAAGCAATTTTAAAATAGGTTATAGTAAACAATTTTATAAATTTCCTTGGTGGATACCTAAAAAAAGATATCAGTATGACTTTCCAACACCCGACTGGTTAAGAAATGTAATGTATTTTAATCCTAGTCAAAAGATGTCAATTGACCGTATGAAAATGCTTCAAATAAAGGATTTGGCACCAGAATCCTATCGTGGTATTTCATTTCCACATCCCATTGATAAAGAAGAAAGAATTACTTTTACTCAAGGTGATATTTCAAATGGACTTGGTTTTTTTAAAATAGATCAAGGTAGACATTTTGAAATGTCTTTTCAAGAACCGCATCTAAAAATTCCATCAAGAGATTTTCAAATTCTTATCAGAAAATTTGCTGTTTATTCAAATAAAAAAAACTCTATTAATTTCTACTCAAGCCAATTTATAATCAAGCAAATAATTAATCTTAGACTTAGAGAAAAAATAGAAGATGCAATTTTAGATGCATGTCTTATAATAGAAAGTCTACTTGTTTCAGGAGAGAGGGAATTGTCATACCAATTTAGATTACATGCCAGTTTACTAATATCGAATGATATTAAAGAGTTAGAAACCAATATTAGTTTCTTTAATAATTTATATAGCCTTAGAAGTCAAATAGTTCATGGTGTTGAAGGTTGGGATGAAAGCTATAGGATATTTCTAAATAAACATACTAGATGGAATTTTGGTAAATCAGAATGGAATTATGATCAGATAGAATTTACAAGAAGCGAAGTACTTAATCTAATTTTTATAAAAATTTTACATATAATAATAAGAATTAATGAAATTGGATTAAGTCTTAAGGAAATCAAAAAACCATATAATTTGATAGCTTGTCTAAAATTCAACCCTCAAGATATTAATTTGGAGGAATTTAATCGTGAGCAAGATAAACATCCACAAGATTCTCAAAAAGTCAAGCAACAAAAATTACTAAAGAAATTGACAAGAATTGAACAAAAATTAACCTCAATTATAGATTCTGAAAAATTACTGCTTCCTAACTGGTATGAAAATTTAAAAATTGCCATAACTAATTTAAATAAGGGCGATTATGATATATTTCAAAAAATATTTTGCACTTTAAATATAGGAGATTGGAAATTTACATCAAAAAATCAAATTGTTCTCAATGGCATACTCAGTAATTTAGAGAAGATAAAAGAAGAAATTTGCTCAGAAAAGCAAAATTTTCTTTAACTCTTATTTTTTCCAGCAGCACGTTGAGCTCTACTTTTAAATCCTTGATTTTTCCCGGATTTATCGGCATGAGATTGTATTCTACTAGCCGCTTTTGATGTTATCTTACTTTTTCCCATTTTTTCACCTCCCAATGTTTAAATTGATAAAATTTATTTTAAGTTAATTGTCATTAGTTTTGAATTACTTTCATAAGTAAAATTAAAAAAGGGGTTATCATACTCATCAGGGAACACATCTTTCAAATAAGCTAAGAAATTGTCTGGATCTTCCTTAGATAATTGTATCTTAAACCTACTTAGGTTTAAATAAATTGCGCTGTAAAGAATTCTTTTCAAATTATCTCGTTTATCATAAGCAGTGTGATAATTAATAAAATCCACGAGATTTAATACTTTAATTCTGATAAGCCCCTCAGAACTAGTATCATATTCAAATTCAGTTAAAAAAGGAAATTTAATATTACGATCCGTATAATGTCTCATTATTTTATCGTCATTTAATTTCTCCATAACATCTTTATTTAACTCAGGATTGAAAAGTTTAACTATCAGTTTTACCTCTCCTTTAGTTTCTTCAAGTTTATTACGAATCACTCGTTTGAAGCGCGAGTAAAAAAAATCATCATAGGACTCATCATTTACCTCTTCAAACTCTAATTTAATAATCTCTTCCTTTTTTATATAATACTTGGAAAGAAATTCAAGTTCTTGATTAATTTGGCGTTTTCTGCGCTGAAATCGTAGATGTTCAATTTCTTTGTATTTATCTTTTGTATAACTTAAGATATGCTCTGTCCAAGTAATCATTGTTTTCTGATTATGCTTCTTACAATATGTATGAGCATTATTAGCTGCTTCTAAATATATGGAGGGGTTTTTATCCCTACGAAAAACATTATAGAAATTATCAACACCCTGTAAAAGTGTTTTAATATTGAATTCATTTTCAAATTTTTCTGACTTTAATTGTTCTCTTTCCCTTTGTAAACGAGCATCAATAGAATACTTGCAATTTAAATAAGCTTGATAAAAGAGATGTTCTGCAATCAGATCTGATCCTAAGTCGTATTTAAACGGTTCATATTTGTCAAGCTGATATCCTTGATATGCCCTAGTATTATCCGTGATAATCAATTGGAATAATTCATTGACAGTGTTAAGGAAACGGTAATGTTTAAAAAATTGTTTATTTGCAGGATATTTTTTTGGAAAAACCGTGCCATATTCTATTTTAGGCAAATCATGAGTCATGTCTCCATAACCAAACGCTTCACATAACGATCTTGCATAATAAATAAAGTGATCGAACTCCGGTTGAATAAAAATATCTTTGATTAGTTTTATCGATGGAATTTTATGATAAAAATCATTAAGGTAATTCAAAACTTCAGAAATCCGAACTTTTTCATTGTCCAATACTGATGTGAACAAATCCTTTCGGAGGACTTCGAATTTAAGGTATACTATTTTATATGTTATCTCAAATAATTTCCTAATAGTCAGAATATTCTTATTTATCGTATCTATTACTTCTCTACTAAAATCCCCTGGTTGATACGGATATTCATCGAATAGAATCTCAGACATGTCCATGTTTATTGTAATAAGATACTTCGACAAAACATCCCCCTCAAATGCTTTCGGCATGATTTCTCGAAATTCTACCGGATCTAGACTATTAACATAGAGATAATCTAAATTGGGGTTGATAAACATTTCATTAAAAATATCACCTATTTCTTCTATCATTTTGTCAGCTAGATCATTAGCTTTTAAGTAATTCCTATTAAAAAGATATGCTTTTATTAAATTATAGCCAACATTATATCTCGTATCATCGAACTCGTAAGCTTGCGTGAAATAATCCAAGGCTAAGCCATAATTTTCCATTTTTAAATAGGACCGTCCAATATAATAATAAATGTATAAACGCTCTTCTGGTAATTTCTTAAGTTCATCTTTCTTATTTCTTAGAATATATTTGAACGAATCGATTGCTGTGTCATAATTTTGGTTGTTATACAGACGCAATGCTGTTCGAACTCCAACCTTAACAGACACCAAATCAGGAATAATAGATTCTTCTTTTCTTTTCTCTTGTCCAAGCGAAGTTTTTTCATTTAATGAACCAGTATAACGGAATTCATAACTCCCTCCTCTACCGACTTTCTTCCTTCTTTCCAAAAAGGATGAGAGATCGTAATCCTTGAAATATTGATAAAAAGTAGGTTTGGAAACATCAATATTTTCCGAATATTCATCGTATATCTGATTCAAAGATCTATATCCCTTATCCTCTTTAGAAAACTTATCATTAACTCTATCTTTTTCATAAATATCTTTAAAAAAACTTAAAATTTCATTTGGTTTGACTTTTTTATCTACACTCTCTTTATAGGAAATATCTTCTCTAGAAGCAGTTGTTCCTTTATCGATTTTGTTTAAATCCTGAACTTTTAAAAATAATTCTTTTCCTTTTTCAAGAAAGTTCTTTAATTCAGATGACAGATTTTGTACATATTCATCAATATCAAGTTCTTGATTTTGAATTAGATCACATAATAACTCATCAACTTCTTGAACAATGGTCTTTACTCTTGAACACAGAGTTAATGGATTATAACTTGCGATTTCAAAGAGAGCATTATTAGAGGGATGGATTTCATATTTTTGGATTGGATTTTTTACTCTCATATAGGGGGGAAGATTGTCTTCTTCTTCTTTCTCAGGCTTTAAAAAATCGATTAGGAAACCTTTGGTTTCCAAATATTTAAATATATCATATCCAATTAAATTTTCTCGATTTCTTAATTTTATATCTTGAAAGTCCGTTTTCCAATAATTCTCCGTATTTTCATGCCATAAACTAAAAACAAGGAGTAGAGTATAAACATCGGGAGATATTTTCGAGAGCTTAAGATGGCATGTTATATCTAATTTACTGGTTGAATATAATATTAAATTGAGAATTGGTGTAATTTCTTCACTAAATGCGTTAGAAAATTTTGGTTTTTCTTGGAGTATGATTTGTTCTATTTCTGGTTTTGAAATCTGATTTCTCTGGAATGATAATTTTTGCCATGTGGAAAAGTAGGTTGAAATGAATTTATTAAATTCTTCATCCCCCTCAATTTTCAAAAACTCCTCATATTTTTTATTCCAATCTTGAAACAATTTTAGGAATTGTTTTTTCAATTCAAAAAAATCAATTAAATTATTGCCCAAATAACTCCAGATGGGATTCAATTCCTGAGAAAGCTTTATAGCATCGATCTGTAGCGAGCTTGGACTGCTATCCTCTATTTTTTCATATTCAGATTTATTAATCCCATAGATTTCAATCAGGAAATCTTCTAATAAATCATAATTATCATACGTTCCTTCTTCCATATTGACACCAAGTATTTAATTATTGTTGAATGATAAGCTGACCGCTGATTAACATGAATTCTTTCCGATGGTTCTTAATCCATGTTTTTCCAAACTCATTACGATACGGTTTAAAACAATCATTTGAAAGAATATCATAACCATTGATCTTCGCAAATTCTAAGATGTACCAATCGGTATCCGAATTAGCTGGAGCTTGGTGGATTTTTCCTTCTGAGATTAATTTATCGTAGTCTTCCTCTGAATTAATTTTCCTTCTTAAACTTGGACCCGAGATGTTAACTACAGTTTGATATCCTATGTTTTTAAGCTTGATTTCTAATTGATTTATATTTTGAATCTTAGCCCTTCCTTCTTCATCTTTGTCATTAAGAAGTGTATTATTCAAGTCTATAACAATACCATTCATAATTTCATTATGTCCATTTATTTGAGTTTCTAGTGTAATTTGAATCACCAAGATGAATATGAATTAGTTCATATTTAAGTTTTGTGTTTAAAGTTTAAAGTTTTAAGTTGTTCGCATTATGATCATTTTAAACATAAATCTTTAGCTCTGAAAACTTATTAAAATACGATTAGTTGTTAATAATTATTTCTCTTTTTTAAAATTCGTAACAATAAATTTCTTTGATGTTGACCTCTTAATCTTTAATAATGAATTGACGGTGGTCAGATTCGCTCAAAATTTTTATTACCAAACGAAATTATTAATGATAACTTGTTTTATATATCTATATCATCTCCTTCTCCAGTGGTACCCCCTCCTATAACAAAATTTTAATATTAAAATAATGAAATAATAATTAAATGGAAAATAAAAAATTAATATATTATTTAGCGTCTATTGTTCGTCTTTATCTAACAGAGTTAGAAGATATCCATGATTTTCATGTAGAGGTACAAAAATTTTTAACCAAAACACATTCAAAGGAAATACAAGAAGATAATCCTTGGAGTAAGTTTTTTAAAGATTTGGATAAACGTCTTTTAGGAGAGAAAAATAATCAACTTTTTAAAATGATTATAGTATCCTGTATATCCATTTTCGAAGCGTTTAATAAGGATTTTTTCAAAATTCTTTATACATTAAGACCAGAAAACTTGAAACGAGAGGAAAAGGTTGATTTTAACTTTAGAGAATTAATCGAATTTCGTTCAATGGAAGCAATTTATGCAGAATTAGCAAGACAGAAGGTTGATCAATTTGGTAGAAAGAGTATTGACGAGTTAGCTGAAGAATTAGATAAGAAACATAAATTTAAATTAATTAAAAATTTTGAAAAGTGGAAGGCACTTAGAGAGAAGTACTATAGGAGAAATATAATTATCCACAATAGAGGTAGAGTATCTAAGGATTATATTGAA
>SDBT01016504.1_pt1 | contig 11685 bp, 29 predicted proteins | sample 2277101 | NCBI WGS metagenome assembly SDBT01 (sample SAMN10404973, study PRJNA504765) | marine sediment metagenome | isolation source: marine sediment core GS10_PC15, 103 cmbsf | place: Arctic Ocean: Southern Knipovich Ridge | collected 2010
ATTTATTCCCCCTAACATCGGCTCAATACTCACAAAATGCTTTGCTGCCGGTACCTGTAAACCTATGGGGGTTCTTATGTCCAGTTGTTCTTGATTTTCTGCCGTCCAGCCAAACCAGAGATTAGGTAATTGTGTAAACCAACTATCAGTACCACATTGGCTGCCAAATTCAGAAAGTGGATACTTGCTGTTGCTAAACTTCAACGCTATTTCAGGCCGCTTAGTTAATATTTGAAAGTCATGCTGTGGGCAGTGCTTTATGATAGCCATAACTTTTGCAATAAACTCGAACGGTACTGATTCATGGAATAGGTCAGAGCGAGGATTGATAAATATCTTTCGTGGTTCTCTCCAATGCAATGGTTGTTCAAGTCTATTTTTTGTGCAGCCGGCACTTACTTCCCAAGTATATTCACTCCACGGTATTTTAGTCATTATTATCCTTCCAGGGCCATCTCAATTCTTGTTAATATATCTTCGCAAATACGCCGCTTTATCTGAGATTCTTGCGGATGTCTGTATATAATTTCTTTCACCCTTACTCTCACATCAGTCAAAGTTTCTTTCCACCTTTGAACTTTTTCAAGCTCGGCTTGGAGTTGCTCGATTTTTTCTAATAGTTCGCCTATTCGTTTTTCAGCTTCTTCCACAAATCCTCGTTTGAATAATGTTATAACCGATAATTTAGACAACGCTGTAGCTTGCTGCTTCTTTTGCCATCCAAGGCAACTACATTCTTCTGGACTTCCCATATTATTCTCCTTTCTTTAGATACTCTGCTGTACCATCTTCCCCCCAGACGGCATCGCCACGCAAAACGTCTATTAGTTCAATCACATAGCCTTCTGATGTCATATCGTAAATTTTATCAATGACGTTAGTTGCTTTGTCAAGCTCGGCTTGGAGCTGCTCATTGTTTTTAATCAATAAGTCAAGTGCCTGTTCAAGATTCAATGTGCTAGCACTAACAATTCTGATACTCTCTTTATCTGTTTTATGAATGTTAATTGTTAGTGTTTCCTTAATCATAACTATACCTCATAAATTTTGTTTCTGGGGTTTTTTTCAGGCTCAATGCCTACATTACCAAATTTACGGAGTGCCCAATATCTTTTCTTAGCCCATCGATAGACTTTATTTTCGTATTTAATTCGTTTTTTAGGTGTTTTGTTTTTAGTTTTAGTTTTTAATTCCCACACTTCCATACGGTCTTCAAAACACATCGTCTCGTAAAGTAAATCAGCTTCCTGTTTCCATGCTTTATCTAACCACCCCTCACGCATAGCCTGTGAAAGACCATCATGGACTAAACTTGCTGTTTTGCAATATCTGTCCGCATCATAAGCGTCTTTAATGCGAACCCAAACAAGAGGATTTAAGAAACTTAATGCCCTTATTTTCTTCTTATGAGGAATGCTCGACCCGTCCCAAGTATAGCCGTATTTTTCAAGGAATGTACCATCATCAAGCATAGACATATAACGAGTGTCGAACTCAGTGCCGATAATTTTCGTTTGTGTTATTTCCGGTTCTTCAAGTTTGTATTTATATGCCCTTACTTTTGAGTATTTCATTTTACTCTCGTTCCATGCCTTGATTTATGTACCCATCTGGAAGTTTTAATATTATAATAAACAATTCTGCCACACTTAAAACAAAATTTAACCCTCTTTCTTTTGTGCCATTCTTTTTCGTCTGTCCACCCAGAACAAAGATAAGCACTTCCCGCATGGCAAGGTTTTAGTTTCTCACTCATTATCGAGGCCTCCAGAATTTTTATAAAGGAATAACCTTAACTTTAATTGCTCTATCACCATTTCTATAGCATTTCTTCCAGCTTTTACCAAGAGCATCAGAATGAGCTATAATTGCTTCAACTCTTCTGAGCCAAGTACCAGTATACAAGCCATGTTTTCCTGTAATAGCCCAAAATATTTCAGTACAATCCTTACTACAAATATAACATACTTTAGTTTTAGAACAAATAAAGCCACTATAAAAAGCGTCAACGTGGCAACATTTACCTAAAGCATACCATTCGCAATCTTTACATCGTTTCTCTTTGCTCATTTTGACCTCTTGTTCCATGCTTTGATAACAGTTTTCTCGTAATAACTTACTGCCATTGACGTTAGACATTTATCACATTGAACATAATACGAATCACGGCGTTTATTTTGCATATTTTTACATAGTGTTGCCTTACCGCCGCAAAACGGACACGGTTTAAGTTGACGCTTTCCTCTTGTATCTAATTGACCATCTTTGTTGAATCGTAGTTTCTCACTCATGGCAACCTCCTGTTCCATATTTCGATAGCCTCTGCCTCTGTGCTACATTCGGGAGTTTCTAATTCCATCGGACACCAATCATCAATAACGCCAGATGTTCCGTGAAAATTGCTATCGTCTGCTTTACAAGAAACTTTATAGCCAACGTAAGAATTTCTTTTAACTACATACACAGCAGCTTCGCTACCACAAAACGGGCACAATTCAAGTTTCTCACTCATTACTTCGGCCTCCAGAATTTGTACCAGAACCGTTTATAATCAGGCTTGTCTTTGCCACATTTATCACGGCCATCTTTACACACAATCCAATATATACAATCTTTGCATCGCTTCATTTCGGCAACCTCCTCAATAATTCCATAATCACGTCTGCATAACCGTTACTCTCTTGTTTTCCAAATCGAATAGTAACCCCATTTGGCTCGATAATTTCCACGTTGTCAAGGTGCTGCGGGCCGAGCCGCCAATAGCTATTTTCACCATATTGAACAACTACACAGCCAGCCATAAACAACATAACTGCCATTATAGCCAGTGCTACTAGTTTCATTTTTAGCGTTTTCATTTTGTTTCTCCTAAAATGAACTAATATTAGTTTTTAGCCAGAGCCAGAGCCATAGCCAGAGCCATAGCCAGAGCCATCGCCATAGCCATCGCCAGAGCCATCGCCATAGCCAGAGCCATCGCCATCGCCATAGCCAGAGCCATCGCCATCGCCATAGCCAGAGCCATCGCCATCGCCATAGCCAGAGCCATCGCCATCGCCATAGCCAGAGCCAGAGCCAGAGCCATCGCCATCGCCATAGCCAGAGCCATCGCCAGAGCCATCGCCAGAAGTTATTTTTTCCATGACATAACTCCTTGAATATTATTTCTTGCTTTTTCTGTACATTCGATTATCTCAATAACTTCTGTAAGTTCTATTTTACTGACTGGTACAGCAAATCTACAATTTTGAGGTTTAGTTACCCCATCAACTGATAGCTGTGATAAAGATGCCGCACCATCCCAATAATGGATTCTTATTGAATTTAGCAAAACAATCCGTTTTCCATTATTGCCTTTTGATTCGAGATATCCAACATGTACTCCTGCTGAATAAGTACGTACAATTACATAATCCATTCCATTGGATTGTGTTGCTTTTTTCCCGATACTATCAGCCCTAACATACTCAACATCATCAATTTTTATTTTCTTTACACTTGTTCCCATTTTGTTTCTCCTAAAAAGATTGTTCTCATTTTTCACCTGCCTTTGTATTCTACTAATATATTAAAGATTAGTAATATTATTATACCCTGTGAAATTGTGAAATCTTTTTAAAAAACCACCATAATCCATTAAACTATGAATACTTACAATCATTTCACATCTGTTACTTTCCTGTTAGCAAATATGTGAAATCTTTGACTTATCCACTTTTCCACATCTACCCTGTTAATAACTTGCCGGATTTCGCAGATAAACTCACAGGTTGTTAAGAAAGTTATTAACAGCTATATTCCTGGCAGTCTTTGTTGAATCGGCTTTATTTCTATTTGGACGGCTTCTTCGTTATTGGCACATTTTTTTAGCTCGTAAAGTTTCTCTGCGGGCAAATCCAGATTCTCAATTACTAATCTATCCGTTCCTTTGACTGATTCGAGCTTCTTAATCTTTCCAGTGATTGATAATGTGTCTTTTGCCATAGCGTTTTCCTTTCTAAAAAAGTTTATTCTTCAGCCTTCGCTATTGAATTTTGCATGATGGGTTGGTAGCCATGTTCCCTTGCTCTATCCTCTTTTTGATTATATAACAAAACTTGTTGTGCCTCTTTAAAGCTATCATAATCTCTTATTACAAACCCTAATTCAGGGTGAGAAATTCCACAAAAAATCCAGCGTGGCGGGAAGAGAAACCACCCTTTTTTATAAGCCTGTACTCGGTAACGTATACCATCACTAACAATTCGATACTTAGTCATTTTGGCCTCAGTTTACTTATTTTAATCAAAACACCTTCTTTTTCGCTCCATTCCTTACGGGCATGGACATCAGCTATTCTCCCGTCATCATCGTAAACATAACCTGTTAGTGCGTCAAATACGGCTCGTTGAAGTTTATCTACGTCGTTTCTTCCTTTCCATGCAGGGTAAGGATTTTCCTGACCTTTCTTAGAAAGACTGCCGTCTTTTTTGAAGTGGCTATTGGGTCTTGGAAAATAAAAGATTAGTGTAGCTCTCACCGCTGTGCTGTATAAGCACATCCGGGCGTAGTCAGATTGAAGAAATATCCAGCGAATCCAATCCTCCCACGTCTTAGTTCGCTCTGAGGCATGGGTGAGTTTTCCCTTACCATATGATTTAAGACTGCCGGCTGTCGCTGGCTTACCTGTAACGAAAAATTCGATCATCTTAATCTACCGTTCAATATCTGAATCCATCCATTTAGTTTCTTTCAGGACTCTAAGTTCTTCTGATAGTCTCATATTGATAATCGTAAGGGCTACCATTTTAAGTTGAGCCTCAACGATCTGAGGGACTTTCTGCATTTCTTCTATATAATCAGCCCGCTCTATAAGGTCAGATTGATTGCTTGCTCGAAAAGCCTTTATAACCCTATCAATAAATTCCTTATTGTCCGCCTGTAATCCGTGCGGTCCTTCTCCGCCGGTGTGAACGTCAAAAGATAGGTAAATACCTAACATTGTATCAAATCGCTCCTCAAGCGTGCACTGAGACTTAAACTTGATGTGATGAGCCGCGACCCCTGACTCTCCGGTAAGCTCACAGCGACCATTAGCCCTAAGCCTGACTATCCTGGAGTATTTTACCGTGCATCTTGCTTCAAGACTCATTTCTTAGCCCTCTTAGGGTTTTTATAACTCTTTTTCTCGCTCTTTCTGTCCCTTCTTTGGAAGGCCTAATCTTTGATATTCTTTTTAAGTACAACGATATTTTCTTGTTTGTCCATGTCATTTTATTCCTTTTCAAAAATAGAACAGGCAGGTCTCGCACCTACTTATTGGATAGTACAGTATCCATTGCCACTCCTCAGCTTGGCCTGAAGTTTGCAATATCATTACAGGGTTTTTATTTTGTGCGACAAGCCCAATAGTTTTTACTTTCACGGCAATATCTTCGCTGCCACCCTAAATAGTTTTCAAATAAACGTCGCGGATAGGGTTTGCACCTACATTTCTCTACTATCACGGTGTCTTGAAACTTATATGTAATCATCTCAAGTCCTTGTTACCACGACACAATAAAGCCAGCCAGATTTCTCCGACTGGCTTCGGAGGGAGGGATGAACTTATTCTTAACTTTTTAAATAATGCTGGCTTTTCACCAGCTTGGGTCTCTGACCTGTCAAGCCTAAATCTTTTTGTCCGTATAACTTGCTGCAGCTTACCGTTACCCTGGCTTTCGGATACGCTTTCGTGAGCTTTCACTCAATGGTGCAGGCAGGATTCGAATAAGTTTTTAAAGAGCTTAGTAGATAGGTATTTTCTTTACTTCAACTGCCGTGCCGGGTACTTTGAAATCTTCTGGCGAAAAGAACTTACCTTTTTGCTCTTTGAGAATACCAAATTCCCTTTGTAGTTGTTTTCTGACGGCGTTTTTAACTTCCTCATTGTCGAAATATTTCATGGGGATTAGGGTAATGTCAATGATCTGAACTCTGTATTCGGTGCGGATTTTAGTAGTATCCCTTATTACTATCTGGTCTGTCGGCTTTTCAACTGGTTGAATGTTCTCACCGGTACCGCCTTTAGTTTCTGATATTTTTCGGCGGCGATCTTCCTCTGCTTGTGCCTTGCGGACTTCTTCCTGATGTATCCGTTCTTCCTCTGCCCGCCATGACATTAGCCTATTGGACAGTTCGGACTTGGCTTGGCTCATCGGGACCAAAACTGTATTGAACTCAGCATTTAGCCGAGCGGTTTCATCCCTCAGAGGCTTGGTCATTTCCTTGCGGAGTGAATCAATCGCCTTTATCCCACCGTTACACTTTCTGAGCAGGACGTTTACTACGTCAGAGTCCTTTTGAGTCTGGACGAGCTGACAGTTCATCTGCTTCAATAATCCGGCTTTGTTGAGGTCTATTGACTTGACTAACGCCGTATCAACCCTCTCTGTGATTTTACTTACTTCTACCTTAATTATTTGTGGCATGGGTTTTCCCTTTCAATTTCTTTTGTTTTTTCCTGAAGTGTAGCGAGTTCATCGCAAAAGTACATTACCTTTACGATAGGATTGTGATACCAAGCATTTACCATCGATGCTCCGTAACGAGCGATTTTGCTATCTTCTTTGGTCATTTCTGCGTATTCGCTGTGGTCGCTTCGAAGCGGGTATTCGCCAGTTTGCCAATCGTCCTCACTGTAAAACTCGTTCAGGCCATAAACGCCCATGTGGTACTTTATCATCATTTCTTCGATAGGTTCGAGTGTGATAAACTTCCTGATGCGGTCGATTGATAATAGAGCGTGGCCTTTGGGCTGGCCTTTGTTCCACTTGTATGGAGTTTTTCCGCCCGGGTTCGGTAGATAAGCACCTACCTTACAGACATCATGCAGCAGAGGAGCAATGATGATACTTTCCGGCTCTATCAGGAGCGGTTTCTGGCCCGGACTCTGGACTTTGCTCAATTCGTCCAGTTTCAAAGTAAGGGTGTAGCCAAGCAGATAGTCATAAACCAGTTCTGAATGTTCGGCCAATCCGCCTTCATGTGCTCCATGAAATCTTGTTGATGCAGGTGCGGTAAAAAAGCCTTCATCTTCCAGCCATTTGAGCATCTTGTCCATACCAGCACGCTTGGTACTCAATAATAAATCGATAATCGTTCCTTTTGTGTCCATGTTTAGCTCCTTTCAAAAAAAGAGGGACTCTCATACCCGGAAAGTGGCGTGGTAACGATACTTGGAAGGATTGACAGAGAGTCCCTGCCTTTTGGATTTTAAAATTGTATTTTTGAGTATCGTTACCATATTCTTAAAGTATTCAATTCAGGTTAATAAGTCAAGTGTTATTTCTTATCTTTTTGAAGATTTTTTAGTCGCTCCACTGAAGTATTCCATAAGCTCTTTAATAGCAGCACTTTCCGTCAGAGGTTCGGGTGGCTTTTCTGGTAATATTTTTTTGATAGCCTTGTAAAATTCTTCGCCTTTGAGATTGGTAAGCTCTTTTCTAATGACCTCGCACCAATCTGTCGGTTGCGGCCAACTGTTCAAAAACCACATTATAAGAGCCTGCTTGAAGGCGATAGTATTAGCAGAAGTTTCAGACCATACGCCATTATCGCCTTTACCAGAACCCCAAAAGGAAGCTGTTTGTCCCGACTCAATATCTGTTACCAAGACTTTTAAGCGAACACGGGTGCAGGGAATTTCCTTTATAACTAATTTTCCTTCATCAAAATACGATTCTGAATATGTCGCATCTTCAGATTGGAGCTCCACTATCGCAAAGTCTAATTTATAAGCTATTGCTTTTTCGTAGTATGTCCTGAAAATCTTATCGGCCTGAGTGTATGCAAACATATTACCTTGCCTGTCTTTGGTTATTACAGAACAAGGAAAAACAGGAACCTCTTTCATAATTTTCAGCTTCTTACTACGCAGACTATCATAGTAGATTTGACCCAGAGGATCTGCTTTCTCCTCAGTGGTTTTCTTATTGCCCTTCTTCTTACCCTTTGTCGTTGCGGTTTTCTTCTTCATTAGATTCTCCTTTCATATCAGCCACCATGTTTTAACCATTCGACCGCTAATTGTACATTTTCTCGGTTCGCCTTCCCGGATGTATTCGTTCTCAACTAAATCGTGCATCCTTCTCCAGACAACGTCATAGGGTATTTTGCCAAATCGGGCTATCTCTCTCGAAGTTCCGCCGTTACAAAAGTTGCGGATTGCAGTATAAACATATTGGCATTGAGTTGCCTTTAATTTTGTATCATCGGCGAGCTTAGATGTCAACTGCCCTTTTCGGTATCCAGGGCTAAAATCCAACGTCATTTGTCCACGATAATCAATCATCTTAGAATCCACCATCTTTTTAGACACCAGAGCCACCATGATATATGTTTTAATGCTTTCATCTTATTAGCCCTATATAAAAATCGCCATTCATCAGTTTTTGCTCATCTTCCTTTATGTTTTTATATAATGTTAGCAAATAATCAATATTGCATTTCGGGCATATATCAATATCGTTCAACGGTATAACATTAAACGAAATCTTTGCAATAGGTATGTTGTTTCTCAAAATTGTTGCTTCTGAGCCAAGTCCTACGTCTACCAGCCCATCTACCATAAGCGATTTTTTCTGAACCTTAAATTCGCTCCCGCAATCGCCGCATATGAGATTGACTTTTCCCTCTTGTAGCTTATTCATAACATTTCCAATCTGGCTTTTACCTTTTCCCAGTATTTTTTAGTTTCAGGTTTTTTATACCCTTGAGGGCCGCCGTTGTGGATTCGAGCACATACCTCAAAAATTTTCAACAAATTCATTTCGACAGATTTTTTGCTTGAATCCTCCCAACACCATGCTCCATAATGACCTAAATATATCTTTACCATCTCCCTTGATTTCTGTTTATCCCACCTATCGGCGTAAGTGAATCGTTTGTCGCTGCCTTGCAGTTTGAGTATCCTATTCACCTCCCTAACGTAGATTTTGTGAATCTGATAAGCTCCGATAGCTTCGCCATTATCCCCGACAGCATTAGCATCACCCCTTGACTCTACCCACTCAATAGAGTCGAGTAGGTTATCAAGAGAGATAGTCGTTTCAAGGGGTGCTTTGCTACTCATTTCTTTTTTTAACGCATCCTGAGCGAATATGGATATGCCCAAACAGATTGCAATGATAGTAAATAAGATGTAATTGAAATATTTCATGTCATACCTCGCTTTCAATTTGTCGAATAAGTTCTTCTTGTTCACGTTTATCGAGCTTTTGAATTAAGTCTATAAGCCTTTTCTCAATTGCCTCGGCCTCTTTAATCATAGTTTCAAGTGTTGGCATTTTGGCCTCGATTCGCCATATTAAGGCGGGCTTTAAATAATTTGGTTCTTCTGCAACTGCGACACGTTACATTTGTGAGGTATTGGCTGGTTCGCCCCATTTCATATTGGCCTTTAAGTCCACAAATAGTGCTATACAAATGCCATATTGATTGATAGTGTATCCTACTCATCTTTAGCCTCTTTCTTATTTAGCTCTGTGAGTTCGTGGTTAATAGCATCCATACGCATTGCAATATCGTCACCCTTTTTATTGTTCTGCATCATTCCCTGCTCGGCATCAGTCTTTAAAGTCATTAAGTGCATGACGTGACACTCATCACAGCAGTAGTCTTCTTTTCTACACGCTTCGCATACGTAATCGCCCATACATTCGGGGTTTTCGCATTCCCAGTCTTCACAGCCTAAACAATAAACCTTACCACAGCTACATGTGCGAATATCTTCCGTTACTATATAAACCTGTTCGCAGCCATCGCATTGTTTTTCATTTGGTCTCATTATTTCACCTCACTTCCTTATTCTTCTCTATTGCTTTTTTTACGGCGGCGGCATCGTATAACTTACAACTCCGAGTATCAACAGCAGGAATTACTTCCTTGTCTTCAGCCAACCGCCGCATGATGTACGCAGCCCGTGCCGTTCTAATACCTAATTTTTTTGCTATTTGTGATACTGTATATAACTTCATTACTTTCACCTCATAAATTAAAGATTGATTGAGTTGTGATTTCACCTAATGAACCGCTATCAAAATCAAGCTCAAAACTATTCGTCGTATACCACGTCTTGTCCTTATCATACTCATATTCTAATCCGAAAACCTGTTTATGCACACGGGGACAGCGAAAATAACAATCATTTTTTATCTTATTAGCGAAAGACTTGGCAAGCCCGATGTTTGGAAAATTACGAATAGAATATTCTGCAAGGTCTACTTGCATATCGCCACAGTCATCAAGTTGCATTTTTGAACACCATTCCACTTGATAACGCACTTTCATAATTTCACTCCTTTTCCTTTTTATTACATAATAACAAGTTAGTCGGTTATTGCAAGATAAAAATATTAACTTTTTTTCGGGTTTTTTATAACTCTTTACTTGTCAGAAGGTTATGAGAGAATTTTTATTTAAAAAAGGCGGAATCCGTTCCGCCAGTTTCCATACTTGCAAATTATTCCGGTACATAAGGCGAATCGCACATCGCCTGTATATCTTTTCCAGCACCTTCTAACAGCTTACCGAAACCATCACCTGTACCAGAGCAGCCGCTCAATGTTAGAAGTAACCATACTAACATCAGAATAAACGCACCTTCAAAGATTCTCGTAATTACTTTTGCCATAAGATTCTCCTTTCAGTTTAAGTTGACATTTAACTATTACTTTTAGCCATAAACTTCTTTTATCAGCGTTTGGCGTTTCCTGCAATTTTCTGCGGGCATCTTCGATAATCACTTCGTACATTTTATCTCCTTTCTTAAAGCATACGAAGTAATCGGGGATTGAGAAGTGCGACTTAACTAAAAAATAGGGGACTCCCGAAAATCCTTTTTCGGAAGTCCTGAAAGGAGGAAAATTATTCCGCTAACTCACTTATGCGAGCCATGAGTTCTAACGACTCGACCTGCAGGTCTTTAATGACACCTCGCTGATGCTCGATAGATTTCTTCAGCTTTCTTATTACAGTATCCTTATTCCGGAGCTGGAGTTCGAGCTTTACCTGTTTGGCGTAAGCGTCGGCAAGTTCGGTCTTTAAGCTGGCTATTTCTTCGTTCATTTCGGCAGCCGCCTTAAAAGTTCTTTTGTGTCTTTTCGGATAGCTATTTGTCCCTTACTAAATTCGTCAAGCCGGTAATTGATTAACTTGATATCGCCAGTGTTTTTTACGGACGGCTTGCAACCATCAACCTCAAGCTCGGTAATATCCTCGGTATTATTCTTGATATCTGCACCGTAAATTGCCCACGTCCCTACGATACCAGCAAATATGAACGCCACTGTTATAATCATACCAATTAACTTAATTTTACTTTCCTTTGCCATGTTGACTCCTATTCGTCACCTGCTAATCTAATTTTAGTTCCTGTTTTCTTTTTCTGCTCACCGCCAGTTATTTGAGATTCGGCAATATCAATAAGCTCCTTTGCTCCGTAATATGGAATTCCTTTTATAGCTGCAAATGCTTCGGCTAAGGCATCGATTGCTACAAATAACTCATTCTTCCATTTTTGCTCATCCTGATTTGGCCCGCTCTTATATTTTTCTCCTGTTACGAGATGTTTTCCGGCCCTCGCAAAATTCGGTATGGCTTCCAGTAGAATGTCCGCCAAGATAGACTCAAAAGCATCCTTGTCGAATGTTCTCCTCCAATTAGGTT
>SDBT01016505.1_pt1 | contig 11685 bp, 7 predicted proteins | sample 2277101 | NCBI WGS metagenome assembly SDBT01 (sample SAMN10404973, study PRJNA504765) | marine sediment metagenome | isolation source: marine sediment core GS10_PC15, 103 cmbsf | place: Arctic Ocean: Southern Knipovich Ridge | collected 2010
CTTCATTTGCTGCCGGTCTCCATTCATATGGTTAAGCTGCAACTGCCATGATCCTGTAATCTCTTTACACGAGGGATTGAACTTCATGGGCTGAAGTTGTTCTCCTTTGGAATCTTTTTCGAAAACGATCAACACAGAAGTGGCATGAGGAAGCTCAAGATCGATCCTGTTGCTACTGCCAGCAGCAGGATAGCGCTTTTTCTCTCCTGTTTCAGGATTCCAGATCCAGGGATAGAGATTATTTTCTACCTGAAAATCAGCCTTTAACGATGTGCGTTCAGACAAACTGGTATTGGCAATAAAAAACATACTATTCCCTTCAAGCCGGTAGCTCGACTGGCTTAAATATTTATGGGAATTATCAAATCTGACAAAGGGCTTGAATTCCAGTTCATCCTGCAATTCTCCATACCATTTAATCACATCTCCCTGGGGTGAAGGATACTCAACAACATTCCCATCCTGGTGGTTCAATAGATCATTCACCATTTCATTCACCCTTGCATCATTGGTTTCCACATTTTTATAAGAAGATGATTTGAAAGGTTTTTTTCCAATAAAGACAATTTTCCCTCCGGTTTTTGCAAAAGCTGCAAGAGCTTCTGTTGTTTCTATATCTAATGTCTCAATTTCGGGTAAAAGAAGGGCATCATATGAACGATTATTGTATATCATCCTTCCATTTTCGAAAGTCGATTTACTGATAATCTTTTCACTCACATAATCACAGCCACCACCATTTTGATGGATGGCTTCCCAAAGGTTATTCTGATATTCGGGATACCATTTTCGGGGGAAAGGATCACGTTGAGGCCCAAATTTTAACCAAAGATCAGTAAGGGGTTGAAGAATTGCGACATTGGCCTGAGGAGAAGCATTTTGCAGGAGATAAGAAATACGGGCTTTATAATCTGCCCACTTTTGAAAATAGGGCCACCAGGTATTTCTTTCGTTGAAATAAGCTCCGTAGCGAATCCATCCGGGGAATGGCGCCTCGGGTGGTGAATAATTGAAGCCGTGAAGTATGGAGTGATTAACCCCTGAGATATTACTCTGATCGCCTGCAACTTTTATGTTCTCCAATGTGGCCATGAATGCCATGGCTGTATTGGTTATCTCTTCGCAACTTACAATCTTTTTTCCTGCCAGTGCAGCTCCCGAAGCAACATATTTATTACACATCCTGGGTGCTCTTCCCTTTAATCCTGTATCGGGATATTCTCGTCCCACATCTTTAAACAACCAGGTTTCACACTCGGGGATATCAATCTCCATGCTTGCTTCAAGCGGGTGCATTCCACGGCCGTAAGCCTGCATTCGGGATTGGACGTTATTTTTATGGCACCATTGATTAAATGTGTCAATAAACCGTTCTTTAAAAAGCTCGATCCGGGTTTTATATAAATCCAAATCTACCCGCTTAAGTAAGTCTGTTACCTCATCAGAGAATTTTGTCCCATATTCCTCCTCAAGAGGATTTCCCATGTGCCCCACTTTTTTCAGAACAAAGGGAAGATAAGGCAATAATGAATAACCTCTTCTTTTTTCAAATTCAGCGGGTAAATCATCATTCCAGTTGGCTCCTTCAAGTTCCATGCTATCACAAAACATTGCCCTGATATAGTCTCCCATATTCCCGATTTTACTGGAAATAAAATCGGAGACCCTGCTCAGATACTCCTCTGTGGCCGCTTTGCTGTAATGATTCAGCACCGGCCCTGCAGCACCAGGGGCACCGTTTATCACTGCCATATACCCGGTAAGTTTCACCACGTAACAAAGTACATAATCACCTTTGGGAACATCGATGGCAAGCTTCTCTTTTATGATGCTATTCATCAGATCTTTTCCCTCAATAAAATCATCTGATTTTTTTGGGAGTAGCCGCACCGATAACAAATCCTTATAAACTGTTTTATTTTTTGAAGCGATTTCCGGATTCACTTTGTCCAGAAGTTCATCTATTTTGAAGTGATACTCTTTCCCTCCATTCAGATCAATGGTCTCAATAGTCACCATTTGTGTCTGCTCTTCTTTTTTCAGAAATTCTCCACCAAAAGGCCAGCCGGAACCAACAATCATATCACAAACAATTCCGCGCTCCTTTGCTCCCTGAAGAGCTACCTGCAACATATCCAGCCAATCGTCTTCAAAAATGGTTAACGCTTTATATCCTACGGGGTCAGAACCACCAGGAAATGCAATTGGATTAATTTCAACACCTCCAATACCTGCGGCTTTCATCACATCAAGTTCACGCAAGATCTCTTTTTTCGCAAGCCTGTTACCATTCCACCACCAACGTACAAAAACCCGGGATTCAACCGGTGGATCTTGAAATCCACGAAATAATTCATCCACATTATCAGTTTTTAAAACAGGATTTACAGCCCCAAAAACCGAATCAACGAAAAATGCTCCCGATGTGGCAAGAATGCTATTTGTAACAAAATCTCTTCGTTTCATTTGAAAAATTGTTAACCAGAAATAATCTAAAACTCGGTCAGTATTCTTTTTTCCCCTGGTTTCAAAGTCAGTTCAGTAAATCTATCTTTAAATCGAATCTTGCATATACCTCCTGTTTTTGAGCTTATCGCAGTAGATTTTAAATTACCTTCATTCCACTCCATATCAACTTCAAATCCACCACGTGCTCTCAGACCCTTAACCGTCCCCGTCGCCCATGCTTGTGGCAGGGCCGGCAGCAAATGAATCTCGCCGGCATGGGATTGGAGCAGCATTTCAATTGCTCCTGCGGTTATACCGAAATTCCCATCTATCTGGAAAGTTCTACCCGGCCAGCATCCATTCCAGAGGTTGGGAAACGCATTGGCAGAGACTTCCTTATGATAATATGTGTAGGCACTCTCGGCATCCAGGAGTCGGGCCCAGAGGGCGGTTTTCCAGGCGTTTCCCCAGCCAACTACGGTTCCGAACCCGCGCGCCTTCAACGACACCGCCGCTGCTTTTGCAAACCCGGGTGTTTTACTTAACGATATCTGACGACCCGGATATACGGCGAACATATGAGAAACATGCCGGTGCTGATCGTTGGGATCATCCTTGTCTTCCATCCACTCCTGAAGCTGACCCCATTTTCCGATCTTCGGTCCCACCAACCTGTCCCGCATTCCAGAGAGCTTCTTGCTGTAATCTTGGTCCACATCAAGCTCCGCCGCCGCTTCAATCGTATTCGAGAATAGATCCCAGATGATCTGCTGATCGTACGAGACGCCATCCTCCGTCGCACCATGCTCCGGTGACCAACCGTTCGGTGCGACCAGCCGGCCGTCGGGGAGTGTCTTCAAATGATCCTCCCAGTACAGGCATACTTCTTTAAGATACGGATAAGCCACTGTTTGGAGATACTCCTTATCGCGTCCAAACGCATAATGTTCCCAGAAATGCTGGGCATACCAGGCACTTGCAGGAATGTTCCATTTCCAACCCATCCCGCCGAACGGATTATGGGATGTACGGATGGTAAATCCCCGAATATCGTTGCCGTAAGACATCTTCGTTGCCTTGCGAAAGGGTACCAGCGACTCTGTCAGCAGATCAAAAAGAGGTGTGTGACATTCAGCCAGGTTGGCAGATTCTGCATGCCAGTAATTCATCTGCAGGTTGATGTTGCTGTGGTAATCCCCATGCCAGGGAGGATCGTTCCGATCATTCCACAGCCCCTGCAGATTGGCCGGCAACGTTCCGGGCCTTGAACAGGCAATCAACAAATAACGACCGTACTGAAACAGAAGCTCATCCATATCCGGATCCGCCTTTCCATTTTGGATAGCTTGAAGCCGCTGGTCTATCGGCATAGCAAGCTGAGCCTCTTCGGTTCTGCCAAGGTCGATCTCCACGCGGTTGTAAAGCGACTGGTGATCTTTAACATGCGCCTTAAGCAGCTTTGACCAGGAGCGTTTCGAGGCCCGGTCCGCCTGCCTGGTCACACGCGCATGTGGGTGCTCGCCCATCCATTTCCTGGTGAAGTCCATGACATAGTTTGTGCCTGCCGCAAGGGTAATGGTCAGGTTGTTGCATCCACTGAAAACCAGTGTGTCTCCTTCCATCCTGATCGTTCCGCCCTCAACCGCAACGAGAACCTGTGCCTCGTACTGCAATCCATTGTCCAACGTACCGGTGAAGGTGAGGCGGTTGGGTTGAGCGGAGGTCTTTTCGCCATGCGCACCCACAAGCCTCATACGACCGGAATACATGCCCTTTGCACTTGCCGTCATCCGGGAAACCATGACCTGGTCGGGATGACTGCAGAATGTCTCACGTACGAACTCGGTGCCATCCTGTTGATAGGCAACACGACACACAGCCATGCTGATATTCAGTTCACGCCGATACTTCGTCGCCGGACTCCTGGCATCCAGGGCCACGTACAGATTGCCGAAGTTCTGATACATCCCCATGCCGGGTGCTCTGTAGTTGCCGGGCAGGTTTTCATCTCCTGTCCAGAGATTGTCCACGTTAAACTGAAAACGTTCTTCTTCGACCCCGCCGAATACCATACAGCCCAAACGGCCATTTCCCAGAGGCAGCGCCTCCTTCTCCCAGTTCGTTGCAGGTTTTTCAAGCAACAGGATGCCACCGGAATGCTTGTCATCGACCTTCGTTGCGCACCCGAAAAAGAGGGGCAGCATAACTGCAAAGGAGAAAATTGTTATAATGCTTTGATGATGTGTCGTCATATGTTTCATAATTATACTCTGTTTATGCAATAACTTGATTTCACCTCTCCGTCGCGGAGCTTTATATGATCCATCGATCCATCAATTGCATACAAAAAGGGATTTTGTTCATCTGTATTGGGGAAACGCGCCCTGGTGGCTCTTTTGCCGCTAAGGACAACCCTTTCGTTTTTCGCTGCACGCCAAGTGATACCTGCATCTATTGTACCCGAATCCTCAGGCCTGAACAGTAAGGTTTCATTAAGATAATAAACCCCGCCCCTGATAATAACCTCAACAGGAGTATTTAATGTAGTTTTGTTCTTTTTAAATTTTCTGACAGCATTTTTTGCAGCTTCCAAAGTGGCAAATGGTTGCTCCGGTGTTCCACTGTTTAAATCACTTCCACTCAATGAAACATAAAATCTAACGGGCACAGCTAGCCCGTAGTCTAATAAATCATAATCTTTTCCCTGTGGCATTATTTCTTTCCCTTTCCTGAAAGCAGGAGGTCTCATAAAACCCCTTGCATAAACATGATGCGGACCGAAAACATTTTTCAGGCTGCCATACACCACCACCGATACTTCATTATTACCGGCTTCCAGCTTAATCTTTTTTTATAGGGTTGCGACTGGATAATCCCCGCACTCTTCCCATTCACAAGCACCTCTGCAACGGTGCCATTCCACTCCGGTAATTCAATTTCATAGTCAGCTGAGTTATCAGCAGTAATGGCTTTGGTATACTTCACAGATTCACTGTAGAATGGCAAGCCCTGGTATTTCCAGCTGCCTGTCGTAACATTGCCAGCAGGGATAATATTCCAGCCTTTTTCAGCTGACTCCAGTGAGAAATTGCCTAAAATATAAACAGGTGAAGGATCACAACGATTATCAAAACGATTCATCGACAGCTTTAACTCATTTTTCCCGGTTCTAATATATTTTTCAATGTCAATACAATTAAAGTCAGGATCCAGCCATGTTTCTTTGCCTGCTTTAACTTCTTTTCCATTCAGGGTGATATTGTAAAATGATGCTTGTTCTACAACCACTTTCATATTCTTTGTATTCACTCCGGGGACAGTATTAAAGAAATAGCTTATTTTAAAACGTTCCCCATCTCTGTGCATTTTATTTTCATCCATGAAAACCGTTTTGTACTGTACAATATTCCATGGACAGCCTGTCTTGTAACCAAACTTTTTATATATCATATCAGAGGCCTGGGCATAGTACATGCTCTCCTTGTTTTCGCCCCTGAGGTTCAGACTTACATAGTCAAGAGTCAGCACGTTGGGATGAAGCATCTCTACCTTACTTTCCGCTCTGCTGACAAGTATCTTTGCATGCTTTGCCGGTTTATCGGCAGGAGCAACAATCTTTTTATTGTGTACATATACCATATAGCTTCCTCCAGGCGAAAGGAGAATTGGGAAGGTGATATTGTCACCCTTCTTTTCATAGCTAATGGGGAATACTTCTCCACTTTGAGGGCAAATTGCCTCAACTGAAGCACCTTTAATTTGTACTGTAGTGGTGGCTTCTTGCTCTAAGCTAAAGTTAGACACAAACAGGACCTGCCCATCTTTAAGCTGACGGCGATTGTGATGTATCCTCCCAGTACCTGACGGTGTCATTTGAAAATCACCACGTAAGAAGTACTCTTTTACTACCTGCTCATTTAAGGATGTTTTGCATATCCAGTTTTCGCTTTTGGTCAGTTCGTTCAAACCCTCTGATTCAGCACCATCAACCAATTGAGGGGTACTACCTATTTGCAATACCCGGCCTCCGTTTGATACGTATTTTCTCAATAATTCAAAGCTTGCCTGATCTATGTTTTCCATCATATCGGGAATTACAACCAGATCGTAAGCCCTCCTATTTACAATAAAATTTTTCCCGCTTACTTTGCCATGGTCTTTTATTACATTCTCACAACCCAGATCATATTCTATTTGCTGATCTTCCAGGAATTGGATCATTCCTTTAAAGGAGTTTCCAATCTCATTTAATTTCTGGTCTGTACCACCACCATAGTACATCCAGACGGAAGTTGTCGGTTCTAATATCAGTGTCCTGTTTATTTGTCGCCCCGAAGACAATGCTACGGATAGGCGTGCAAAATAATCTGTCTGATTTTTGTATAGATTCCAATAGGGGTCATAATTCAAAAACGATTGCGGGTAGTTTTGCTTTCTGTACCCTACCAGGGATAACTGGGAGATATGCTGGTTAAGGTAATTTACACCTAAAGCATATTCCCAGTCACCAAGCCGTTTCATATCTTCAAATCTCAGATCCCATCCGGCTCCTCCATAAGTTTCGCTCAATGTTCTGTGTCGTTCAAACTGGTTGGCTATGGAGCTGAGTTCCTTTACAGCCAAATTATTACCAAACTGGTCGGGACGGCGTTCCAAAGAATTAAACAGCATGTCGATACCCGGCATTTGATGCCAGGCATACATGGCCATGTTATCGGGACCATGATAGATATCGGGCCGGGTATTTTCCCAGTAATGCCCGCCTGCAAAACCGCTTGGACAGACATTTTCATCATATATCCACACTTTCAGACCCATCTCCTTCGCCTTCTCCATCGAATATGCGACCAGTTCAAACCATTGGTCGGATAAATATTCAGTTATCAATCCCTTTCGCGGATGTATATACACCCCGCCAATGCCCTGTTTTTTCAGTTCGGCAAGGCTAAAATCAATATCATCTTCGATGACCTCGTTATTCCATACCCAAAGCGGAGCAGGGCGATAATCAGCTCCCGGATCGATAAATTCCTTCATCAAGAAATTATAATCATTGATTCTGCCATCGCTTATTGGATCCAGGTCAGTATTGCAAGCTGAAATTGCTACAAGAGTCGTTATAAGTCTGATTTTGAAATTCACTCTTATTGGTTTTTAAAAGTTTACACTATTTCCTTTTATTGACGCTTCCTGGTTGTCTGACAGAATAGCCTTTCAGTAATTTGAATGATTCAGGTATTCTTGAATGTTCCCCTGAAGGATTATCGATGTAAAACCAGGGTTCAGGGAACCGTTTCATAGTATTCTATATAAATTTGAACCTGCTTATTCTTCGATCTGTATAGATACCGGTCCCAATAAACCAGAATATTGCAGTTCTGTAACTTCGGATATCCATTCGGCTACCAGCGGAGTAAATGTGTACCTTCCGGTAGAGTATTCCTCTCCTCCCAATAATCCATTTCCAACAAGCAATGTAATTCATTTTAGCAATTAAGGGGTCATTGTTTCGAAATTTCGAAGCACCAAAATCTCATAAGATGTTGCACCCTGGAATACAATCTTACCATTCTCAACATCTGCTCTTTCAAACAGCATTTTAGGAGAACAGCCATCAAACTGGTTAATCAGGGGCGAGTTTGATGTTGAACCAGAGTTGATGGTGTCCCTATATCTGTAGATGGCATGGTAGATTCTTCGCCTTTCACACACCCCCATGTCATAATTAGGAATGAGGAAATAAGAACGATCAGTGCAATGACCAGAATCGCTTAGGTCTTGTTGGTAACCTTTCGCCACTCCTTGAGAATGATACCAACGATAAAACTAAAAAATATAAGCATGGACATGTGAATGATCCAGCTTGCAAACTGAAATACACCTATTCTGACGTGGGCAAGGCCATAAAGGAAAAATTGCATGTACCACAGAACTCCGCTTAAAATGGCAAGCGCATAGTTCCATAAAGTTTTTCTTATTGGAAGCCCATTGTTTAACTTCAACTCACGTAATGTACCCCTTTTTATGTCATACTCCTTTTTGATTCCCGCCCATCCACAACCAGCCACTCCAACAATGGCGATGATCATGCCAGCCTACAGGATCATTCCTCCGGGTTTTTGAAATTGTTCGATCAGAGGGCCATTTAGCATCAGAGGGACAATGGTTCCGAGAATTACAGAAATTCCAATCGCAATGGTATAAGTAAGTGAATAATCAATATGCGTGATGGCAAATCCAAATGACATGTCTCCAAAACCATATGCCGACCCCAGCAAAAAGGCGATCCATTTGACATTGGAAGGTGCCTCATTAATTACGGCCAGAAGTTCCGGGATAGTGAAGAATCCAACGATCAAAGGTGTGATTAGCCAGGCGAAAAGTGAAAAGACCAGCCAATAAGTTTCCCAGGTCCATTGTTTTACTTTCTGGAATGGAACAAAACATATAAAGCAGAGATGCCACCGAAGGCATGGACGGATACTCCTTGTACAGGATTTGGATTTGGAACAATCATAGATCAGAGATTTAAGTTTTTGACATAAATGATTCAGTCACAATAAAAACCTCCTCCATATTGGCCCACCACTCCCCTTCCGCCCTTGTTTCGAGTGGATCCTGGCATGGTTTGCAGACATCCCACCATTGCTGGGTTATGGGATCATCTGACATTTTTTTCATATCCGCGTTGAAATCATCGCCGGTATATTCAAAATAACTGAATAGAAAACCATCCTTAAAATAGATGGAGTAATTCTGAATGTTACAGGTTTTGATCATCATTAATACGTCGGGCCAATCTGTTGCATGTAGTTTTTATACTCTTCAATTTTGTCCGGTAGAATACCTAATTACCATGCCATAGCGTTTCATTTGCATCTCTTTAAGGGCTGATTTCAATATCATATTTCCCGAGCTGAAGTGGGTAATTACCATATTCTCTGACCAGTTTGACGATATAGTCGTAGGTAACTCCCGACACACCGCTGCTAACCGAATGGTCGGATTGGAAGATGAGCCCTCCTCCCTTGGCTGCATTTAATTTCCGCATCACTTCATCACGGATTAGTTCTTTGTCTCCCGTTTCCCATACCTGAATGTTGCTGTTGCCACAATAGCCCATTTTATTCCCGTATTTCTTTTTCAACTCCACAGCATCCATGCTTGCTTTTTCCGACGGTTTAAAATTGGCTCGCCAATACTCTGGAATCAAACATCATGGTTTGCTTGTATGCCTCATCTCCCCAGATTACAAAACCGTCGAGCAAACCATCAGCAGCTTTTATCTGTGCTTTGGTACAATCGACGTAAAACTGACCAATTCTATTAATTATTTCGCCAAGCTCATCGGCATGCATCCCCATCCACAGGAAAATCATGATGTAGTTTTTTTACTGATCCTGTCAGGTTGTGAGAAAGATAAAGGAGGAGATTTCTTAGGGACACCATCTGGCAATAACAATAACAATAATAACTATGACTCTTGGTTAATCCCAAAATCTGAAGTGTTTGACGGCGGACCAGGAAAAGATGGCATTCCAGCACTGGAGGAACCGCAGTTTATCGCAGCGTCTTCTGCTAACTATTTGGAAGAAGACGATTTAGTCATTGGATATGTAAATGGTGATGACATTAGAGCCTATCCACATGCTATCCTTGACTGGCACGAAATTATAAATGACGAGGTAGGGAATATAAAACTAGCTGTGACTTATTGCCCGCTTACAGGAACCGGTATTGGATGGAGCAGGAAGTTTGAAGGCACGACTACCACATTTGGTGTGTCAGGATTGCTGTACAATTCCAATCTGATCCCCTATGACCGGAATTCTGGCAGCAACTGGTCCCAGATGAGGCTTGATTGTGTGAATGGGGATTTTATTGGGAGTGAAATAGGAACACATACGCTGGTTGAAACCACCTGGAAAATATGGAAAAAGATGTATCCGGATACAAAAGTTGTTTCATCAAATACAGGGCATGGCAGGCCATATGGAACATACCCCTATGGGAATTACCGAACCAATGATAACTACCTGATATTTCCAATATCCAACAGGGATCAACGGCTTCAAAATAAGGATCGGGTCCATGGTATTGTGGCAGACGGAAATTCTAAAGTTTATCCACTTTCTCTGTTTGGTTCAATAGTAACAGTAATTATGGATGGTTTCCAGGGTAGGAATTATGTGGTTGTCGGAAATGGATTGGACAATTTTGCCGTCTCATTTAATGCGGATCCGGGTGATGGCACTGTGCTTACATTCAGCGCGGTGCAGGACAAATACCCCATCGTAATGACAGATAATGAAGGCAATATGTGGGATGTGTTTGGAAAGGCACTATCAGGCCCCCGCGAAGGATCCCAGCTTAATCATGCCCGTTCATTTATGGGATACTGGTTCTCTTTTGCAGCGTTTTATCCGCTCGTCTTAATTTATAATGATTAGCGTCTGTGACTCAAATCGATGGACTTAGCTTCCTCTTCATTTACCTGGCGATTGATCCAACTGTCGCATGCGCTGTCCTCTGCACCAACAATACTATAAACCATTGATCAGGTAGCAATCTTTCTCTACTTTTCGCTAAGATTTCCGATATCCTCCTTAGAGCAGGAAATGGTAAATAATGTCAATGCAATAATGCAAAATGCTGAAGTGAAAAGGTTATTCCGTTTCATAATGGCTTGAGGTTTTGCTATTGAGATTTTTAGAATTGTGTTATGCTTTGTCAGACTATATACAGCTCCAAGACTCCGGCCGATTCAAAACTCATTGCCATATCAGAGCTATGATGCTAACCCAGACTCGGAAATATCTAGGTCATCGGCAATTCGGACCTTTCGGAGCTAACATCATGTATTCAACAGTCACTGTTTACGCTTCCTTTAGATTTGAAATCTATGAAATCAATTATTAAAATGATAATAATGATGATGAAAAAGGGGGGTCTGGGGGGAGTTGATAACTTTGAAGACAGTTAATAACTCAAAACCGGAGGGAACCAAGGTGAACTAGTACGCTTCTTGATTTCAGAATCACGGCATGAATTAGTCCTTGGTTCCCCAGTGGTTGCAAGAGTGCCATTTAGAATATTAAGCTCAAGACTTATTTTATTGGTTCTACTACCATTTTAGTGGGTAACTTTTAATAGAATGAATCTAAACAATAGACACACAGCGTTTTATGCATATTATCATTCAATATCGCATATTTACGTCTTAAACATCTGATATTT
>SDBT01016506.1_pt1 | contig 11685 bp, 10 predicted proteins | sample 2277101 | NCBI WGS metagenome assembly SDBT01 (sample SAMN10404973, study PRJNA504765) | marine sediment metagenome | isolation source: marine sediment core GS10_PC15, 103 cmbsf | place: Arctic Ocean: Southern Knipovich Ridge | collected 2010
CTGGAACCGGTGTTACTGGAACACCAGTAGGTACAACAATCACGGTAACTGGTGTACCTGGAGAAACTGTAGTTCGAGGAGATAATGTAGGAACAACTGTCCGAACAGTTGGAGTGATAGTAGGGGATCGTAACACACTACCAGGAAAAAGTGAACCCGACCGTGTTGAAGTGACCGGACTGATTGGTAGTGTAGTTGATCTTGGAAGTGGAATTGTTGAAGGAGTTGCCATTTTTGAAGATCTTTTGTTAGTTCTCAGAAAAAATGTCGGATTCTTTATCTTCTGGTAAATGTCCTGATAATTACAATTCTCAAGAAAATCACCCTGATGGGAGACTCTTTTTTGAGAATTTATTAAATTCTTTAGAGACTAAATCATCAGTTGAACGAAAAAACATCAGTCCAACTAATGATAATTATCATAATAAATCACGACGATGTCGTAGATCTACACAGAGGCGTAAAAAAATAGTTGATCAGGTTTGTCATGATGAGAAATGTCATCCAACACATAGAGTAGTTGATTGGTTAGTTTTACCATTTTTCGCCTTTGTATTCTTTTTGATCCTAGCTTCTCCAGATTTAGATCGGATTTTGTCTAAGCATATCCCTCAAGTTGGATATCGTTGGTTGGCCAAAGGTTTATTATTTTTCATCATCATCTATCTATTGGATCGGGCTATTACTCAATGGAGAATCGATACCTTCAGCGAGTAAATTTATTTCTTAATATTACATAGTATTCTATGTAATATTACTATCTAACTCTTATTAATGAATGGGGGTATTGTATTTCATCTTATTAGTTATCATATAAAGTTCATCTTTAATCGCACTAAAAGGTGCATCTATCATAGTATTGTCTACTAATGTAAATTTTTACATTATGGACACAAGGCATTAACTCGATACATCCACCAACAATAATAGATTTAACTGCACCTTTCCAAATATCTAATCTGTAAAGGCTAAGAATAAGGCGAGATCTAGCATATTCATATGAGAAATCATCCCATGACGGATCGGTTGATTCGATACGTACATCTCTTTCCAATCCAACCTGAAATTTTATCTATCAAAGCATCATGTTTTTTGGCTCTTTCTTCTTGGACACGTTGTTTTTCTAAAATTTCTCTCTTTAGTTCGTCTGCCTCCCTCTGATATCTTTGTTCCAATCGGTATTGGTCATAATGTTTTTTTTACATAGCCGTAAAGAAAATGTGAAATCAGGACCCTTTCGACGTTCCTGATCTTTTAGTAACATATTAAAATTAGGCATTACGATTTCATCATTCAACATCTTCTTATGTTTTATCCATATTGAATAAAATATGAATCAGTTTTTCTGGTAATATATCTAAATGATATATACTACCTCGATTAATATCACATAGTATTCTATGTAATATTATTTTTTCATTTATGAGGAATATGACCCTCATAGGCCATTCCATCGACCATTATTAAGATATCATCTATAGTTACTAATGTTTCTATTATGGTGTCATCCATTAAAGTGAATACTACCCAATGTCAACATGGGATAATTTTACTGCAATGATTATGGATATATATCGATTTAACGACCTTCTTCCAATCATCAGCTTGGAAAAGATTGAACATAATAAGGAAGATATTATATGAATAATCATTGTCGCTCCAAGATGAACGACATGGTACAACATGGGCATCTTTTCCAATCCATTTAGTGATTTTACTAATTAAGCCTTCATGTTCTTCTAATTTTTTCGTACGCTTATACGAAACATATAAACCATAGGCGATATCAAAAAGTTCTTTATTACTATCATATACAAGTATTTCAGTGTTATCCATTAAAATAAATATTATGACTTTATGGGTGACATGAGTGGCTCCAACGTTGAATGTATCAAATGTATATTTTATACATATGACCACTTTTTTCCAGTCATCCGATTTAAATAATTCATAGATGGTACGACATTGATTTTCACAAATAGATCTATTGGGCTGTCCAACACTCACATCTTTCCCGACCCATTGAATAATTTTACTTACCCAAATTTCATACTTTTCGAATATCTTCCTACGTTTAAATGTTTCATATATATCATGGGCGATATCAAAAAGTTCTGTATTATTATCCACATGTATCTTGGTATCATCTATTAAGATAAATATAACGGTTGCATAGTCGGATATTCCAAGGTCATATTCGACACATTTAACTACCTTTTTCCAATCATTCGACTTAAATAATTCATACATAATATGACATATATCATCAGAACATGTATTATTGGGTAGTTCGATGTGTATGTTTTTTCCCAACCATTTAGTAATTTTATTCACCCAAGTTTCAAACTTTTCAAGATTTTTATTATATGTATATGTCTCATATATATCATATGCCGTATGATAAAGGGCACCATATTCTGATTTTAATACGTTAACGGTAGTTCTATCTATTAGAATAAAAACTACACAGTCCGAATAGTATCCGTAAGCTCTCATTTTGAAATCTACAGACCTAATTACCTTTTTCCAATCGTCCGACTTAAATAGTTCCAAAATAATACACTGTTTATCATATTTATTGAATCTGGGAATATCTAAATCTTTCCCTACCCATTTAGTAATCTTATTTATCCAGGTTTTAAACTTTTTTAATTCCTCTCTTCTTTTCGTTAATTGTTTTTGCTCAAGGGCTGAATCTTTCGAGGAATTTCGACCATTTAAATGTGTCCCGATATTAGCCATAGTTGTTTCATCATCAGACATATTCTTATGTATTTTCAGCTAAATGTATAAAAATGATTAATCATTTTTATACAGTATGTCTAAATTATGGGATAACTACTTAAACTATGATTACTATAAAAAGATTTATACATAATAAATTAGAAAAGGTCGAGTCATATTTTTTTATCATAAAATATGTCCAAATACAATCCTTACAATCTTTCATCTCTAGGTAATGCTCTACCGGCTAGACCACGCTACCCGACTAGACCTAATTGTGGAAAATCGCCTTCACCCAGGGATTTTACACCATCCCCGAAATGTCCGCCTGATCCCAAACGTCGAGAATTTAGAGGTCGACCAACTGTAGTAACGGTCCCTGGGGACTATCAGACTCTAGACAAAGCCCTACGTTCAATTGGAGGCAATCCTTTTGGTTATACTATCAAATTAAAATCTAAATGTCATATGATCAGTACTGATCATCAATTAGATCAGGCTTTTATTCGTATTGAAGGGGATCCAGCCCCATTCAAAGGTGTTGGATATATTCACAAATTAGGCCAATGGAATCTATCACGAAACTATGTTCAAGAATATAATGCTAATGTCGGTGGATTGGGTCCCTGGCATGTAGAATTAGTTGAAGGACCTAGTTCTGGACATGGTCATGGTGGTCACATAGCAATTCGTGGGGCTGATGGCTGTGATCCAGATTTTTCGTCGGTTTGTCCTGGAGATACAATGGTGTTATTTCGGATCCCCGAAGAAGGTGAAGATATTGAACAGTTTACGGAACATACTATTTGTAAGGGTAACCAACAGTCTCTTTTCCTTGATAGAGGAACTCCATTACCGAACGATTTCTGTAACTTTAAGATGGGAGAAGGAGTTTTCATTCGTCCAAGTACTACTATCATTACTCAATGTCCTCAGCAATTGCAAAACACCGGTCGTTTAGAATATAGTGGAATTCATTTTAAAGTTTGTCCCAATTTCAATACAGGTTCTACCCAAGAAACTATGGCTATTGAACATTCGACCAATTTCGGATCTATTGAAATTATTGGATTTTATACTATGTATCGACCAATTGTCAATACTGGAAAAATTTCGATCACAGCTGGTTCAGGTGGTCGTTGTATTCTAGCTAGTAGCCTTGGCCCTGATGCTTTAATTGAACATACTGCGACTTTGAATTCAACTTGGCAATATGCTATTCATTCTGGTAATACAATAGGTATGCAAGTAATTAATTCGGGTCAAGTCGATAATAGCTTTAGTGATCATTTTGTCAGTGGAATCGGTATCCTATCTAGAGGATCCTCTAGATCAGTTTTTAGAGGTAATAGATTCCTTACCTGTGCAAACGGTGTTGTAATCGATGTTGGTGGAGCTGGGTCGGCTTTACCCCGAGATGGTGAAGAACTCGAGGATCATCAGGTTGAATTTAATGGTTGTGATATTGCTATCTCATTAGATTTCAGTTCTCATTGTCAAATTGATGGGTTATTAATGGTAAATAATCCGGTCAATTTAACTCTGGATGGTGTTGGTACAGCTGTAGTTAATACTGCATCAACAATTCAGGAAACTGGAACCAAAATTTCAACTTTCATATATAACCGATCTGCTGTCTCATAAACTAGTCTAAATATTAATGTTTATAAACATTAATATTTAACAGAATGTTAAAATCTTTTTACCTAACCTCCAGCCATCTGTCTTCCAAGTCGCTGAATAGTGTCATTTTCACCAGTTTCTTGAGTAGTGTTACTATTATCAAAAGTATGTTGACTAACCTGATCTAAATAATAGCTGTATAGAGCGAAGACTAGTAAGACTAAAGCCAAAGTTTGGAAAACTGTCCTGAAATGCTTAGCCAATAGAATCTTATCCTTTTTGACCCAAATATCGATTAATGATAACATAATCAGAACTAAGGAGATTAGCAGTATTTTAAACAACCTACTCTTATCTCCGACTTTGCTCCAATTGATAATGATAACTGTGATCAGAAACCCAAAAGATAGAAAGTTTCCTTTTAAGACAAAATTTTCGACTTCGGGGCTATTAAACGCAATACAACCATAGTTGATACCAAATACAAAGAATGGAATTAGTAAAATTATAATACCGATTAGATTGGTCTTATAGAATTTAAGAGCAAAAACAAATACGATCCACACCACTATTGCTAGAATATAGAGTAATTGGATCTGCTTAATATTCTCGACCTGTTTAAAATTATGTTGACCATGCCAATTTTGTTTATCAAATTGTTTTCGAGTTCTAATAGGTATTCGTTGTCTCTGATTATAACTCTTATCTTCCTCAGAATCGTCTGAAGATTTAAATTGGCGTTTATTATACCAGACTGAGGTCTTTTGCTTATTAGAGTGTCTCGGTTTACCTGGTCCTGATGCTATATCAGGACCTCGTCGATCTGGTTCTCTAAGATTTGAATGTGTCATTGGGCCACATTTTTTCTAATAAAATAATCTTTATTAACAATGGTAAAATCAATCCTATATTAATCTTTTTAATTATTTTGTTAAAGTTAACAAAATAATCAAGCCATATGGTCTTATTAATGTCTACAGTAAAATTATCGCAATTCAATAATTGCGATAACAATCACTTTGCTTAAATATCATGGATAAATAATATTAAAATTTAAATCTATTAAGAGTTATCAATATGTTGTACACTTTGATAGATTGGGCGAACTTTATTTTTCTTTAGTTTTATTTCGGACAGAAATGAATCAATGTTAATAGTAACCCCATTGATTTCCATAAAATACCAGATAATAGCTGCCGCTATAAATTGTGGTGGGTTATCTTCAAGGTCAGAATCTTTTTTAATTAATTCTCTACATAACTCTTTAATGGACTCTAAAAGACGTCGATTTAATTGAGTATGTCGATGATAATAATCTATATATTCTTCAGGACTATAACCTATAATTGATGATGATACCATTGATGGATGACCACTGCTATAAGTCATACCATGCGCAATAGTCCGTTGATGTGGTGATTGCCCTGGTATATTAAAAATAATGGTAGCTGGTGGAACTGTAGTAGCCGGCGGAAATCTAGAGCGTTTAACATTGATAGATAAAGCCTTATTAATCTTAGTAGGATCAATACCAATTTTGTTGGCTAGAGTTATTGGATCCATTACAATTTTCTTCTGTTTATAAGCCTGATAGACGCAATAAAATAGAACTTGACTCTGGGGATCCCGTCTGGTGGCTTTAATCTGGAGGCGTCGATAAATATTTTTGGCAACAGTTGTTATTGTTTCATTCAGACATAGTTCATCGATCTTCTGAAATATAACTGGTTGACCAACTTTCTTTTCTCTCAAGAGGGTGGTAAATTCGATATCAGACATTTTATTATCTATCGAATCATAGATAAAAATATCATTTATTATTACAATCAATGTTTTTTTTTACTTTGATGAAGTAACAGCAGTATCACTGTTACTTTGATGAAGTAAAAAACATCGTTTGAGACAAAGACTTTGCCTGTCGTGATATGACCAGATAATAATTTTCAAAATAATTGGATCGGTCGTAAGAATAGAGAATCTGATACAAATTAATAAAATAAAGATTGATTATTTCAGTAATTAGAAATAATTAAAAATAATGGCAACCAGGGTCTCTCGTAAATCACTTACCGAGCAAGAAGAAAATGCAATAGTAACCCTCCTTAATTTAACTCCTAACCCTTCATATTATGGAGATTTTAGTCCACCTCCTCCTCTAGTTTTATACAAAGTTGATCCCATTACTAATGAAGTTGTCCTCCCGTATGCTTTTGCATATCGATTGACCGGTCAAATACCAAATGCTGGGAAACCGGATCATCCTTTTCAGTTTACTGGTTCCTTATATGAAGAACAATTGCCTGTGGCCGAGACCAATTATCAGCAATTATTAACCCATGGAACTACGATCTGTAATCTACCTACTGGATCTGGTAAAACAGTATATGGGGCCTATTTAGCAGCCAAACTTAAAAAGATAACTCTAATTGTATTTACTCAGGGTATCTTAGAAAAACAATGGGCCGGGACTTTCAGAGATTTTACTGATGCTACTATTTGGGCTACTAGTATGGCTCCAGCGAAGCCCAAAAAAGAAGCAGAGTTACTTACTGAGAAATTGGAACAATTATCAATCAAAGAAGTTCCATTGACCGATATTCCCCAAGTTATTTTAACCACTAATTTATCAATTGATAAAGTTCCACCTGAGTGGTTATCCAAGGTTGGAACTTTAATTATAGATGAAGCTCATCAATTTGGGACTCAATCCCGTATTGACGCCTTGATGAAAATATATCCACGATATGTAATAGCAGCCACGGCCACTTTTAAGAGAGGAGATGGTATGGAACAGGCTATCCAAACTATTTGTGGAGTGGAGGGGGTTACTAAAATTTCGACTAAACCTTTTCAAGTAGTTAAATATCATACCGGGGTGGTGGTCCCGCTTAAACATAATATTAGAGGTCAGCTGGATTGGATTTCCTTATTGACCGATTTATGTCGACATGAATATCGAAATAAGTTAATTTGTGATATAGTCAAGCACTATAAGGACGCTAAAATTCTTATTATGAGTCGGCGAAAAGAACATGTTCAGATATTGGAAAAAACTTTGATTCAAGATGGTGAGAAAGTTAGTTCTATGTATGGAACTAAAAAGAACTATAATGATGCTAGAGTCTTAATTGGGACAGTAAGTAAAATTGGAACTGGCTTTGATGAGAAGGCCCTATGTAATGATTTTAATGGTCATCGTATCGATCTATTAATACTAACCTGTAGTATTAAATCACTAGAATTATTGGAGCAAGTGGTAGGTAGAGCTTTTAGATCTAAGAAGCCAACTGTTATCCATTTGATTGATAATAATAATATTTCTAAAAGCCATTGGAAAGGAGCTCTTCGTTGGTATAAATCTAGACAGGGTGAGATCACTGAATATTATGCCCCACCATCTCAAGCAATCTTAAAAGTTGAGAGCAAGAAAGTTGATTTCTTTCAATATGCTCTTAGCCATTCATCAAGTTAAGAGATTTTTAATCATATATATATATCAAACCCTTGATATATATATCAAACCCTTGATATATATATGAGTATTCTCAGAAAGCTTAGGTCGTTGTATCGTTAGGTAAACGATCGATAATGTACTGGCGAATATCCTGATATGGAATATTATAAGGGACGGGTATTAAGTAAACGCCAGCTAATTCGCAAGCTTTAGCTTTATATTTGTCCCTCCGAATCTGTGAGATAAAGTCGGCTTCATTCTGATGAAAAATATTAGGAAATTTATAATGTTGTTCCCCCTGATATTCGAAAGCTATGCCTAATTCTTCACAATAGCCATCCAGTTCTAAATTTCTTCCAGTTTCTGGATTCCTTAGGAAATCAGGTCGACTTACTGGATATGGCTTCTGATATAGATCCTCTAAAACGCGTCGACATATAGTCTCCCCTGTTGATTCAGCCTTATTCCAGGATTGAGTCTGATAATTGGAATGTTGTTCACCAGGCATTTCATCTCTTTGTAGAGCATTTAATCTATTTGTTAACTCATTATAATGATTAATAGAATCTGTTGTTTTGTTGATTTTATTAATACGGAGCCGGGATGGATTGCCTGGTTTGGTAATATATACTTTAGTTATGTTCGGCTCTAAATTTTCGGATCTATCAGATTTCACTGGATACTCAAATCCCTGATTATCAAGATAATCATCGAATGTACGGTTGTATCCTTCATTCATATACATGGTTTCATTAAAGGCATTATATTGTTGATGTTTCTTTGGTGGTTTACTGTTTGAATATTTAGTAGGATAATATTTAACTTCCAAATTTTCTAATCTGTCTAGAATGTCATCCTCAGTTCTAGCTAAAGGATCTCTGGATTGAAATGGCCATTGAAATTTATAAGTTGATTTCTGTTGCTTAGTATCATTATGAGTATCATCATGGGGACTATCATTAAGACCATTACAAGAACTATCCTTAGGATCACTGGCTAAATAACGATCTTTAAAATAGGCAATTAATTCTTTACATCTAGAATAGACTATCCAGATGGCTATAATGATGATAATAATGATAATTAACCATAATTTCCATCCCCATCCAAACAACCACCATAGCATTCTTTTTGAAAAAGTACCTGAATGATTCTTTTTTGATATTAAAAAGAAATCCATGGTTCAAAATAATTCGAAATAGCCTAATTATAAAAAATGTCCAAGTCTGGGTACCAAGTATTTCCCGGTTATAAATCAAATCCCCCGACCAATTCCAAGCCTAAAAATAATATCAGTTATTATTTAACTCTAACTTTACTAACATTTCTCTTTAGTGGAACTTTATTCATTTTAATTGCTTCTATTCTAGAATTAATTGATCAAGAACAAAAGGCTGTCCGATTAAAAGTCAGGCGAAAAATATCACCTAGACGAAGGCATCGTCGAAGAAAAATCAAAAAGTCTTCATATTCGAATACATTAGATCGTTTATTAGTTGAGTCTCACAACCAATTAAGTGCTGTAAAAGAAGATTTTGATAATTATCAAAATACCGAATTGAATGAACAATTGAGAAATACTAATTATAAGACAGCTCTATTATTACTAGTAATAACAGGTGGATTTATTCGGGTAATAGCCTATGCTACTGAAATTATTCTTTTTCTACAGGGATCAGGAGCATTAGTCGGGAGTATAGCCGAAAATGGTAATACTTTCACCATACCTTAATATTAATGAAGTAAATCATTAATATTAAATGGAATCATTAAATGACCATTAAACGTCCGTTATCTTTTAAGAATTTCTTAAGAACAGGGCAAATATCAGTCCTTAATATTAAATTAGGGTCATTCCATCTGAAATGGAAGACTAGTTTTTCCGGTGAGTATTGTTCAAGATTTTCTATGGTATCGATCTGACCTGATAATAGATCGGTTATTATCTCTTCTCTGGAAGGAAGGGCTAAGGATTCCTGTGGAGCTATTTGCAAATGCCACAGAATTTCAATTAATTCTGGTTTTTTCCAATAACTACAATTCTTACCGGAATATTTGTAGCGAACATCTTCTTTAATTTTATCCGGGTCTTCTTTAAGTTTACTACGGATTGAAAAAACTCTATCTTTTACAATATATTTACCATAGACTTGGTATTGTTCATATTTAGCATCTCGTCTTTCATTTTCCTGTCTAATAATAATGTTATAAATGGGAGTCTCGTAAATATTAACGTCTCTCCAACCAGTCCCTTCAGAAGGATTTAATATTCTAATTGGAACTAACCCCCGTTCAAATCTAATTGCCATATTAAAGGCAGTCCTCTCATCTTTTTGACCATATATGGTATGTAAATATACTTCTTCTCCGGTACCAATTATAGCTGGTCCAGCTATATCCTTTCTGGATATCTTTGGTTTTGATTCTTTCCCTGGTTTCCTACCCCTCCCAGTTCCTCTGGTAGATAATTCTCTAGCTTTATCTTGTATTTCATTGGTAGGTTCTGGAGTTTGATAAATGAACCGTGCTAAAAGTTGAATGATAGCATCAGCAATAGGGGTCCTATTCTTTTGAATTATTATTTGTGATAGAATGTTTTCTAGTAATTCTACTCTGCTTTCTAAATTTAATTGATATATTAGATTTCCTAACTGTGGATCTGATGGTGATAGATTTAAAATTTTGTCAATTAATATCTTTTGGGAAGGTTGTTGATAACTGGCTACTATCTGACGTAAACTTCTTACTTGATATCCCAACAAAGTATGAGTATAATATTCACTACCATAATTACTCAATTGAACAAAATTCGCTACATTTAGTGGAACTACCGAGGGTCCAGCCGAGGAGGATCCAGCGACTGAGGGGGTTCCTGAAATTTGTGATATAGCCGGAGCAACATATAATTTAGTTGGATAATCCCCTTGTAGATAAACAATATTACCGGATAATATAGGATATACTAAATGCCCGTATCGATTAGTTAACGTAGTAGGTACAGAGACTAATAATTCAACTGCCATTTGAATAAATTTTCTTTGTTGACCAGATGATAATTGATCAAATGAAGAAATAGATTGTAATAATCTGGATGCTGAACTATTTTCAGTTCCGCCGGGACTGTCATATAATGTTCCGATATTGAGACTAAATGTGATATGTAATATACGTCTGATTTCACCAGCAATAGTCGCAATCAATGGTTCACTATATAAAACATCATAACTACTATAATCAATCTCTGTTGATGCTGGAATTCCAAGAACTGTATCAGCACACGGATAATTACAAACTGAATAGTCACAATCTGCAGAATCATCCGCATCAGTCGATCTAACATTACGCCGTTTATGAATTTTACAATCAATAGCTGATTGTTTCATTAATCGCAACATTCGTTTGATCCTAATGTTCTTAGATTCGGATAATAGATACAATTTGACGTCGATATCCTGGGGCCACTGTTGTTCTTCTAGAGTTCTTCTAGGTAATAATGAAGCTATTTGATAAATATTGACTAAAACTTGCTCGCCTCTTTGTTTATAATATTCGATCAAATCATCATGACTAGTAGCTCTGAGGGCTCGACTAATAGCTTGATAAACTGTAGCTTGATTCCAACTGGGGCCAGGTAAAATAATACTTTGGACATTAGCTGTATTTAATCCTTCGCGTCCCACTGGACTTACTATTAACACTTTAATATATTCTCCGAGCATATTTTCCCTACTGTTAAATGCTTCTAGAACAGCTCGAAAACGTGTATCGGGAGTTTTACCATGTAGCAGAGCATATCTCGGCTTCTTTCGAAATCCTATTCTAATAGTCCTGTGTCCTCCAATTTTTCCAGGACATAGTGGAGGCAATCCACTACTACCTGATAC
>SDBT01016507.1_pt1 | contig 11684 bp, 14 predicted proteins | sample 2277101 | NCBI WGS metagenome assembly SDBT01 (sample SAMN10404973, study PRJNA504765) | marine sediment metagenome | isolation source: marine sediment core GS10_PC15, 103 cmbsf | place: Arctic Ocean: Southern Knipovich Ridge | collected 2010
AATTACAATAAAAGGGATTGATAGAAAAAATTATTTATTGGTTACTTATATGAATGAATTAATCGAATTATATAATTTAACTAAAATTAATATTGAGCTGTTTGTAAAAAAATTAGCGAAAAAAAATTTTAAAAATTGTGTTTTTTATGGAGCGGGAGAAACGGCTAAAGTAATAATTAAAGTAATTAAGGATATGCCAAAGTTAGATTTTAAATTAATGTTTTTAGTTGATGATGATATAAACAGGCAGGGAAAAGAATTTGAAGGATATGATGTATTTAATAATGAAAAATTAAAGGAACACAATGTGGGTGGTGTTATAATTACCAGTTGTGTTTATGAAAAAGAAATTAGAAATAAATTAATGAAATTAAATTATCCGGGAAAAAAAGTTGTCAGTTTTTTTAGGATTGATTGATTATATGAATATTAAAACTAGAGAATAAAATGAACAAAGAAAAATTTATAGAATTATTTGAAGAATTATTGGAAAAAGACAAGAATACAATTAAAATAGATGATAAATTCCGTGATTACGAAGAATGGGATTCATTGGCAGTTTTATCCGCTGGTGCTATGATAAATGAAGAATATGATATTGTTATTCCAAGACAGGAATTTGATAAAATTATAACACTTGGAGAACTGTATGGTTATATAAATAAAAAATTTAAAGGGTAGAAAAACGACTTTTATTAACCCGAAGGGCGTCAAGCTTGGCTCGAAATGTAGAAAGATGCCACGGGCTTGTTCGTGTAGTTTCCACAACAGGTTTCTTTATAAAAAAATTGTATTTTCCATTAAAAAATATACCTTATAGCGAATGTAAATTGTAAAATAAGAGAATTAACAATTCAAAGAAAGGATAGAAAATGAAAACAAAATTATCCACATTATCACAAAAATTATTTAGAACGATTTCACCAGTTAGAGAAATAATGAGCTTTGCAAATCCTGACAGAATTAAAAGTTATGGAATAAATCCTAGTGATGTAATATCTTTTGGTGGGGGTTGGGTCAATCACAAATCTCCAAAAGAATTACAAAAAGCTTATCAAAGCATTGTTTCAAATGATGATCTTTTTCATTTTAGTGGAGGATATTCTCCGACAATGGGTATGATTTCTGCAAAAGAAGCTATTGCGAAGATGGAAGATGCTCTTTATGGAATTGACAATTTAAGAACAAGAAATATTGTAATCGGGCAAAGTTCAACTCAGTTAACATATATTTTAATGCAAACAATTTTAAACGATGACGATAAAATATGTCTTCTAGATCCTTCTTATTGTAATTATCCTTTGCAGATATATACTTCTACAAAAGCGAGAATTTTAAGATTTCCAGTAATAGATGAGAACTTTAATTACATAGCAAATAATAAAGAAACAATTGTTAAATTTCAAGAATTTTTATTAAAGAAAAAACCAAAAATTATTTTGTTGGTAATACCAGATAATCCAACTGGAAAAATTCTAACTGATGATTTCTTCAATAAAGTTTATGGAACTGCTCAAAGTTATGGTGGTTTGATTGTAATAGATTTTGCATATAAGGAATTAATTTTCATAGATAAAACACCTAAATATTTTTCAAAATCACCTGATGAAAATTTTGTAAGTATTCATTCAAATTCTAAGTGGGGTAGAAATCTTGGAAGGCGCATGGGATGGGTTGAAGCTACTGAGGAAATTGCAGAGGCTTTTGAATCATTACTTAATACAGCAATACTTTGCCCGGATACCTTGCACCAAATGGCTTTTGAAGAATATATTAGCAAATCAGTTAAAAATAATACATTAAAAAACTATATTAATAGCACTAAAGAATTATATAAAGAAACAGCAGAATTTACTGAAAAATTAATAAATCAATATATTAATAGCCCATACATACACCCAGATGGTGGTCTTTATTTTACTATAGGAACAAACCAGAATAGTGCAGAATTTGTTGAAAAATTATTGATAAAAACTGGTGTTTTAGTTGTGCCGGGGTGGGGTTTTGGGAAAACACTAGCACATGCAGTTCGACTTTCATATGGTCCCTTAGTATATAACCACGAAAATATTAGCAAAGGAATTAAAAGAATAGGAGAATTTATAAATGAAAATACTAATAACCAGAAAAATAGACTCAGAAGCAGTTAGTCTATTAAAGGAACATTTTGAAGTTAAATATTATAATGAAAATATTCCTTTACCTAAGAAAATACTAAAAAAAGAAATAAAAGATTATGATGCTGTCTTGAGTTGTGTCTCTGAAAAGTTAGATCAAGAAGTTATAAAAATAGGCTTACCTAAATTAAAAGTTATTTCTAATATGTCAGTGGGTTTAGATAATATAGATGTTGCGTTCGCTCAATCAAATGGTATCAGCGTTTTCAATTTATCTAATTTAGTAACTGACGCAACGGCCGATATGACGTTAGCAATGTATCTTTCTCTAAACAGAAAAATAAACTTGGCTCATAACTATGTAAAATCAGGGGATTGGGTATCATGGGATCCGGAAATTTTTTGTGGTAGAACTTTAAAAAATATAATTTGGGGCATTATTGGTTTTGGGAATATTGGAAAAGCAGTTGCAAAAAGATGTTTAGGGTTTGGTACTACAATTATATATTATGACCCTTATGTATATGAAACAAATCTGAATGGATATAATATAACAAAGAAGTCATTAATCGATTTAATCAAACAAAGTGATGTAATCTCCCTACATGTACCTTTAAATAAAAAGACAAATAATATGATAAATTATGGTAACTTGTCCTTGATGAAAAGAAATGCTGTTTTTGTAAATATGGCAAGAGGTGGTGTTGTTAATTCTAACGATTTATTTAGGGTATTAAGTACAAAAATGATATCAGGAGCTGCTTTAGATGTTTTTAATCCGGAACCAATCGACAAGGGGAATAGTATTCTTAGTTTAGATAATGTATTGATTACTCCGCACATTGGAACAGCAACGATTGATTGTAGGAAGGTTATGGCAATAGGCGCGGCAATGAATGTTATAAACTATTTTAAGGAGTATGAAGAAAATGAATTTTAATGAAATCAAAAAAAAATTTATTGAAATATATGAAAGTGTAATGGAGGAAAATTTTAATGAAGACGCGTCTATGTTAACTAGTACGGAATGGGATTCTTTAAAACAAATTATTTTAATTGCTGCAATTGAAGATAAAATTGATTTGGATATTGAATATGAAGATATATTAGAAATGACAAGTGTTAAAAAAATTCTTGAAATTTTTAAAAAAAATGTGAGGAATAAAATGTATAAAGATATTAATAATATTTATGATTTATTTGTCAAAAAAACAAACGAGAACCCTGACAAAGAATTTATAATAAGTTTGTTTAAAGCAAACGAAGAAATAGTTTCTTACAATGAATTTTTTAAAAGAACTAATTTTGTTCGAGAATATTTTCAGGAAATAGGATTAAATAAAGGTGATAGAATAAATATAATTATTCAAAATTCGGCTGAATTTTTAATCTTATATATGGCCGCACTTTCTATAGGTATAATTGTTTGTCCTATCAATTATTCGTTAACACCTATTGAAATGTATTATATTATTAACGATAGTGGTAGTAAGGCTGTTATTTGTGAATATGAATATTATTTATTGCTTAAGCAATCTGGTTATTTGAAGAATTTTACAAACTATATGGTAATTTCCAAAAATGAAAATGAAAACTTAAAAAATAATTTTCTTAAAGTGATTAAGAGTAATAATCCTACAAAAATACTAAATCATGCAAAAGTTAAACTTAATGACGAAGCTGTTATCATATATACTTCAGGTACTAGTGGTAAGCCAAAAGGTGTAGTATTAACGCATAAAAATTTAATTACTGATAGCGAGGCTTTGGTAAAATGGTTTGGTTTAAACTCCGATTCCAGAGCTTTATGTATATTACCCCTTTTTCATAATAATGGACAAGTTGTTACCTTCCTTGCACCTCTACTCTCTGGTGGAAGTTCAGTAATGGTTAAAGGTAATATATCTTTAATGGTATTTTGGGAAATTGTTAAAAAATATAGTGTTTCATATAGCAGCGTAATTCCTACCATGCTTTCTGTTTTACTCAGCTATAACCGAAAAAGAAAAGATGATACTATGCAATTTATTATATGCGGTGGTGCTTTGTTGCCTCAAAGAGTCCAAAAGGAATTTGAGAAGAAATATCATGTTCCAATAATCGAAGGTTATGGATTAACCGAGACAACATCCTTTTCTTCGTTTAATCCAAGAAACATCGAAGAAAGAAAAGAAGGGTCAATTGGTAAAGAATTACCAATTAATGAAATGATGATTGTGGATGAATATATGAGCAAACTACCTGACGGAGAAATAGGTGAGATAATAATTAAAGGATCTAATATATTTAAAAAGTATAATAAATTACCAGTTCAAACGAAACAAGCATTTACAGGAAAATGGTTTCGTAGCGGAGATTATGGCTATAAAGACAAAGATGGCTTTTTTTATTTTAAAAACAGAAAAGATTACTTAATAATAAAAGGAGGAGAAAATATTTATCCGCGAGAAATAGAAAATGTGATTTACAATCATCCTGAAGTAAAAGAATGCGCTGTTATCGGCATACCACATAAAATATGGGGAGAGGATATTGCTCTTTTCATTGAAAGAAATAATGATAGCTTAACTAAGAAAATGATACTCAGTTTTATTAATAATAAAATAGCAAAATATAAAATTCCTTCTAAGATATTCTTTTTTGACGAGTTAGAGGGTATGAAAGTAATTCCAAAAGGACCAACTAATAAAATATTGCGTAAAATTATTATAAGTTATTACAATGAAAAAATCTCTAAAAAGGAAAAAGCAAATGAATAATCTATTTAATTTAAAAAATAGAAATATTTTAATTACTGGTGCATCTTCGGGAATTGGAAGGCAGTGTGCAATATCTTGTTCTCAAATGGGAGCAAATGTTATACTTATTGCTAGAAATAAAGAAAAATTAAAGGAAACTTATAATCATTTAGAAAAAGGTAAGCATTTATGTTATTCTCAAGATATAACTAAATACGAGGAAGTAGAGTCAGTAATTAAGGATACTGTTTCTAAAACAGGTAAAATATCGGGTTTTATTCATTCTGCTGGTATTGGGATGTCTTTACCATTTAAAATGCTAAAACCGAAATATTATTATAAAGTTTTATCAGTAAATACCATTGCAGGCTTAGAAATAGCACGAATATTATCCAAAAAAAAATACAATGAATGTAAAGGATCTAGTTTTGTTTTTATTTCATCGGTTATGGGTTTATTGGGAGATATTAGTAATGTTGCCTATTGTTGTAGTAAGGGTGCATTGCTTTCGGCATCAAAAGCTATTGCTCTCGAACTAGCATCAAAAAATATTAGAGTAAATTGTATTTTACCTGGAATTGTAAAAACTAAAATGGCTAATATGTTGTTTGAGAGAATTTCAAAAAAATCAGTTGATGAATTGGAGAATAGGCATCCTTTGGGTTTTGGAACACCGGAAGATGTGGCAAATGCATGTATTTTTTTATTATCAAATGATTCAAAATGGATTACAGGAACTAATTTAATAGTTGACGGTGGTTATAGTTCTAAGTGATTAATAAGGAAGAGAGAGTATGACATTTATTAAATTTAAAAACATAGGCATAGAAGCGATTAACGCTTGTGTACCTAAAAAAATAGAAAAAAATATTAATTTAACAGATATTTTTAGTAATAGTAATAATTTGCAAGACATAATAAAAACTATTGGAATCAATGAAAGAAGAATTACTGATTCTAATATAACTGCATCAGATTTATGTTATTTTGCTGCTAAAAATCTTTTAAATGAATTAAATATTGATAAAAGCACTATTGATTTATTAATTTTTATGAGTCAATCTCCAGATTACCGAATACCCGCCACAGCACCCAGTTTACAACATCGTTTAGGTTTATCTAAAACAACAGCTGCTTTTGATATCAATTTATCGTGTTCGGGCTATATATATGCTCTATCAACGGCTTTTACTTATGCAAATATCCTTGGAATAAATAAGGTTTTACTACTTGATGGAGAAACTTTTTCAAAACTTGTTTCAAAAAGAGACAAAGTTAATAGACCACTATATGGAGATGCCGGAACAGCAACGATAATAGAAAAAGGTGATTTTGGAGAATCTTATTTTTCCCTTAATTCGGATGGTTCCGGGGTTGATGTCTTAAAAATAGATGCTGGTGGAGCCAGAAATAAAACAACAGTAGAAAATATTAAAGAAATTGAAGTAGAGGATGGTAATTTTAGGTCTTCTCATCAATTATTTATGGATGGGATGGAAGTATTTAATTTTACTATGATGAATGTTCCCAAAGATATTAAAGGATTATTAAAATTTGCAGATAAAAATATTCAAGAGATAGATTTGTTTGTTTTTCATCAAGCGAATAAATTAATGACAGATTTTTTTGCGAAAAGGTTAAAAATACCGAATGAAAAACTACCCTATTCTATAGATTTATTTGGCAATACAAGTTCAGCTTCGATTCCCTTAACGATTTCCTTAAAATTGAATTCTAAAAAAGCCGATGTTTTATTGAGTTCATTTGGTGCAGGATTATCTTGGGCTTCAGCAATAATTAATCTATCAAATAGTACAGTAGTTCCTTTATCTGAGTATAATAATGAGGAATAGAATGAATACTTTTTATTTTCATCACATTGGCGTTGCCGTTAAAAATATAGAAAAAGCAAAAAAGAAATATTCACTCTTAGGTTATAAACCGGGTAAAAATATTTCTGTCCCTTCTCAAAGTGTTAATGTGTGTTTTCTTGAAAAGGCAGATGAACCATGTATTGAGTTAATTGAACCAACATCTGAAAAATCACCAGTAAATACCATGCTTAAAAAAGTAGGCTCTGGTCCATATCATATATGTTATTTAGTAAATAATATTCAAGAATCGTTAGAGTATTTAAAAATGCAAGGATTTGTTATTTTGGACAAATTAGTAAAATCAAGTGCATTTAATAATAATTTGATGTTTTTCGCGTATAGTCCAAATTTTGGATACATCGAAATTATTAATTCCGAAGGAGTTAAATGAAAAATCCTTTTATAATTAAAAATAAAAACATTTTAATTACAGGTGCTGCTTCTGGTATTGGAAAGGCAATTGTTAATATTCTAATAGATTATGGCAACAAAATTATTGCTGTTGATAGAAATTTAAATGGATTAAACCAATTAAAAGAAGAGATTTGTTCTGATAATTTGAAAATCATTAAAACAGATATTAAAGAAAAAAAAGATATCATTAATTCTATTAGATTTACACTTGATGGATTGGTTAATTGTGCGGGAATAATTAAACTAATACCATTTAAATCTATTACAGAAAAAAATATTCGGGAAATTACTATTAATAATTATGAATCTTCCGTATTGCTAACAAGTAGTTTAATAAAAAAAAGAAAAATAAAATCAGGTAGCTCAATTGTTTTTGTCTCCTCTATAATGAGTGTTGTTGGTACTCAAACAAATAGTCTTTATACTGGCTCAAAAGCTGCAATTGTTGGTATTACACGTACATTAGCTCTTGAAATGGCAAAAGAGAAAATTAGAGTAAATTCTATATCGCCGGCTTTTGTAGAGACTCCCATGTTGGATTTTATCGGACAATTTATAAATATAGAAGAAAATAAAAAAGATCATCCTTTAGGATTTGGTAAACCAGAAGATGTGGCAAATGCAATTGTTTTTCTTCTCTCAGATGCGTCAAAATGGATAACAGGAACAAATTTAATAGTAGATGGAGGTTACAGTGCAAAATAAAGGAAATTATCAAGAAGAAAAAGAAAGAAAAAATATTAAATGTAATATTATAATTTTAGGGGCCGGAGGATTTGGTAGGGAAGTTTATCTTTGGTCAAAAGATACCTTCTCTAAAGACAAATACAGAATAAAAGGCTTTCTTGATGATAATAGTAAAGCCTTGGATGGTTATAGCTTGAATGTTGATATAATTGGAAGTATGGTTGATTATATACCTGACGAGCATGATAGATTTCTTATTGCAACAGGTGCAATAGATGCAAAAAAGAGTGTAATTGATATATTGAATAAAAGGGGTGCAAAGTTTATTAATTTAATTCACCCAAAAGCTGTGGTTGCAGATAATGTAAAGATTGGTTCGGGAGTAATTATTTGCCCTAATAGTCTCATTGCAACAGATGTCCAAATCGGTAATTACGTAACGATAAACTGTGGTACTCAAATAGGTCATGATGTTATTATAAAAGACTATACTTCTATAATGTCTCAAGTTGAGATAGGCGGTGATTGCAAATTGGGTGGTAAAGTTTTTATGGGCTCCAACTCAACGATAATACCAGGAAGAAAAATCGGTGATAATGCAATTATTGGAGCTGGTAGCGTTGTTATAAGACATGTAAAGGAGAATACAACGGTTTTTGGTAATCCAGCTAAAAGAATAGAATAAAATAAATGAAAAATAGGAATATTTACGGCAACTGGAGTGAAATTTAGAATTATTGGAAATCCTGCCTTGATTGGATATCCTGCTTTCAAAGGAGCTTTAATTCCAGCAATGAAATCTATGACACTTGAACTTATTTCAAAGAGCATTAGAGTAAATTGTATTTTGCTTAGTCATGAAGAGACAGAAATGGTAAATAAAATATTGGAAAAGCTTTCAAAGAAATTAATTATGGCAATGCATTAAATAATAAGGATTTAAAATAAAAATATGCTAAAGGTTGCTTTTGTCTTTCCCGGTCAAGGTTCACAAGAGGTTAGAATGGGAAAAGATTTAATAAAAAACTATAATGAGGCTGATGAATTATTTAATGAGGCCAATATAGCTCTTAAAGATGAAGGATTTGATTTAAAAAAGTTGTGTTTAGAAGGCTTGGAAGAAGAGTTAGTTAAAACCATAAATGCTCAACCAGCAATGTTGACTATAAGTATAATATTATATAAGTTACTTCAAAAGAATAATATTAATCCTGATATAGTAGCTGGCCATAGTTTAGGAGAATATTCTGCATTAGTAGCTGCATCATCAATTGAATTTAAAGAAGCAATTAGATTAGTCAGAAAAAGAGGGCAATATATGCAAACTGCTACTCCTCTTGGTACTGGCTTGATGGCTGCAATTATTAGTTTAAATAAAGATAAAATAGAAGAATTAGTTAAAAAGGTTTCTAAGTTTGGAACCATAGAGATAGCTAATTATAATTCTCCTTATCAGATTGTGGTTTCTGGTAAGACCGAGGTAATTAAAAAATTATTAATATTAGGGGAAAAAGAAGAAGAGATAAATATAGTTCCTCTAAAAGTGAGTGCTCCTTTTCATTCTTCTTTAATGATAAAAGCAAAAGAAAATTTAGCCAGCTATATAGAAAATATAAACATACAAGATCCACAAATTCCTGTAATATGTAATGTAACGGCTGATTATGTAAAGACTAAAGAAGAGATAAAAGATGCTTTAATAGAACAAATGACCCACCCTATAAAATGGGTAGAGATTATTAAAAGGATAAATTCAGAAGGGATTAATTGTTTTGTAGAAGTTGGTCCGGGGAATGTATTAAAAAAATTGATTAAACAGATATTGCCCAAGGCAAAAGTATATAATGTATGCGACTCAAAATCTTTAGAAAAAGTACTAAGAAAATTAAATAGTTAAGAGAAAAAAGGGACAGTGTACTTTTTTTCTATAGGCTACTTTTAATTCCTTAAAAAAGTAGTCTGTCCTCTTTTTCTGAGAGGAGTTAAATATTATGCAAGTGCCTTTATCCAGTCCGGATATTATTGAAAAAGATATTGATGCTGTTGTAGGAGTAATGAAGACCAGGTTTTTAAGCATTGGACCAAAGATCAAAGAATTTGAAGAGAAGATGCGTAAATTTACAGGAGTAAGATACGCGATAGCTGTCAATAGCGGAACCAGTGCTCTTCATTTGATAATTAGAGGTATGGGGATTGGAGAAGGAGATGTGATCATTACTACTCCTTTTAGTTTTATTGCTTCCAGTAATTGTATCTTGTTTGAGAGGAGTAGGCCTTTATTTGTAGATATCGAGGAAGATACTTTGAATTTAGATGCTGATAAGGTCGAGGAAAAATTGGATAGTATGAGAGGTGAGGGATTAGAAAGAGTAAAAACTTTGTTGGTGGTGGATGCCTTTGGGCAGCCGGCTGATTGGAACAGATTTAAAGAGATTGGAAAGAAATATAATTTAAAGTTGATTGAAGATTCAGCAGAGGCGTTGGGGTCAGAATATAAAGGAAAGAGAGCTGGAAGTTTGGGAGAGGTAGGAGTGTTTGCCTTCTACCCAAACAAACAAATTACCACCGGAGAAGGAGGAATTATAGTAACTGATAATGAGGAGTTGGCGAGATTGGCGAGGAGTATGCGGAATCAGGGAAGAGGAGAGAGTGGAGAATGGTTAGACCATGAAAGATTGGGCTATAATTTTCGGATGGATGAGCTGAGCGCTGCCCTGGGATGTTCCCAGATGGAGAGGATTGAAGAGATTTTAGATAAGAGAGAAAAGGTTGCGGAGATGTATGGAGAAAAGTTGGCGGAAGTGGAGGAAGTAGAAATTCCTTTTATTGCTCCTTATGTTAGTAGGATGAGCTGGTTTGTTTATGTTGTCAGGTTGGAGAGGGGAATAGATAGAAATAAAATAATTAAATATCTAAATGAACAAGGAGTGCAGTGTAAACCTTATTTTACTCCGATTCATCTGCAGCCATTTTATAGAAAGATGTTTGGGCATAAGGAAGGAAATTTTCCGGTTACTGAGGATGTAGCGGGAAGGACCATTGCCTTGCCGTTTTTTAATAATTTGAAGGAAGAGCAGATAGATTATGTGGTGGAGAAGCTTAAAAAAGGAATAGCAAGGAGCAGTTAGCCGGTTACCCGGTTACCCAGTTTACCAGTTAAATTAGTCGTTAGGTATAAAATACAGGTTTTTAGTTTACGGTTTTTAGTTTTTAGTTAAAAAATACAAGATATATTTAGTATTTAGTAAAGAAAAATACAAGGAATAAATTTAATTGGATAGACAGGCGAGATGCCTGTCCTACGATATAAGAAAAAGATAGGAATGACAAGGGATAAAGTGAGAATGAAACGATATGATAAATTTACCGGCAAGAAGATATTGCCTGTTTTGGTCATACTTTTTGCTTTTTTTATTTTTTTAAGCATATTTATAGTGCCTAATTTAGGTCAATGGTTGGTAGTTATGGATGAATTGCAGGAAAGTGATACAAGGTAGAATAAAACGCAAATATATTGCTACTACCGATAGCAAACACCATAATAGAATATACTCTAATTTGATCAAAGATAAAGAGCTTACCGGTATTAATCAAGTCTGGTGTGCGGATATCACCTATATCAGGATACTTAACGGTTTTGTCTACCTATCAGCCATCATAGATATCTATTCACGAAAGATAGTAGGTTATGCTATAGGTAAAACCTTATCTCCTAAGCTTGCCATTGTTACTTTAAATATGGCTATAGCCACCAGAAAAACCGATAACCTGATTCATCATTATAGATCAAGGTATCCAGTATACTTGTAAAGATTATATAAAAATATTAAAGGATAATGGTATCAGAATAAGTA
>SDBT01016508.1_pt1 | contig 11684 bp, 8 predicted proteins | sample 2277101 | NCBI WGS metagenome assembly SDBT01 (sample SAMN10404973, study PRJNA504765) | marine sediment metagenome | isolation source: marine sediment core GS10_PC15, 103 cmbsf | place: Arctic Ocean: Southern Knipovich Ridge | collected 2010
TGTAGTTTCTGTTATCAGCAGCTACTATCGCGTGCTGGAGCTTAACAAATTTGTCAAAAACGCTGAAAATAATTATAGAGTCCTCTCAGACGTGTACGAACAGGTTCAAAAATTAACCGACGCAGGACGAGTGCCGCTCTTTGAGTTGGACCGGGTTTATCAGGAAAAACTTCAGGCACGTGACACATTAATTCAACGACAAAAAGAATATAAACAGGCGCTCGATGAGTTCAAGTTCTGGCAATTGAGTTTGCCGACCGATACGGAGTTGGCGTTGCACGAGAATGAACTTGAAGCTTTAAGCATAGCAGGACTAAGTGAACCTGATTTTTCTAAGATTCAAGAAGCCAAAACGGAACAGGCAAAGGAAGATTTGACTGACGAAGCACTGAACCTGCTGGAAAAGGAACTCGAGCTGATTGAACTTATCAAGTCAGATGCGACCGGCAGCCGAACTCAGGATGCGTACGTTCAACTGGAAGAAGTACACCAACAGGTACTCGATAAACTCGAGATAAACACGGGTTCACCAGCTAATATCAACCTTCAATCAAGCCGGGAAAAAAGAGGTTTTTCTGAGACAGATGCTGTCGAAACCGCTTTGGTCCTGCGTCTGGATTTGGCCAATAAAGCCGATGCCATCTATGATGCCGTGCGAAAAGTTCAGGTGGCCGCCGACGGTCTTGGTACTGATTTAAACTTAATCGCTGGCACCGGAATACCTTCACGAGATCTCAGCACGTCGGAAATGAAACAGGTAGGAGATACGTTTATAGTTGACCTAGAACTGAATTTACCCTTGGACAGATTGGCCGAACGAAACATCTATCGCAAAGCACTGATAATCCTGAACCAGCGTCAGCGCGAGTATGAGGAAATGGTCGATTGGGTAACATTAGAAATACGTCAGGCCTACCGCGACCTGACCAAGGCAGCCGAACGTCACTGCGTACAGTTAGAGAGCCTCGAATTGGCTCAAAAACGTTTCGATAATACTTTTCTTTTGCTGCAGTACGGCCGAGCAAACAGTCGCCGGGTGCTCAACGCCCAGGCTGATCTGTTTAGAGCACAAAATGCCGCCACAGAAGCCCTGGTTGGTCACACTGTTGCAATGCTGAATTTTTATCGAGATGCCGGCGTGCTCGCGGTGCGGCCGGACGGGATGTGGGAGCATTGAATTAAGAATTCACCAAACATCCTTGATCCTTTAACAGCAGCACCGCCGGTAGCCCTGTTTGCCGTCGGCCATGGCTGAGCCGACCGATGACGTTGTCATCCAGCGGTACTTACACCAGCTTACCCGCCTTAATCTCACCCTTCAGACCAAGTTGCCGGAGCGGTAACGGGGGTTTCTATAAGGACAATAAGTCAGTAATCAGAACACAATGGCGGCGTAGCCGACGCTGTCCTCGCTTGACATTCGCATCCTGCGGCGCATTACCTCGCTGCTGCTGGTATGCGCAAGCAGCAGACCCTTTGTTTTACCCAGCCTGGCGGCAGCAGCTACCGCAGATGCCGCTGCGCCCGGGCCACAGGCGCTCTGGCTGCTGACGGCGTTGTTCAGCAGTCCGGCAGCATCGAGCTTTAAGGCCAAATCAATAAACTGACGGTCATTGACGGCAGAAGCCCAGGAAAGGGCGGTGTCGCCGGTGCCCATAGGGGTAAAACCGTAGCCGGGCCCGTAATGGGTCAAGTCGGTCGAGCCGATGCAGATAACCTTCTTCTGTCCAGCGGCAATTATGTCACCGACAGCAGTGCCTAAGGCCACAGCCGACTCAGCGGGCGGTACAACAATCGGTACAATCTTTGCATCGGCAAAGAGATGTTGTATGAAGGGTATCTGTACCTCAATACTGTGCTCGGCACTGTGGGCCCGCACATCGGCAACGGCATGGCCGGTGGTGATTACGGCCTCGGCCAGATGTTCATCGATAGCGACCTGGCCCAAAGGTGTCTGCCAGGGACCGTTTTTGTAAAGCGCCGGATTCGAATCGATGTAACGGTGGGCGGCTCCGAATATTATGAAAGTATCAACCTGCTGATTACGGCTTTTTATCGCTGAGAACACCAGGGCAGCCAAGCCGCCGCTGAAGGCCCAGCCGGCATGAGGAACAATACCCGCAACAATATCCTCATCAATGGTTTGTGTCAGCGTCCTTCGGGACAGGCATTCCGCAATTTCGGCCAGACACCCATCCATGGTACCAGGATAAAACTGGCCTGCAACAATCGGTTTTCTGATATCCATATTAACAACCTTTCAGCAAACGTATATTTCAGCATTAACAGGGCTGCAAAAAAACTAAGTCTTTTTATAACGGCTGGCAGTGATTAAAGTTGCATTCAAGATGTCGGGCCGTTATGATTACGGCCTGGTTAAAGGACACTAATATTATAAATCCAAAGGCAACAAAAAACAAATGACATGCAAAAATAAAACACCGGTGGTTGTAGTGATGGGTTCCGACAGTGATATGCCGACCATGCAGGTTTGTATGGACACACTAAGTGATTTTGGCATAACGCCGCAGGTGCGTATAATTTCAGCCCACCGCACACCCACAGCAGCAGCCGAATTTGCAGAAAAGGCAGAAACAAACGGTATAAAGGTTATAATCGCCGCAGCAGGCATGGCAGCGCATCTGGCCGGTGCGCTGGCGGCAAGAACCACACTGCCGGTAATAGCCGTACCGATGATTTCCAGCGGCGGTCTGGAAGGAATAGACGCACTGGTCAGCACGGTACAAATGCCGCCGGGTGTGCCGGTGGCAACTATGGCTATAGGCAAGGCAGGGGCGAAAAACGCCGCTATTCTGGCTGTGCAGATTCTGGCGCTGTCCGACGGGAAACTGGGCGGTAAACTGGCACAGTTTAAGAGACAGCTCGAGCAAAAAACAATAGAAAAGGACAACGCTGTGCAGTAGCAACAGATGAAAGCCGGTCAGCGGCGGCTCGGTAAATCAAGATTACACCGTGACGCAGCCTGGGGATTATTTTACTACAAGTATGGAGTCTGCCTCACCAAAAGGATTGGCTTCGGTCATTTCGTTGTATGGGTCCTGCTGCCAGTGACCGTCCACTACCAGGCGATACCGATACTTTCCGGCAGGTAAATTCAGCTTTGTTTTCCAGGCGCCGGAACCCTGTACCTTTTCCATAGGCGTTTGCTGCGGCTGCCAGTTATTGAAGTCACCGGCAATCTGAACCTGCTGGGCGCGGGGATAAAGCGTAACGAACACGACCGCATCGTTCATCTGTCTGACACCATAGTAGTCCGAGAGCTTGGCGTCAACGTTTGCTATTTCTATGGGCAGCTGCCGGTCTTTGCGTTTTTGGGGGACATCGCGGGTGGTTTTGAGTAACTCATCAGCGGTGGCACCTATTCTGTCCAGTTGACCAGCCAGCGAGTCAACCAGTTCGCGACGCTGCTGAACGCCTTCGGAGCCAACGACCTCTTCAGCCAGTGCAGTGAAATCGCGTCTTCCCTTGCTGGCAGGGTCATACTCGATTATCGGCTGACCGAAACTTGCGGCCTCCTTGATTTTAGTATTAAAATTAACGGTTGTGCTAAACATTTTTTCGGCAAAATGGCTCCGCAGTTCCGCCAGGACATCCCTTGCCATTTTGGTCCTTATATCATACATGCTTGCAAGCACGCGGACATTGACCTGATGACCGTTTCGCTGTGAAAGGATGTCCAGCGTCTCGAGCTGCTTGCTGAGACCGTGGAGGGCAAAGTAACCGGTCTCGACCGGAACAATAACGTCCGTGGCAGCGGTCAGTGCGTTGAAGGTCAATAAACTAACTGCAGGAGGACAATCAATAATCGCATAGGCATAATCTTCGGCCACATCCGCCAGGACGTTTTTGAGGCATTTTTCCGGCTGATTGATGTCGGCCATCTGCTGCTCAAAAGCGGACAAATCTATACTGGCAGGGGCCAATTCGAGTTTGTCGTTAATCTTCCAGAGTATTTCGGACAGCCTTATCGGCTCATACCGGCTTTTGCTGATAAGCACGTCGTAAATACTTTGCTCAATCTGCTCTTCGGGCACGGCCAGACCCACGGCACAATGCGACTGCGGGTCCATATCGACCAACAATACCCGCATTCCCAGTTGTGCCAGGGCACTTGCTAAATTGATTGAAACTGTTGTCTTGCCGCAGCCACCTTTCTGATTAACCACAGCTATGGTTCTCATAAATAGTCTCCCCGATAAAAAACCCCAATTTTGCAGTAAAAAAACGTTTAAATTATCAATGAGCATACACTTAACTCGATGTTTATGTAATCGGTTGTTAAAAGGGGAAACTTTAGCCTTTTTTATTGGACCAGCCGATAAAAAACGCCGACAGTAATATAATTATGCCGGTTTTTGGGAGGGCAAAGTCCGCTTAAGGGGGGCGAAAGCGGCCCGAAACTACGTCAGCTCAGACGGCTGTTCGAGCAGTTTTCTTGCAAAATCCAAAAACTGGGCTGCGTAAGCGCCATTTGTGACCTTGTGGTCGACCGAAAGGGTCATGCTCATCAACTTCCGTACGGCGATATTGCCGGCCGGCTGGCCGCTGTCCGGTACACAAGTGTCGGTAATCTGACCGATGCCGAGGATACTGCACTGGCCGGGAACCACAATCGGGATAAAAGATTCCACCCCCAAAGCACCGAGATTGGTGACGGTAATGCAGCCGAGTTCAAGGTCTTCGGGCAGGAGATTGCCGCTTCGGGCTCTTTCGATAAGGGCGGCGCTGTCACGTGCGATTGCAGTCAGGTCCTTTTTGTCCACGTCCTTTACAACAGGCGCGACCAGACCGTCCGGCACGGCGATGGCCAGGCCGATTCCGATACGGTCGGCGAGTCTTATTGTGTCGCCGTCAAGCTGGCCGGTCATAACCGGAAACTTCTTCAGGGCCAGGGCGACGGCTCGCATGATAAAATCATTGTAGGATATTTTCACGTCACCGGCCTGATTTAATCTGTTTCTTGATTCGACAAGCTCGGTGACATCTACTTTTACGCTAAGGTAGAAACAGGGAATTTCACGTTTGGAGCGCAGCATTTTTTCCGTGGTTATTCTCTGAAGCTTATTTAGAGGTATAGTTGCACCCAGCTTAGGCTCTACGGGCTGCTGTTGGGCGGCGGCTGGCCGGCTGGCGGCGTCTCTGACATTTTGCTCGGTGATTCTTCTGCCGGGTCCGGTTCCGGTAACCTCTGCCAAATCCACTGCGAGCTGTTTGGCCAGCGCCTTTGCCTTTGGCGAAGCTATGACCTTGCCGACAGGTTGTTGGGTTTTCGGCTGGGACTGTTGAGCAGCCTGGGCGGCAGGTTTTGGTTCAGCATGCTGTGCGGTTACGGGGGCCTTTAGTGAGTTTAGGAAACTCTGTGACAGTTGTTCGCTTTCGTTGCCGAGTACCAGCATCGGCTCACCAACCAGAAGGGTCCGGCCAACTTCAGCAAAGATGTGCTTAACGAAACCTTCGGCTGGCGACTCCATTTCTATCGAGGCCTTGTCAGTTTCGATTTCAAAAATGACATCACCTTTTTTGACCTCGTCTCCGACTTTGACCATACAGTTAACGACAGTTCCTTCTTCCATGGTCTGGCCAAGCTGGGGCAATCTTATTTCTTTTGGCATGTCAAATTCCTACCTGATTTGAATTCAGCAATAATGCATCTGTCAGACAACCGCTTTAACAGCTTCGACAATTTTTTCAACGCTGGGAATGCTTGCGTTCTCCAGCGGTTCGCTCATCGGCGGCGGTACATCAGCGGCAGCAAGGTTTTTCGGCGGCGCATCGAGACAATCAAAACCGCTTGTGCCGTCGTCAAACTGATATTCGAACAACCGTCCCACAATCTCTCTGCCTACTCCGCAGGTACAAAAACCCTCGCTTACGGTTATTAGCCTGCTGGTTTTGCGAACCGACTCAGCGACGGTCTCGATGTCCATAGGTTTTAAGGTTCTCAAATCGATAACCTCTGCGTCAATGCCGTGCTCATCGGCCAGGACCTTTGCCGCAGCCAGCGAGTACATTACCATCCTGCTGTAACTGACGATAGTTGCATCTTTGCCGGGTCTTTTGATATCGGCCACACCAAGGCCGATTATGTATTCGCCTTCCGGCACAGCACCGAGTTGGCCGTAAGTGGCCTTGTGCTCAATAAAGACAACAGGATTGTCACTTCTGATGGCTGCTTTAAGCAATCCCTTGGCATCATAAGGCGTGGACGGCATTACCACGTACAGGCCCGGCGAATGGACAAGCCAGGCCTCGAGCGATTCGGAGTGGTGTGCGGCGATGCATCTTCCGACGCCGCCTTCGGTTCTGAGAACCATAGGCACCTTGGCCTTTCCACCGAACATATAACGATTGTACGCACCCACGTGTACGAGCTGGTCCAGAGCAATGGTGACAAAATCAACGTACATAATCTCGGCGATGGGACGCAGGCCTCTTAATGCGGCGCCTACGGCACTGCCGGCGATAGCAGCCTCGGAGATGGCGGTATCTATGACCCTTTCTTTTCCGTGTTTCTGCAGAAGACCGGCACTTGCGTGATACGCGCCGCCATACAGACCCACATCCTCACCCATAAGGAAAACGTTCTTATCTGCGGCCATTTCTTCATCCTGAGCGGCAATGACCGCTTCGGCGATGGTGCAGATGTCCATACCAAACTGTTCTTTGATTTGGCCCTTGCACAGGAGGGTCTTTTCTTTTTTTGTCCTCGCCGTAGAAGCCGCCATAGCATCGTTGAAGGCCTCGGTGGCCTGCATGACTTTTGCACAGTTGATTTTGTCGGTTTCAATTATATTCCGGCTGTAGCTTTCGGGCACATAGACATCTTTTTCGAGGTCTGCAACGTCGGGCCAGGGGCTGTCCATGCCGAATTTAGTGGCGGCTTCAATCGTTTCATTGGCTTTGTCTTTTATCTTGTCAAGCTGGTCCCGGGTGCAGAGTTTTTCGGCAAGCAGCTTTTCACTGAGCACGATAATGGGGTCCCTGTCGTGCCATGCCTTTTCCTCTTTTTTTGTTCTGTAGGCCCGCGGGTCGCTTCTGCTGTGGCCGTACCAGCGGTAAGTCTTGGCTTCTATGATGGTCATCTGGTTGTTTTCTCTGGCATTTTTTACCGCCCTGCGAACGGCAAGAAAAACCGCCAGAGTATCCTGGCCGTCAACTATCATTGCCGGTACGTCGTAAGCAGCGGCCCTTCGGGCGATGTCTTCGATGTTACTGGCCCTTGTGGCGCCCTCGACCTCACTGCCGGAAAAGGGCACACTCATACCGTAAAGATTGTTTTCTATAACAGCCACCAGCGGTAACTTCAGCACCGATGCCATATTCATGGACTCGTGGAAGGAGCCACAGTTGGTAGAGCCGTCGCCGAAGAATGAAAGCACCACTTTGCCGGTTTTTCTGTATTTTTCAGCCAGCGCCGCACCCACTGCCGGCGCCTGATTTCCACCGACGATGCCGGTTGAGCCGAGATTGTTGTTTTTTTCGACCTCAGCTATGTGCATGGAGCCGCCTCTGCCCTTACAGTAGCCGGTCTCCCTGCCCATCAACTCGGCCATCATCTGATTCCAGTGGCTCTGCCGGTCCTGCTCGGAATCGGCGTATTTGTTGCCGATTGCACCACAGTGGCCGTGGCCGCGGTGTGTGGAGCCGATTACATCGCCGCGTTCGATGGCGGCGATAGCGCCGACAGCAACGGCTTCTTCACCGGCATAAAGATGCGAGGCGCCTTTTATAATATTCTGGCCCAGAAGCTCGAAGACTTTTTCCTCGAAGAACCGTATTTCGTAAATGGTGCGCAGCCAGTCGGCTGGTACGTCCGCAGCGATAATGCCTTCGTCGATAAGGCCTTTGAGCTGTGGCAGCGGTTTTTGCCGGGTATCATCAATACAAAAATCCATATTTCGGACCCTTTCACGTTTGCACAATAATGCTAATGGCTTGTTGATAAGGACCAGAAGTGTAGCAGAAATGACCGCCAAAAACAATCATAAACGCGGTGTGCACGGCTTCATTTATGCGCAAAAGAAACAAAAATGAACAACAACAAACATTTCCTTTTGCCATGGTTAGCGTGCTGGATTATAATCGGCCATAGGTAACGTACAGCTAAATGAGGTTAAATATGGGTGTTGGGGCGGAAATAAGACATAAACATATACTGCAGCAGCTTGGCAGCCAGGGGCGAATGTATGTAAAAGACGCTGCCAGAGAGCTTGGCGTAACCGAAGTTACCGTCAGGCGCGACCTGGCGTTTCTGGAACGTATGGGGATGCTCAAGAAAAGCTATGGAGGGGCGGTACCGGTCAGCCCCGAACTGGCGGCCTCGGTCCGTTACAGGCAGAGACGTCGGGCAGGTGCAAAAAGAATCATCGGGCAGCTGGCCAGCGAACTTGTCAGCGATGGTGATATAATTTATTTGGAGGCCGGTTCCACCTGTTATGAAATCGTACCTTTTCTGGCGGATAAAAGAGACCTGACCGTTATTGTGAACTCGCTTTATCTTATGAAACGTCTGGCTGAGTCAACGGTACAGAAGGTAATCATCATCGGCGGGCAGTATCGACCTGAAAGAATGGACATGGTCGGCCCCGGCGCAGAAAGCGCAATATCGCAGCTAAGCGGCTTCAAGGCCTTCACCGGTGCAGATGATATTGCCATAGACGCCGGCATAAGCGGTGCCGATGTCGTAACGGTCGGGTTTGCCAAGCTGATAGTCACACAGGCCAGCGAGGTGATATTTGTCGGTGACGACACAAAGTTCGACAATCCCGCACTATATAAAATCGCCAATATCGACCAACTCACTTACATCGTTACAAACACCCGGCCCGCAGAACCCTGGCTGCAATTGGCGAAGGAAAAAAATATCAAGCTAATCTATCCCGATTAAGATATGAAAGGGTCGAAAATGTTGAGGAAAACCATTTCTGTCACAGCGGTGTTTTTTCTATTAACAGCAGTTGGAAATGGCCTTTGCAATGCAAAGTTCGCCGACGCTGCCCGACAGCGGTTTGCGCAGGCGGCAGGTGTCGGGGTCAGTGCCGCCAATACCCGCAGTTACCTGAGTTCTTTAATGCCCAGTCGTAAATGGGTTGAGCATTTTACGGAAGGAGAACAAGACCCCAACAAACCCCGGCACGGTGACGGCTATAAGTTCGACGGCGAGCTGGGATGGGTGTGTCGCAAGGCCGTTCTCGGCCGCAGCATTGACGGGTCGAAAGGTTTCTATAACTACGAAAGTGACGGAGCCCGCAAAGTAATAAACTCGGCAAACAAAGCGTGTCGGATTCACACATACGGCAACAGCTTCACGCACTGCGACCAGGTGAGCGACGGCGAGACGTGGCAGGAATATCTTGCCGCGCATTTACGGGAACCTGTGCGCAACTACGGGGTAGGCGGTTACAGCGTTTACCAGGCCTATTTGCGAATACTCAGAGTGGAAAAACGAAATCCCGCAAAGTATATCATCCTCAACATCTTCGATGACGACCACTTCCGAAATCTCGATGCCTGGCGGGCGATTCGGTTCGGGCCAGAGCCTGCCAGCCAGTGCGGGTGGACACTGCCGCATCTGCGTGTGAATGTACAAGAGCGAATCTGCCGGCAGGTTCCCAACATTCTTGCCAGAAGCGAAGATGTATATAAACTCTGCGATGAGCAGTTTGTTCGGGAAACATTCAAGGACGACCCCGTTCTGCATCTGGTTCTGGCGGCAAGGGTCGGTGGGAAGATGTCGCAAAGGCTCACGGAGCCGGCAGCGGTTAGTTTCGGAATTCCCGACGAGATAATTTCGAATGTCGCAAGGGCTGAGCAGCTAAAAAAAATCCACACCGAAGCGGCACTTTACGCAACTGAGAACATCATTACCTGGACAGAACAGTTTGCGGAAAGGACAGGCAAAAAGCTGATGATAATCCTTTCTTTCGGCAAAAGGAACGTTACAGCGGCCCTGCAGGGCCGGCGGCGATTCGACCACAGTTTCACCGAGTGGCTGAAGAACAAACCCTATCCGGTTATTGACATGCGCGACGAGTTTGAGCGCGGCTATGCAAAATTCAATGGAGAAGTAGAAACATATCTGAAGCCCTATTATAACGGTCATCACACACCACGGGGCAATTTCTTTACCGCCTGGGCAATTAAGAAATATGTCGTCGAATGGCTTGAACCCAAGCCTTTGCCGTATCGGTAGGGGACCAAAGGTTTACTGTCCAAAAGAATATGTTAATAAACGTCTAAATACTTGTCTATTTCCCAGGCGGTGACCTGGCTCTTAAACTCGTCAAGTTCGGCGGTTTTTATCTTCATATATTTGTCAAACAGATAATCGCCGAGCACATCACGAACAAGCTGACTGCTTTTCAACTCGTTTAACGCCTGCCATAAAGACGTAGGCAGCACGTCTATATTCTTTTTCAAACGGCTTTCATCATCGAACTCGTACACGTTCTCTTCGACGGGGTCGGGGGCGGTGAGGTTGTTTTTGATACCATCCAGACCGGCCTTTAACATAACAGCAAAGGCCAGATAGGGATTACAGGTCGGGTCGGGGCTTCTTAGCTCAATTCTTGCTGCCTGATGTTTCTGCTGCAGCCACTTGGGTACTCTTATGAGAGCGGACCTGTTCATAGTGGCCCAGGTGATATATACGGGGGCCTCATAGCCGGAGACAAGTCTCTTGTAGGAATTTATGGTAGGGCTGAGAACTGCACATAAAGCCTTTATGTGTTTAATCTGGCCGGCAATAAAGGCGTATGCGATTTTTGATAACCGGTATTTGTCATTTTCATCGTAAAAGGCGTTCTTTTTGCTGCTTTTATCAAACAGGCTCTGGTGAATGTGCATACCACTGCCGGCACGATTAGGTATGGGCTTGGGCATAAAAGTGGCGGTTAAATTGTGCATCTGCGCGATTTCTTTTACGGTATATTTTAAGGTAAGGACTTTATCAGCCACCTGTAAACAATTGCCGTAATTAAAACCTATTTCATACTGGCCGTTACCAACTTCATGATGAGAGGTTTCGACATCAATTCCAAAGCTGGCAAGCGCGGCGATTATCTCCTTTATAATCTTCGAACCTTTGTAGGAAAAAAGCTCAAAATAGCTGCCTGAGTCCACAGGCCAGTTCTTCGACGTCGAGCTTCTGTCGAACAGATAAAATTCCGGTTCCGGCCCGACGTCATACTGAAAGCCCATTTCAGCAGCCTGATGCATAACCTTCCTGAGAATAAAACGGGGGTCACCTTCAAAAGGTTCGCCGTTAGCGCGGCAAATATCACAGATGAGTCTTGCGGTTTTACCGTTCTCGGTCAGCCAGGGTACAACAGCAAAGGTGGTGGGGTCGGGCTTCATAAACAAATCGCTTTCCTGTATCCTGGCAAAGCCTTCGATCGAAGAGCCGTCAAACCACACGCCTTCTGATAGTATGTCCTGCAGCTTTTGAGCAGGGACAATTACCTCCTTTGGCACGCCAAGCAAATCAGTCAACTGCAGACTTATGAACTTAACATCCTCTTTTTGCGCCCGTTCCAAAACTTTTCGAGTCTCCATTGCCAGCCTCTTGCCTCCATAAACAGTAATTTTGAACAACCAAACCGGTTACCATTGTGTTATTTTTTCAATACTATGCAAGCCTGGATTTGCCGAAGGGTCAAAATTAC